>Ga0194052_1000506_pt1 | contig 25140 bp, 17 predicted proteins | sample SepL226m_MetaG_FD_160117 | JGI IMG/M metagenome (GOLD analysis project Ga0194052, IMG submission 160117) | Anoxic zone freshwater microbial communities from boreal shield lake in IISD Experimental Lakes Area, Ontario, Canada - Sep2016-L227-6m | ecosystem: Environmental > Aquatic > Freshwater >...
ACTCGGAGGTGGAGCTTGCCCTCCGCGGGGAGCGCGAAGCTGCTCTCGGTGGCCGCGAGGATGCCACTGATGCACGTGTAGTCATCCTCCTGACCTGAGAAGGAGCGCCAGATGGTGTAGCCAGCGGCGCCGGGAGCGGCCTTCCACGCCAGCCGGTTGCCCACGAGGGCGAGCTGGGTGGGCGCCTCGGGGATGGGCTCGCCAGGAATGAGCACATCCATGCTACCGACAGCCTCGCTGAGGTTGCCGGTGCCATCCACAGCACGCAGGGTGTAGCGCTGGAAGCCCGGAGGGGCCTTCGGATCCCGGTAGCTACGCCCGGTGACGGGGGTGGGCGTGAGCCGCTCCGCCGGGCCTGCGGCGCTGCCGGCCTTGGCCTCGCCCTCCACGAGGGTGTAGGCCATGGGCTGACGGTCCACCACCACGCCGACCAGGTCCCGGGCCGGGGCCTGGGTCCAGCTGAGGGCCACGTCCAGGCTGGCTGCGGCGCCTTCCTGCAGGTCCACCGCGCCCACCGTGGGGCTGGGAGGCGCCACGATATCGGGCAGGCGGACTTCGATGGGAGCACTGAGGGGGCCCTCCACCGTGCGGCCGAACTCCTTGGTGAAGGTCTGGATCCGGAAGTAGACGGTGGCACCCCCATACTGGGCCACCTCCGCTGGGAAGGTCACGAGGTAGCGCTCGGTGGCAACAGGGGTCTCGTTCACTCGCGTGAAGGTGCCCGGCCCGTCCTTCAGCACCAGCAGGGTCAGGTGATCCCGCCGCAGCTCTGAGAGCTTCAGGCCGGCGCCATGGGAGGCGACCAGCCCCTTGGCGGCAAGCGTATGCTGGGCGGGAGTCGCCAACACCAGCCCCGCAGGGTGTGTCGATGTGGCTGCCGCCGGGTTGAGCCTGGCGCTAGGACCGGCGGGGGCGGCCATGGGGGCCAGCGCACCGGCGGCGACAGGCGTGCGCAGGGCGCCGAAGCCCTGGATCCCGGGCTGGAACGCCACGGTGGGCCTCGGGCTCGACACCACTTCCATGCGCTGGGGAGCCTGCTGGATGACGTATTCCATGGGGAACCCCTGGACGGGCTTGGCCCACTCCAGCAGGACGTGGATCTCCTTGGGCGCGACCAGGGCGCCCAGCATGGCGTTGAAGCTGCGGGGAATGGTCCGGAAGACCGGCTTGACGAAGGTCGACGCCTTGATCCCCGAGACATCCAGGGCCGGAGTGGCCGTCACTTCCTTCGCCAGAGCCACCTTGGTAGCTGGGACGGCCTGGAACTGGGGCTTCGCCTTGAGCGGCTGGACGGTCTTGGTGGCGTGGAAGTCTGCCACGGTGGCCTCGGCCGCTCGGGGCATCTGGATCGGGGCCTTGGCAGCGCGCAGGCTGCCGCTGGCCATCACCCGGTCCGCCGGGCGCAGGAAGCGGCGGGTCGCGAGGGTCGCGGGCGCTTCCGGGGTGACCTTGCCCGTGAACTGCGCGATGGCGAGGCGGCCGGGGAGGCTACTGTCGCTTACCTCGAGCTTCCCTTCCGGGGACTTCGCGCTCACGTTGCCGAGCTTGTCCACGGAACAGATCGCGTAGCGGTAGGCCACACCGGCTTCCAGGCTGGTGTCCGTCCACTCCGCCGCAGTCGTGTCGGCCACCTTGGCGAAGGAGCCCGTGCCCGTGGCGCGGTAGACCTCATAGCCCCTGAGATCGGCGTCGGGGGACGGGCTCCAGGCCAGGTTGGCGGGTGGAACGGTCCCGTCCGCGCTGGAGTGGAGGACGGCGGCCTCCCCCAGCTTCTTGAGCGCCGACACCGGCATGGTGGCGGCCAGGCGGGACAGCTGCATGCCCTTGGCCTCCCCCAGGGAGAGGCCGCTTGGCGTAAAAGCGGCCGCAGCGGGGGCCTGGGTGGCCTGCAGCTGGAAGGGAGTCATGGGTGCAACGGCCTGGGGGCGCTTGACGGCGACGGCCTGATCCAGCGCCACGAGGCGCGTGTCCTTGACCCGGGTCGCCTGGGCCGTGCGCAGATCGGTGCGTGCCGAGACTTCGGCCTTGAGCATGGGGCGGCCGGGCACGAGGGGTGGCTCGAGGTCCTTCGGAATCCCTGCCACGACGGGTGCGGTGTCCATGGGTTGTTCGAGGCCGCCCAGATCCACGGCCGCGACCTTGTAGTGATAGGTCTTCTCATCCACCAACAGGTTGCCCTCGGTGTGCCGACTGTCAGTGAAGATGGCCTTCGGCGCCTGGCGTCCGCCTGGTCGCAGGCGGCCGGCGGATACGGCGTCCTTGATGGACTTGGAGGCGCCCGCGCTCAGGACCGGTAGGCCTCCAGGCTGATCGATCCGATCCAGGGCCTGACGATGGGCCTCCGTCACCTTCTGGGGCGTGCGTGCCGCCGCGGGGAGGGGCTTCAGCATGCGCTCCATGGAGGCCTGAATGCCGATGGACCGGCGCAGGGTGACTTCGGGGTCCTCCAGCTCCAGCTCCACCTTCTTGACGGGGTCGGTGTTCAGGCGCCGCCACGGACCGGCGGGGCTCTCCGCGCGGTAGACGTTGTAGCCGGCCACGGCGTCCGAGGGAGTCTCGTCCCAGTTCAGCAGGACTTCGCCGTTGCCGCTGGCCGCCGAGAGGCTGATGGGCTGAGGGATGGGCGTGGGCTCCAGGGTGTTGAAGACTTTGGGGCAGACCACCTCCACGGAGCTGCCCTCGGGCAGGGCGATGACGATCTTGTAGCTCCAGCGCCCCTTGCCGGGGTCGTCGGTATAGCTGAGCCCCAGCACCTCGGCCATGCCCTGGTCCATGTCGGCACGGACGTGCATCAGCTGGAGGTCGGTCCGGTTGAGCCGGCCGGTGGCGCGCAGCTCCCGGAATTGCTTGAGCGAGGCCTCAGGGGAGAGATCCCTGGCCCTTGCGGGGGCATCGGCCCTGGACTTGGCGGCATCCAGCCGGGGCAGCTCCAGCACGCGGAGCTTGGTGACGGGATCGTGCTGCACATTGCCAAAGGGATAGGCCAGGAGCCGCTCCCGCTCCTCAGCGGGCATGGCCTTCAGGCGCTTCTCGGCGGCTCTGCCCTGGAGGAAGCCCAGAGGCTTCGAGCCGGTGAGGTCCTTCCAGGTCGTGTCACCGGCCTTCTGGCGGAACACGCGAATGCCCTCGGTGGGCATCTCACCCTGGTCGTTGGCCCAGCGAAGCACGACGGTGCGGTCCTGACGGACAATGCCTGTGAGGTGGAAGGTGCCCTGGGTCTTGCCCACGGGCAGCAGGTTGGCGCGCAGGGCCACCCTGGGCTGCAGCATGGGTTGAGCCGTCAGGGCCGGGGCGGTGGTCGGATTGACGACCTTCGCCTGGGGGTGCAGCGACGACGCCAGGAGGAACAGCGAGAGGGGGGTGAGGGTCCGACGGAGGGTCATGGCGGGCTCCCTAGAGGTCCAGGTGGGCGCCGACAGAGCCGCTGAAGGCACCGCCGAGCACGCTGTAGTGGATGGAGACGGCTCCCGAGAGTGTCGGGCTCCCCGGGATCTGGAAGGCCAGGTTGGTGGCGATGCTGCCGCTGAAGATCGTGATCTTGTAGGTGTGCCAGAAGGTCTCGAACCGCATGCCGAAGGAGGCGCCGCCCTCGGCGGAGATGGTGCCCAGCAGGTGCGGGTTCTTGTCGGCGTCGATCTCGATGATCAGGTCGCCCCGCGCGTTGAGATAGGCGTTCCCCCAGATGATTCCGAAGTCACCTTCCTTGCGATAGCTCAGGGCCACGCCCGCCCCGAAGGCAGCACCGCCGCCCTCGAAGTCGGCAGTCATGTAGCCCGAGCCGTCGTAGGCATTCAGGAAGCGCGCCGTGATGGGTGTCTCGCGGGTGCCGATGTGGACGAACTGCTTGTCGGGGCCGAAGTGGAGCTGGATCTCGCCCGAGGGACGGATGAGGCCCTGGTAGAGGTTCAGGTTCGCGGTGAAGGTGGCGTCAAAGGTGTCGGGCTTCCGCGTGAAGCGGAGGTCTGCGGTCACCTGGTTGTCCGCGGGTTCCTTGTCGCGCCCGCAGAAGAGCCAGCCCTTGCCCTGCAGGATGGTCGTGAGGTTCTGACTGATGTAGAGGTCCAGCCCGCCATGGAAGGTGGACTTGTCGGAGGTGCCCGCGTCCACGCCGGCCATGATGGCCATCCCGAGGGCCTGGTCAGGCGTACCCTTGATCTCCGTGGTGTTGCGGATCTCATCCGGGAGGAAGTTCTGGGCGAGCCCACCCACGAGGCCGTAGACCTCGAGGTTGGGCGCCACGGGCAGGCCGCCCTCGGGCGCCTCGAAATGGCCCAGGGCGTAGAAGTACGGGAAGGAGGTCGTGCCCAGGTAGCTGCGCCCGAAGCGCAGGCCGGCCTTCAGCCCGAAGGGCGTGTCGCCGAGGTTCACCTTGAGGTCACCCTTGCCGAGGAAGTAGGCGTCGCTGACCTTGTCATCGGCGGAATCCACCTGGAAGCCGAGGCTGGCGTTGAAGGAACCCATGGAGGCCACGCTCTGGTCCACGGTGTAGGGGTGCTCCAGCTCCACGATGCCCTTGCCCTCGTCCTCCTTCTCCGTGGTGAAGAGCAGGCGGTTGTACAGCGAGGGCAGAATGGGATTGATCTCCATGTCGCCACCCAGGCCCACATAGAAGCGTCCATCAGCCTGCACACCGTAGCCGCTCTCGCCAAGGGCCAGGGGGAAGCCCCATAGGTTCACGTGAGGACGGTCCGCCGAGCTGGACCAACGCGACCCCTTGAAGTCGAGGGAGAGGTCCTCGTGGCTGCCCTCGATGCCGCCACCGCTGGCTTCCATCACCAGGTGGTCGAAGGCGATGGAGGGGAGCGCCGCGCCCGCGATGTCGAAGTCGAAGCGACCCGTGAAGTCCATGTTCGTGGGATGCAGGCGGGCTGCGTCCATCACCATGTCGATGCCCACGAGCCGGGTCTTCACAGCCATGGGACCGCTGGGCGTGTTCGTTGTGATCTCGATCTGCTCCGCCCCGTTCTGGGTCAGGTGGAAGGAGATGGGCGCCTTGAAGTCCACCAGCAGGGGCTTGGCCGTGAGCTCCATCTGCCCCTTCACCAGGGGGCCGCTCAGCAGGGCTCCCTCCAGGAAGTGGAGGTCGAAGGGCTCCAGCCGGACCGGCGTGATGTGCAGGTTGACAAGCTTCGTGAGGTTCACGCCAACGGAGCCGCTGAAGGCGCCGTTCCCTTCGAAGCGACCGGCCTTCCCGCTCGCCAGCACCGGCAACCGCTCGTTGGCGCTGTTGAAGGTGTAGAGCTCGATGGGCAGGGAGAGGTGGAAGGCGGGAATGAAGACGCCCATCCAGGCTTCGGGCAGACCCTCGGGGGAATGCATGGTGGAGAAGTCGCAGACCAGCGTGGTGAAGGCCGTGTGGAGCCGGTAGGCGCCCACCTCGGCAGGGAGCTTGAGCGGGGAACCGGTCACGTAGAGGCCGTGGGAGAGGGCCGCCGCAGCATCCTTGAATGAGGTCCGGAACGTGAAGCTGGGACCCCAGGCGAGGCTGCCCGTGATGCGCGTGTTGGCTTCGTCCATCACGCCCTTCTCTACCCGGGCGGTGCCGCTCGCCAGCTCCAGACGATAGGTCGTGAGGCCGGAGGGATGGAGGGTGGCTGCCGGCAAGGCAAAGGTGGCACTGAAGCCTTCCCAGCCGAGGTTAGCCTTCGCGAAGGCAACGGTCGGGGCGGCCTTCCGGACCGCGAGGGCCCTCGTTCCCGCAGGCGCCGGCGCGGCCGGGGCCGGGGCGCGACCCCGGATGGTGCCCGTCATGGTCTCCGACAGGTAGGGCTGATCGGTCGCGCCCACGCGGCAGAAGACCTGCAGGGGAAACTGGAGCTGGGTGAGACCCGTCAACTGGGGGGTCCCTCGCTCAAACCCAAAAGCCAGCTTCTGGACCTGCCAGGTCAGCCCCTTGTGCAGCAGGGACAGACCCGTTGCAAGGCTGGGAGCCACCTGGCCTGTGCCCGCCAGCAGGGCGCTGTCGAAGGTGACCGGGCCACCGTCGAACTTGGGCTCTTCGCCAGTGGCGCCGTTTTGCACGGGTGCCTCGATAACCACTTCCAGGTTGCCCTTGAGGCGCACGCCCTGGCCTGAGAAGGTCGCCTCTCCGGCGACGAGGGTGGCGGTGAAGGCACCCTCCGCGAGCAGGAGGTCCGCCGGGGGCAAGGTGCCCTGCAGGCCGCTGGTTCCGAGCGTGAGCGGCCCCACGTCCAGCTTCAGGCCGGCGAGCGTGGCCTGGCCTTCCACCCGGCTCCCCTTGTCCGAGAGCACGACCTTGGTGAGGTGGTAGGTCCAGCCCTGGTGCACCGCCGAGAAGTCCTTGAGGGCTGCATCCAGGCTGCCCTCCGCGACGGCCCCCTTCAGCACGAGGTTCTTGAACTCGAGCTTCTGGGGGCCCAAGGGCTGGGGCAGGGCGAAGAGGGCGCTGCCACTGAACTTTTCCGGAGTGGCATCCCCGTCAGGCTCCACCCGGGTAGCGTTGAAGCCCCCCAAGGTAAAGCTCTCTACCTGCATCTTTGGCTTGAGGAGCGCCTCCCCCAGCTTGGTGACCACCGGCTTGAGGGCCTGGATCACCTGGGGCGGGACCTGGGGGATCAGCGGTGCCGCGATCACCAGGGTGGCGAAGAGGGAGATGGCACGGCGCGAGGAGCCCATGGAAACCTCATCCAAGTAGGTGCGGATGGAACGGCAGGGACCAAAAGAAATCTAAGGCCATGGTGCCTGAAAAGCCAGCTGAAATGGCGATTCAAATTGGGATAATTCGATATTATTTATCAAGTTAACGGCACCAGCCTACCCGGAGGGCAATTATGAGCGCCGGCGCACTCCCGAGGGCGGTTCCGGTTGCCGCAGGATACCCCCGGTCGCCCGGGAGGGTGCCTCTCTCCTCAGGTACCCCCGAGCTGCGTGGGGTGTCCACTGTCGCGCCCAGCTGCACCACAGGCCAGCCCCGCCGCGATGCTTCCCACGTCCGGCCATCGGTGTTGAGGCCCTCCAGCCGCATCACTCCTTGACCCCAGCGCCCACCAGGACTAGAGTCAATGATTCACGGCGCGTGGCGCAGCCTGGTAGCGCACTACCTTGGGGTGGTAGGGGTCGGAGGTTCGAATCCTCTCGCGCCGACCAAAACACCAGAGGGGCCCTCATCGAGGGCCCTTCTGGTGTTTTGACCTGTCGCCTCGAGAGGATTCGGACCTCCGAGTGGGCTGCCAAAGGCGTGCCTTGATGGCACGCCGACGCAGACCGGCACACGGCGCAGCCGGGTGCGTTCGAATCCCGCCCTGGTGGTTCAGCGCCAAATACAGAGCGAGGTCGAGAGGCTTCAAGCACCAGGCGACGGCTCTCAGGACCTTGCCACCAGACATCTAGCAAGCTACCAAGGAGTCCCTCCTGACCATCGGGTGCACCTCCTAGCCATTCCAGGCAAGACGACTCAAGTCCTGGCTATGGCTGTGGAGGGTGCCCCATGCTCCTGTTACATGGCTATTGGTCAAGGAGGCTGAAAGCGAAACAGGGGGCGAACTTGATCCGCCGCCCCCTGTCTGCATCTGAAGATCAGAAGCCATCCAACGATGGTGGGCATGACTCCTTGGGGAGAGCCATCATCTCGAGTCTAGGCGCCCAAGGGTGGCAAGGGTCAATTCCACGTAATCGCGGTGAGCGGGTCGGGACTGAGGGCGATGACCTTTCGCCCAATGCCAAGTCCTCCGTACCAATCTAGCCCCCAGGAATACAGGGTGCCGTTACCCCAGGCTAGGTTGTGATACCAGCCCGCCGAGATCAAGGTGATGCCGTGAAGGCCTGGGACCTGGATTGCAGTGGTGAACTGAGGTTCTGTTCCACTATTTCCCAGCTGACCGTGAAGATTTAGCCCGAATGTCCATACGGTTCCATCACTTCGGAGAGCAAGCAGATGCCCATCCCCGGATGAAATTGCGGTGATGGACGTAAGTCCAGGAATTTGGGTAGGGGTGTCGTACCACAAATCGGATCGGGAGTCCCAAAAATCCCCAATCGCCCAGACCGTTCCGTCGCTTTTCAAGGCAACACACAAGAAATCCACAGTCGTAATTGAGGTAATACTACTGAGTCCAGTTACCTGTGTAGGTACGGCATAGCTAGTAAGCCCGTCTATGGTGTAACCCCAGTTCCAGACAGTTCCATCCGATTTCAGGGCCAGGCCAGTTCCATATCCAGAAGCGATATCGACTACATTAGAAATATTTATTTTTTGTGGAATAGGCATCACCGAAGTGTAGTTTCCCAACCCCAGCTGACCGTTAGAATCATCGCCCCATGACCACACTGTTCCATCCCCTTTAAGGGCCAGACTGAAATAACCTGCTCCAGCAGCGCTGCAATTTTTTACATTCGTCAAGCTTAGAATCTGGTGAAGGCTCGTTGTGGAATTGGGACTTATACTTCCATTTCCCAATTCACCATAGCTGTTCGAACCTACTGACCAGAGGGTTCCATCTGGCTTTAATGCCAGGTTAAAGGTTGCGCCATCGGATACTTTACTGAACCCTGCAATTTCGGGTTGAACAGTCGGTGATGAACTCATTCTAGGTGCGCCGAACCATGGATAGGTGTAGCCGAATCCATAGATGGATTGTTGGGGCCCCCATAAATAACTTGCATACAACCCCGCATACAATTTCGTAACTGTTGGTAGCGATGGCGTGGGAACAACAACAGGCAGTCGCTGGACCAGGGTTGATCCCGTTCCCAGGCTGCCTGTATCATCGCGTCCCCAGGCTGAAAGTAATCCATCCTTGCCCAACCCTAGCCGGACAAAGAACTTTGGGTGTTCCGCTGATGGTCCCTGATGCCGAATCAAACTGGAGCCCGTCAGGGAGATCTGGCGCAACCCCGTAGGACAGCACGGCACCCCCAGACGTGACGGGAGAATTGGCGGCGATTGTCACCCCCTTGGTGTAGGTCGGTTTGGGTGACGAGTAACTGAGGCCTGCCGGCGCAGCATCCTTCACTGTGATGGTCAGCGTGGTGGATGCCTTCCCACTGGAGTTCGTGGCCGTTACTTCATAGCCAGCCACCGCCGTGATGGCTGTGGGTGTTCCACTGATCACGCCGGAACTGGTATTCAGGCTTAGGCCAGCTGGAAGGCTGGGGCTCACACTGTAAGCCACCACGGCCCCACCACCGCTAGATGGGCTATTGATGGTAATAGCCGTGCCCTTCGTGTAGATAGCCGGGTTGGTGCTGTAGGCCAGGGCCGTGGGCGCCTGGATGACCGGCGCACTTGATCCGCCCCCACTGCTTCCGCCCCCGCACCCGAGGAGGAAAACTAGTCCGGTTGAAATCGACAAGACGACTCGGCGGAACAGGCTCATGGCGACCTCAAGGTAAGATCCTTGCTGAAGTCTCCCAGCTGCTGAAATTATTGAAATACGCTGTGTTGCGTAGTAAAAACTACACCAACATATATTTATCCAACCCGCTCGCATCGCTGCTTCCCTAACCTCGGACAGCGCCCCGCGCTGTCCTCCCGCTCTTTGCTGCGCGCAATCGCGGAGGCGAAGCCTCTGCTATTGCGCGGTCCACCCGCCATCAATGGGAATCGCCGTCCCGGTGATCTGAGCTGCGGCGTCGGAGCAGAGGAAGACGGCCAGCTGGCCCAGGTGCTCGATGGCGACGAACTGGCCGGAGGGCTGCTTTCCCGCCAGCAGGGCCCGGCCGCCCTCCTCGACACTGACGCCCAGCTTGGCGGCGAGGGCGACGATCTGGGGCTCGATGAGCTCGGTGCGGGTCCAGCCGGGGCAGATGGCGTTGCAGGTGATGCCCTGCCCCGCGGTCTCCAGGGCCACCACCTTGGTCAGCCCCACCAGGCCATGCTTGGCGGTGACGTAGGCGGCCTTGCGCACGGAGGCCACCAGGCCGTGCACCGAGGAGACGTTCAGGATGCGGCCCCAGCCTCCGGCCTTCATTCGCGGCAGGGCGTGGTGGATGGTGTGGAAGGCCGAGGACAGGTTGAGGGCGATGATCCGGTCCCACATCTCCGGCGGGAAGTCCTCCACCGGGGCTGTGAACTGGATGCCGGCGTTGTTCACCAGGATGTCGAGACCCCCCAGCCGCTCGACGGTGGCGGCCACCAGGCCCTCGGCCTCGGCGGGCCGGGTGAGGTCCGCCTGGTGGTAGGTCACGGGAACCCCCGCCTGCCCTTCCAGCTCGCGCCGGACCGCTTCCACCGCCTCGGCCTCCCGGGAGCCATTCAGCATCACGGAGCAGCCCGCAGCGGCCAGGGCCCGGGCCACGCCCAGGCCGATGCCGCTGGTGGAGCCGGTGATCAGTGCGCGTCTGCCCTTCAGCACGGGGACTCCTGCATCAGAGGGAGCGCCGGAGCAGGCGCCCCAGCTCACCCACGAAGCCGCGCCGGAAGACCAGGACGCAGACCACGAAGATGCCGCCGATGATCACCGTGATCCAGGGCCCCACCATGGTCAGCTGGGACTGGAGGGTCACCACGGTGAAGGCGCCCGCAGAGGGACCCAGCACCGTGCCGACGCCGCCGAGGAGGGTCATGAGCACCACCTCGCCGGAGGTGTGCCAGCTCACGTCGGTCAGGGAGGCCAGCTGGAAGATCAGGCACTTCATGGCGCCCGCCATGCCCGCCAGGGCCGAGGAGAGGATGAAGGCGATGAGCTTGAAGCGCTCCACCTTGTAGCCCAGGGAGCGGGCCCGGGGCTCGTTCTCCCGGATGGCCTTGAGCACCTGGCCAAAGGGAGAGTGGATGGCCCGGTAGATGACCCAGAAGCCGAGGCAGAACAGGGCGAACGTGAAGTAGTAGAGGCTCAGCGGCAGGGGCGTGCCGCCCACGGTGACGTGGCGGTTCAGGTCGATGAGACCGAAGAGGAGGCCCCGGGGGATGCCCTGGAGGCCGTCCTCGCCGCCGGTGAAGGGCAACTTCAGGGCGAGGAAGTAGACGATCTGCGCCAGGGCCAGGGTCACCATGGCGAAGTAGATGCCCTGGCGCCGGATGGCCAGGCTGCCTACCAGGTAGCCCAGCAGGCCCGCGAACAGCGTGCCGCCCAGGATTCCTAGCTCCGGTGTCAGGCCCAGGTTCTTGACCAGATGCCCGGTGACATAGGCCGCGCCGCCGAAGAAGGCCGCGTGCCCGAAGGAGAGCAGCCCGGTGTAGCCCAGCAGCAGGTTGAAGGCCGCCGCGAACAGCGCGAAGCAGAGCAGCTTCATCATGAAGACCGGATAGACCGCGAAGGGGGCCAGCAGCCCGAGGGCCAGGAGGGCGAGCCAGATGTAGCGGTTCACCTAGGCTTCCTTCCCGAACAGGCCTGCGGGCTTGACCAGCAGGACGATCACCATGATCAGGAAGATGACGGTGCCCGAGGCCGGGGCGTAGACCACCTTGGTGAAGCCCTCCACCATGCCCAGCAGCAGGCCCGTGAGGATCGAGCCCATGATCGAGCCCATGCCGCCGATCACCACGACCGCGAAGACGGTGATGATCATCTCCGAGCCCATGACCGGGCTCACCGAGTAGATCGGCGCCGCCAGCACGCCCGCGAAGGCCGCCAGGCCCACGCCGAAGCCGTAGGTGAGGGTGATCATGAGCGGCACATTGATGCCGAAGGCCTTCACCAGCTCGGGGTTCTCGGTGCCTGCCCGGAGGTAGGAGCCAAGCTTCGTGCGCTCGATGACGAACCAGGTGCCGAAGCACACCACCAGCGAGATGCCGATGACCCAGACGCGATACTTGGGGAACAGCATGAAGCCCAGGTCCACCACGCCGCTGAGGACTTCCGGCTTGCCGTCGTAGGCGTCGCCGGAGACGTTGAAGTAGTTGGTGAAGACGCCCTGGATGATGAGGGCCAACCCGAAGGTGAGCAGCAGACCGTAGAGGTGGTCGAACTTGCGCAGCCGCCGGAGCATGGTCTTCTCGATCAAGACGCCCAGGGCCCCCACCACCAGGGGCGCCACGATGAGCGCCGCCCAGTAGTTGAGGTGGAAGTCCGGCCGGCCGAGCAGCGGGCCCAGCATGGTGAAGCCCAGCAGCGCCACGTAGGCGCCCAGCATGTAGAGCGCCCCATGCACGAAGTTGACGATGTTGAGCAGACCGAAGATCACGGCCAGGCCGAGGCTCAGGATGGCGTAGAAGACGCCATTATTGAGCCCCAGCATGACCTGGGACATCACCGTCTGGAACGACAGGCCCATGGGGGTGTCCTCCGGAACCTCAGGCGCGGCTTACTTCTTCACCGCGGGGCAGGTGCTCTCCGAGAGCGGCATGAAGGCCTCGTCGCCGCTGACGGTCTTGACGATCTTCAGCAGATCCCACTCGCCCTTGGAGTCGGAAGGCTTCTTCACCTCCATGAGGTACATGTCGTGCACCATGCGGCCGTCGATGCGGATCTTGCCGTTGACGGCGAAGAAGTCGCTGATGTCCATGGACTTCAGCTTGGCCATGACCGCGTCGGGGTCGTCGGTGCCGGCCAGCTTGATGGCCTTCAGGTAGTTCATGGTGGCGGAGTAGGCCCCGGCCTGGTCCATGGTGGGCATGGCCTTGTGGATGTCGAAGAAGCGCTTGGCGAAGGCGCGGGTGGCGTTGTCCCGGTCCCAGTAGAAGCCGGAGGTGAACTGCATCCCCTGGGCGACATTCAGGCCCAGGCTCTTGATGTCCGTGTCGAAGATCAGCAGGCCCACCAGTTTCTGGCCCTTCTGGCCGATGCCGAACTCCCGGGCCTGCTTGATGGCGTTGATGGTGTCGCCGCCGGCGTTGGCCAGGCCGATGATCTGGGCACCGGAGGCCTGGGCCTGCAGCAGGTAGGAGGAGAAGTCTGCCGAGGACAGCGGGTGGCGCACGGAGCCCACCACCTTGCCGCCCAGCTTCTTCACGAAGAGGCTGGTGTTGCCTTCCAGGGACTGGCCGAAGGCATAGTCCGCGGTGATGAAGAACCAGCTCTTGCCGCCGGTCTGCACCACGGCCTGGCCCGTCACCTTGCCCAGGGCGTAGGTGTCATAGACGTAGTGGATGCTGTAGGGCGTCCAGGCCCCATTGGTGAGCTCGGTGCTGGCAGCCCCGGTGTTCATGGTGATGCGTTTTTTGTCCCCGCCGAGCTTCTGCACCGCCAGGGCGCAGCCCGAGTTGAGCAGACCGGTGATCATGTCCACCTTCTCGTTGTCGAACCACTCCCGGGCCTTGGCCGAGGCGATGTCGGCCTTGTTCTGGTGGTCCGCGCCGATGACCACGATGGGCTTGCCCAGCACCTTGCCACCGAAGTCCTTCACGGCCATCTCCACGCCCACCTGGGTGCCCTTGCCCCCGAGGGTGGAGTAGACACCGGACATGTCGGTGAGGACGCCGATCTTCACGACCCCGTCCGAGATGGTGTCTTTGGGGGGCGCCGCGAACCCAGCCGCGGTCAGGAGCAGAGAGGCCGACAGGGCCGCGCTGGAATACAGGCTCTTCATGGCGATATTCCTTTCCGTTCGAACACCTGGGACACCCAGGCAGGGTTGGGTCGTTCGTGTTGGGGGTGGAAGGTTGATCAGCATACCGACATTCGCCTTGACCTCATATCGGGATCAGACGCCCAGGTAGTGGTTGAGCTTCTCGGTGCTGGCGGGGAGCTGCTCCCGAGTGATCATCTCCGCGATGGTGCCACGGTCGATGACGTAGTGCCGGTCCGCCAGGTCCGCCGCGAAGTGGAAATTCTGCTCCACCAGGATGATGGTGAAGCCCCGCTGCTTGAGCTGGCCCATGAGCTGGCGCAGGGTCTGCACGATGACCGGGGCCAGGCCCTCGGTGATCTCGTCCAGCAATAGCAAGCTCGCCCCCGTGCGCAGGATCCTCGCCATGGCCAGCATCTGCTGCTCCCCGCCGGAGAGTCGAGTCCCCATGCTGCCGCGGCGCTCCAGCAGGTTGGGGAACATCTCGAAGATCTCAGGCACGGACAGGCCCCCCTGGCCCACCGCCACCGGCAGCATCAGGTTCTCCTGCACCGTAAGGCTGGAGAAGATCCCGCGCTCCTCGGGGCAGTAGCCCAGGCCCAGGTGGGCGATCTTGTGGGTGGGCATGGCGATGGTCTCGACGCCGCGGACCTGGATGGACCCGGTGCGGCTGCCCACCAGGCCGATGATGGACTTGAGGATCGTGGTGCGGCCTGCGCCGTTGCGCCCCAGCAGGGTCACCAGCTCGCCCTCGCCCACCACCAGATCGATGCCGTGGAGGATGTGGGACTCGCCATAGAAGGCGTGCAGCCCGCTGATGCGGAGCATCTCCGTGGGCCCGGCTTCAGGCATGAGTGCTCCCCATGTAGGCTTCCATGACCTGCGGATCCTGCGAGACCTCGGCGTAGGTGCCCTCGGCGAGGATGGCCCCCCGCTGCAGCACCGTGATGCGGTCCGCGAGGGTCTCCACCACCTTGAGGTTGTGCTCGACCATGAGGATCGTGCGGCCCGTGGAGGCCTGCTTCACCAGGGCGGTGATGCGGTCCACGTCCTCGGCCCCCATGCCCTGGGTGGGCTCGTCCAGCAGCATGAGCTTCGGCTCCAGGGCCAGGGTGGTGGCGATCTCCAGGGCCCGCTTGCGCCCGTAGGCCAGCTCGCCCGTGATGGCGCCGCTGAACTCCGCCAGGCCGACCGATTCCAGCAGGGCCATGGCCCGGTCGTCCAGCTGCCGCAGGCAGCGGTCGCTCTTCCAGAACTGATAGGACGTGTTCGTCGCCCGCTGCAGCGCCACCCGCACATTCTCCAGGGGCGTCAGACCGGGAAACACCGCCGAGATCTGGAAGGAGCGAATCACGCCGCGCAGGGCGATATCGGCGGGCTCCTCGCGGGTAATGTCCGTGCCGTTGAACAGGATCGTGCCGGTGGTGGGAGTCAGGAACTTGGTCAGCAGGTTGAAGACCGTTGTCTTGCCGGCCCCGTTGGGCCCGATCAGCGCGTGGATGTGCCCCCGCTGGACCTGGAGGTTCAGGTCGCTGACCGCCGCGAAGCCCTTGAACTCCTTGGAGAGCCGCTTCGTCTCCAGGATGCAGTCCGCTACGGGATTCTCTGCTAACACCTTCGGGGTCTCCCTGGCAGGGCAGTGGCGTCACGGATGGGGTGGGGTGGATGGGAGTCTAGCACCGGGCGCCGGGCAGCAGCGACAGAAGCCCCATGGGCTCCGGCCGGAAGATGCAGGCCGGCATGAGGCACAGGTCCGCGGCGATGGCGGGCCGGAAGGCCATCTGGGCGAGGATGTCCCGCTCCAGGTCGATGCCCGGTGCGAGCTCGATGAGCTCCAGGCCCTGGCCCGTGAGGCGGAACACGCAGCGCTCGGTGATGTAGAGCACGCGCTGGCCCTTGCGGAAGGAGACCTCCCCGCTGAAGGTTCGGTGCTCCACCTGCTCCACAAACTTCCGCGTGGCGCCCTCCTGCAGGATCCGCAGCCGACCGTCCTCAGTGGCTACCTGGAGCCCGCCGGCGGTGAAGGTGCCCACGAAGACCACGGTCTTGGCGGACTGGGAGATGTTGATGAAGCCGCCCGCCCCGGCCAGCCGGGTGCCGAACTTGCTGACGTTGAGGTTGCCCTCGCGGTCCGCCTGGGCCAGCCCCAGGAAGGCCAGGTCCAGGCCGCCGCCGTCGTAGAGGTCGAACATGGAGGGCTGGTCGATGATGCAGGTGGTGTTGGACCCCGCGCCGAAGCTGAGCCCCCCCGCGGGCACGCCGCCGAAGACGCCGGGCTCCGTGGACAAGGTGATCAGGTCCGAGGCGCCTTCCTCCACGGCCACGGCGGCGATGCCCTCGGGCATGCCGATGCCCAGGTTCACCAGGCTGCCGGGCCGCAGCTCGAGGGCGGCGCGCCGGGAGATGATCTTCCGCTCGTCAAACTCCATGGGCGCCATGCCCGAGAGCAGGATGCGGATCTCGCCGCTGTAGGCGGGGTTGTACTGCTCCTGGAAGGTCTGCATGTGGTGGCCCGGCTCCTCGGCCACGACAATGCGGTCCACCAGAATTCCTGGGATCTTCACCTGGCGGGTGTTGAGGGAGCCCCGCTCGGCCAGGCGCTCCACCTGCACGATCACCATGCCGCCGCTGTTGTGGACCGCCATGGCGATGGCCTGGGCCTCCAGGGTCAGGGCCTCCTTCTCCATGGTGACGTTGCCGTCGCCGTCCGCCGTGGTGCCGCGGATGAGGCCCACGTGGATGGGGAAGGCCTTGTAGAACAGGAAGTCCTCGCCGTGGATGGGCAGGTGCTCCACCAGGTCCTCGGTGGTGATGTCGTTGAGCTTGCCGCCGCCGTGGACCGGATCCACGAAGGTGCCGAGGCCGATGCGCGAGATCGTCCCGGGCTTGCCCGCCGCGATGTCGCGGAAGAGGTGGGCGATGACGCCCTGGGGCAGGTTGTAGGCCTCCACCTGGCCGCTCAGGGCCAGGGCCTGCAGCTTCGGCGCCAGGCCCCAGTGACCGCCGATGACCCGCTTCACCAGGCCAAGGTGGCCCAGGTGGTTCAGACCCCGGGTCTTGCCGTCGCCCTGGCCCGCGGCGTAGACCAGGGTCAGGTCCCGGGGCGCCGCCGTCTGCAGAAAGCGCTGCTCCAGGGCGATGGCCAGGTTCTCCGCGAAGCCGATGCCCACGAAGCCCCCCGTCGCCACCGTGTCCCCATCCCGGATCAGGGCTACGGCTTCAGCGGCGCTGACGACCTTGGTCGGGCGTACGGTGCTGCCCGCACCCTCCTGGGTCCCGCCCGGCCTACCCGGCATGTTTCCTCCTGCGGTCGGGGTCTTGGCCGGGAACGGCCAGGCAACCATGTCTCAAAACGGGATGGAGAGTTTGAGTTTTATACCCTGGATTCCCGGCACCGCGGGAGCGGAATCCACCGCGGGGGAGCCGCTGGTCGCCCCCGAGCCCAACATCTAGGCAAAACCAGTGAAGGACCCGGTTACCATCGCCCTTTCCCCATTTGATTCTGGACACCGCGACCCTGGACCCTCCCCATGGCCCGTTTCCCCCACAGCTTCCGCCCCGCCGGCCTGCGGGCCAGCCTGCTCCCCTGGGCCCTGGCGGGGCTGGCCCTGCTGGCGAGCGCCGCACTGCAAGCCCAGCGGCTCCCCGTCCGGTCTTTCAGCCCCGCCGACGGGCTCCCGGCAGGTGCGGTTCGCCGCATCGTGCGGGACGCCCACGGCTTCCTCTGGTTCTGCAGCGCGGACGGCGCCGCCCGCTTCGACGGTCAGACCTTCGTCCGGTTCGGCACCGAGGCTGGGCTGCCCTCCCCGGCCATCCAGGACCTGCTGCAGACCCGGGACGGCTGTTATTGGTTCGCGACGGACAAGGGCCTCTGCCGCCTGAATCCCGCCCTCCCGCCCGGGGCCGGAGATACGGGCAGGATCAGAATCCTCCCACTCCCCGGCGCCGCCGGTCCCATTCGCCTCCTGGAAGACAGCGCTGGAATGCTTTGGTGCGGCACCACGACTGGCCTCCTGCGCGTCGACCGTCGCCCCGAGGGGGACTCCCTGCACCCGGTGGAACTGGGGCTGCCCCGGAAGCTCTACGACGACACCATCGTCTCTGAACTGGTGGAGAAGCCGGGGGGTGGCCTCTGGATCGGCTCCGGCAGCGGCCTCTATGTGCTGGAACCGGATGGGCGGGTGCTCCGCTTCACGGAGGCCGATGGCCTCCCCGATCACCTGATTCGCGCCCTGGCCTGCGAGACCGATGGGACCCTCTGGGTGGGCACCGCCCAAGGCATCGCCACCTTCCGGTTGCCAGCCGGAGCCTCCCGGCTTAGGCCAGTGGCGCGGTATTCCACCCGCAGCGGCATGGCCAATGCCGACGTGCTGGTGCTCCTCAGAGCGAGCTCGGGAGGGATGATCGCGGGGACGGCCGGAGGCCTGACCCTCTTCGAGCAGGGGGCCCTCCGCAACCATGGGGCCGGGCAGGGCATCAAAGGTCCTGTGTTTGTCCTGGCGGAGAACACGAACGGCGACCTGTGGCTGGGCAACGACAGCGGCGTTCAGCGTTGGGCCCAGGATGGCCTGACTACCTACACGCCGGCCGAAGGCCTCTCTGAGCCCCGGGTGGACGCGCTCTTCGAGGACCAGACCGGCACCCTGGTGGCGGGCCGCGCCGGCAAGGACGGCTACTGGCTGCACAGCCTCCGCGGCCCGCGCTTCGAGGGCTTCCGGCTGCCGCTGGGCACCAGCACTGCGGGCTGGGGCTGGAATCAGGTGCTGCTGCAGGACCACCTCGGCACCTGGTGGCTGGCCGCCAGCCAGGGCCTCGCCCGCTTCGACCGCGCTCCCCGCGCCGCGGATCTGGCCCGGTCCCGGCGCTTGCGGATGTATCCGGTCAAGGAAGCCACGGGGGCCGGCTCCCTCTTCACCCTCTTCGAAGACAGTCGCGGGGACATCTGGTACTCGGTGGCCTCCCCGGTGACGAATGGCCTCGGGCGCTGGCGCCGGGACCTGGACCGCATCGAAGGGTTCCAAGACCAGGCCGGACTGCCCCGTCTCTTCGACTCCCTGGCCACCGCGTTCATCGAGGATCGGGCCGGAAACGTCTGGATCGCCTTCAACGGGGCCGGTATCGCCCGCTTCCGGAATGGGCGCTTCGACTTCTTCAGCCATGCCCAGGGGGTCCCGGAGGGCTGGATCCGCTCGCTGATGAAGGACGCCGCCGGCCGGATCTGGCTGGCCTCCTCCCTGGGAGGGGCCGGCATCATCGAGGCCCCCGAGCAGGACCTGCCCCGCTTCCGCAGCCTCACCACGGCCCAGGGCCTGGCCAGCAACTCCGTGTGGAGCCTGGTGGAGGATCGGTGGGGCCGGGTCTATGTGGGCACCGGTGCCGGCATCGACCGCTTCAACCCGGAGCAGCCGCGCGTGCAGCACCTCTCGGAAGCCGAGGGACTGGCTCCGGGGGTGCCCCGGGTGGCCACCCGGGACCGACAGGGCGCCCTCTGGTTCGGCATGAGCGGTGGCCTTTCGCGGTACCTGCCGACCCCGCCCCGGCCGGCGGTTGCGCCACCCATCTTCATGACGGGGCTCCGAGTCGCGGGTGTGCCTAGGCCCCTGCCCGAGTCGGGCACCACGGACTGGGAGCTGCCCGAGCTCGCCCCTAGCCAGAATCGCCTCCAGGTCGGATTCACCAGCCCCGAGGGACTGGCGGGCAGCGCCCTGCTCTACCAATACCGGCTTGAAGGCATCTCCGAGGACTGGACCCCCGCCATCAGCGCCCGGGGCGTGGACCTGGCTAACCTGGCCCCCGGCCAGTACCACTTCCAGGTCCGGGCGGTGGGTGCGGAGGGACAGGCCAGCTCTCCCCCGGCGGAGCTCCGGTTCACCATCCTCGCCCCGGTGTGGCGGCGGGGCTGGTTCCTCGTCCTGGCCACGGCCAGCCTCCTGGCCATGGCCTGGCAGGCCACCCGCGTCCGGCTGCGCCACCTGCTGGAGGTGGAGCGGATTCGCACCCGGATCGCCGCAGATCTCCACGACGACATCGGCGCCAGCCTGTCGCGCATCGCCATCCTCAGCGAGGTGGTCAAGCGGCAGACCCCCGAAGGCGCGCCGGAGAGCGTGCGCTTCCTGTCCGAGATCGCCGACTCCTCCCGAGAACTGGTGGACGCCATGGCCGACATCGTCTGGTCCATCGACCCGCGACGGGACGATCTCCAGTCGCTCCTGGCCCGGGTGGGCCAGTTCGCCGCCGGCGTCCTCCAGGCGAAGGGGATCCGCTGGTCCATGAGCCTCCCCGCGGATCCCGCGCACATAAAGCTGACCCCCGAGCAGCGCCGGGGAATGTTCCTGATCCTCAAGGAGGCCATCAACAACGCCGTGAAGCACTCCGGGTGCCGCGCCGTGAACCTGCTCGTGGAGGTCGACCATCGCGTGCTGTCCGCGCAGGTCCGGGATGACGGCCAGGGCTTGCCCCCGGAGGTGCCGCCGGGCGAGAGCTCCGGCATCCGGCGCGGCCGGGGCCTCGTCAACATGCAGGCCCGAGCCCTGGAGATGGGTGGTCACCTGGTGATCACCTCCGATGCCGGAGGCACCCTCATCCACCTGGAGCTGCCCCAGCGGCTCAGGGGGGGAGCATGATCATGCCATCCCCCCGCAGGCTGGCGAGACTTACCATGAGCCCACACCACTCCAGGACCAGGAATAACCATGCAGACGCCAGCTAAGGTGGCCCTCGTCGAGGATGACCATTCGACCCGGGAAGGACTGCGCCTCCTGATCCACGGCAGCCAGGGGTTCGTGTGCACCGGGGCCTATGAGTCCGTGGAGGAGGCCCTGCCCGGGCTGGCCCTGGAGCAACCGGATGTCCTGCTGATGGACATCAACCTCCCCGGCATGTCCGGGCGGGAAGGCGTCAGGGTCGTCAAGGAGCGCTGGCCCGCCATCGAGGTCCTGATGCTGTCGGTGTATGGCGAGCAGGAGAGTGTCTTCGAGTCGATCTGCAATGGCGCCGCCGGCTACCTGCTGAAGAAGACGCCCCCGGCCCGCCTGCTCGAGGCGATCCAGGAGGCCCGGGAGGGGGGCTCGCCCATGTCCCCGGAGATCGCCCGCAAGGTGGTCGTGCTGTTCCGGCGGACCCCCCGCCCCGAGCAGCCGGAGCGGCAGCTCACCCCCCGCGAGCTCCAGCTCCTTGCCCTCCTGGCCGAAGGACAGGGCTACGGCGAGGCCGGAGACCTCATGGCCGTCAGCGAGAACACCATCCGCAACTACATCCGCAGCATCTACGAGAAGCTGCACGTCCACTCCAAGTCCGAGGCCGTGAGCAAGGCCCTGCGCCAGGGCCTGATCTCCTGAGGCGGCCCAGCTAGTGACAAAGAATTAGAAAAAAAACGCATGATCATGCTCTGACGCCGGAAGTCTGCCTACCTCACGATGGCCCATCAGCGGTTCCGAGGTCCGGCGTCCGGCACCTCGTGAATCCTGGAGGGAGATCCCATGCGCCTCTCAGTCTCAGCCGAGCTTCCCGCCACCCTGCCCCCCACGGCCGAATGGATCTCCTGGACCACCAGGGCCGCCGTCATCCTCAAGGCCCTCCGGCGGCTCGGTCACTCCGCGAAGTCCCTGGGGGCCCGGACGACCCTGGTCCAGGATCCCTTCACCGCCGAACACTCCCGGGACTGAAGCCATCTCCGTCGCACCGGGCCGGAGGGAAGGACTCGCATGAGCAGGGCCGCGTTTCAGGAGACCCTCAGGGAGGCCGGCGCCGGGTTCGTCTCGGCCTGCCTCACCCTGCCCCTCTGCGTGGGCGCGGGGGTCCTGGCCTTCGCCCCCCTGGGTGCGGACACGGTGTCCGAAGCCGCCCTGGCCGGGCTCCTCTGCGCCATTGCCGGCGGCGCCGCGGCCGCCCTCGTTCGGCGGTCGTCCTTCGTGGTTACCTACCCCACCACCTCGATCTGCGTCATCCAGGGCAGCATCCTCCTGGGCCTGTCGGCGGTGCCCGGCATCAGCCGGCCGGGCCTCATGGCCGCCATGACCGCCTGCGTGCTGCTGGCGGGCCTCTGGCAGGTGCTCCTGGCCTACTCCGGGGTCGCCCGCGCCATGCGCTTCGTGCCCCACCCCGTGATGGCGGGCTTCGTGTCCGGCGTGGCCGTTCTCATCGCCTGGCACCAGGTGCCGGTGCTCCTGGGGGTCCCCAGTGGCCTGGGGGCCTTTCTGCCCCGCCCCTGGGCCAGCCTCCTCGGCGGCAGCCTGCTGCTCAGCATGCTCCTCCTCGGAGCCTACGCCCCCCGGGTGCCCAACCTGCTGGCGGGCCTGCTGCTGGGCACCGCCGGGTTCCATCTGCTGCACGCGGCCCTGCCCGCCCTGGACCTCGGCGGCGTCATCGGGTCCGCACCGGGACATGTCTTCCGGTTCCTGGCCTCACCGGAGGGGCTGCTCCAGGTGCTGCACACGCCGGAGCTGCTCAAGGGGGTGCTCCTGGGCTCCTTCACCCTGGCCTTGGTGGCGACCCTGGACACCTTCTTCGCGCTGCGCACGGCGCAGTTCATCGCCGACATCCCGGTGTCTCCCCGGCGCGATGTGCTGGGCCAAGGTTTCGGCAACCTGGTCTCGGCCCTGGTCGGCGGCCTGGCGGTCTCCACCTCCCTCTCGGTCTCCCTGGCCAACCACAAGGCCGGTGGCCGCACCCGCACCTCGACCCTCGCGAGCTGCGCGGTGCTGTTCCTGGCCGGAGTGGTGTTCCCCAAGACGCTTGCCCTGCTTCCCCGGGTGGTGCTCGCCGCGATCCTCTGCACCCTGGCCTGCCGCCTGGTGGACAAGTGGAGCTTCCAGGTCCTGCACCTGGCGCTCACCGCGCGGGAACCCGGCCGGCGGCGGCGGGCGCTGCGCGATTCCGCCATCGTGCTGGCCGTGTTCCTGGCCACGCTGCTGGGGAAGCCCGTGGCTGGGGTCGCCGTGGGTATCGCCCTCTCCTGCATCCTGTTCATGCTGGACATGAGCCGCCCGGAGGTGGCCGTCCGGCGGGAGCACGCCCTGCTGCCCACCCAGCAGCCCCGTTCACCCGCCGAGGAGAAGACCCTGGGCGCCTGGCCGGGCACCCTCGCCATCCTCGAGCTCCAGGGCGTCCTCTTCTTCGGCAACGCCCAGAACCTGGCTTCCGCGCTGCGCGCGGCGGAGCGCGACGCAGACCTGGTCGTGCTGGACTGCCGCCAGGTCCGGGAGATCGATAGCTCGGCCCTCGGGGTCCTCGGCCACGCGGCGAGCCGGTTCCGGACCACCGGCAAGCACCTGCTGATCTGCGGCGCCGAAGCCTCCTGGCAGCAGGTGCCGACAGGCTTCCCCGGGAGCGGCCTGGAGGCGGGCTTCGCGACCCTCGAGGCAGCCCTGACCTGCGCTGAGCAGCGAATCCTCGACGCGAATCCGGCCCAGGAGGGGCACACCCCCGAGGCACCCCGGCCACCCCTGGGTTCCCAGTTCCCACTGGTGCTGGAAGCGGGCTGAGGATGACCGCTCAGTTCCCCTTCACCATGGGCACGAAGCGCACGGGCAGGACCGCCTGCCGCTCCAGCCCCCCGGGGACCTTCCGCAGGAGTATCAGCTCCTGGGGTCCCCCCTGGGCGCCCACGGGCACGATCATGCGGCCCCCCTCCTTAAGCTGCTCCACCAGGACCTGGGGCACCCGCTCGGGGGCGCAGGTGACGATGATGGCGTCGAAGGGAGCAGCCTTGGGCCAGCCCAGGGTGCCGTCCCCGAAGCGGACCTTCACGTTCGTGCAGCCCAGGCGCTGCAGGGTGGCCTCCGCGCGCCGCGCCAGGGGCTCCACCAGCTCGATGCTGAAGACTTCGGCCACCAGCCCCGCCAGCACTGCCGCCTGGTAGCCCGAGCCCGTGCCGATCTCCAGCACGCGGTCCTGGGGCCGCAACACCAGAGCCTCCGTCATGAAGGCCACGACGTAGGGTTGGGAGATGGTCTGGCCGAGGCCGATGGGCAGGGGGCCATCCTCGTAGGCCTGGCTCCGCAGGTCCTTCGGCACGAACTCCTGCCGGGGCACCTTGCCCAGGGCGGCCAGCACGCGGGCGTCGCGGATGCCCCGGGTCACCAGCTGGTCGCTCACCATGCGGGCCCGGGCGACCACGAAGGCGGCCTCCTCCGCCGGGAGCACCGGCGGCGGCTCCGCATTCATTCCCCCGAGGGACAGCACCATGACCACTCCCAGCTGGCGCAGCATGACTCCGAAGGTAGCCCCTTCCCGGGTCGGCGCCAGGGCCCCACCCTGCGGCCCTCTGGAGGTCAGCCCTGGCTGGACCTAGTGGTCCAGGAGCAGGCACAGGCTGTCGCGCTCTGCGCCCTTGGGTTCCCGAGCCGCCACCTGCGCCAGGGCAGTCTGGGCCTCGGGCGTGCCGAGGGCGGCCAGGGCCTTGGCCGCGGCCATACGGATCGGGGGTGGTTCCCCGGAGCTGAACAGCCTCTTCCGTCGCAGACACTGGACCAGAGTGGGCAGCGCGCCTGGGGCCCCGATCTGACCCAGGGCCTCCAGGGCCTGGATGCGGATCCCCGGCGGCACCCGCTTCCCCAGGGCGATGGCCTGGATCTGGGGGAGGCCCGCGGCTGCCCGGAGCTGGCCCAGGGCAAACAGGACTTCAGCCAGGGTGCGTTCGTCGGCGTCCTTGAGGCGGGCCACCAGGTGGGGCTCCGACTGGGGCCCGCCCATCTTCCACAGGGCCCGGATCGCAGCCTGCCGCACCCGCAGGTCCGGATGCCGCAGCAGCGGCGCGACCGAGGGGATGCACCCGGCATCCCCCGCGTCGCACAACACGGCGAGGCTGTTCCGGACCAGGTACCAGGCCGGGGCGGACAGGGACTGCAGGAGGGTCCCCAGGGCGCCCGGGCCCAGGCTCCGGATGGCATCCACCAGCCGACCTCGGCGGGCGCGATCTGGCTCGATCTCCAGTCGACCCATCAGATGCTGCGCCATGGGCGTGCCGAGGGCCTCCAGGTAGGGGTGGACCTCCTGGATCACTCGGTCCCGGTCCGTGTCGAAGACCTGGTCGATGGCCTGGTTCAGGGCATGGGGGCGCAGCAGGCAGCTTCGGAGGTGCGCGATGGCTTCCGTGCGCGAGGGGCGCCCTTCCCCGACAAGGCCGGACAGCCCTTCCAGTTCCTGGAGGTCCGCCAGGATGGTCTTGAGCTGTCCCCGGCCCAGCAGGGCCATCAGCATGAACTCCACGGCATGGGTGCTCCAGGCGTGGAGGGCGGGGTCGGGTTCCCAGGCGAAGTGGGCCCTCAGAGCCTCCGCCAGGGGCAGCTCCGCGTCTGCGGGCAGGCCGGGATCCACCGCCCACCGGGCCACCCCCGCCAGAGTGCGGATGGCCATCTGGCGCTCCGGCCCCTCCTCGCTGTGGAGGCTGGTCATGAGGAGGTCCAGGACGCGGAGGAGCTCCTCGACGCGGCGTTCATCCAGGAGCTCCCGCAACATGGCCAGGCGCATGTCGTGGGTGACCTCGTAGAGCCCCCCCTCCTCCAGCACCTTCAACAGACGGGATTCCAGGGGCAGGGTTTCCCACTTGATGGACTTCAGGGCCGAAGAGAGTGGGGCACCATCCTGGCCATCCATGCTCAGCCGGGCGTTGACCATGCGCACGATGGCCTGGCGCTCGGGCAGGGTCCGGAGGATGTCCGTCAGAGGTCGCTGGAGGTCGTCCCAGGAGGCCCCCCGGGAGAGGGCCACCGCCATGGCGGTGGCCCTCTCCCG
>Ga0194052_1000509_pt1 | contig 24804 bp, 25 predicted proteins | sample SepL226m_MetaG_FD_160117 | JGI IMG/M metagenome (GOLD analysis project Ga0194052, IMG submission 160117) | Anoxic zone freshwater microbial communities from boreal shield lake in IISD Experimental Lakes Area, Ontario, Canada - Sep2016-L227-6m | ecosystem: Environmental > Aquatic > Freshwater >...
GATGCAAAGAAAACTACAAGAAATACAATCAAAATACTCAGAATAATAGATGCACTAAAGATATAAGCCATTATATTTTTCATATTTTCGTATTTTTAAGTGTTTGATCGCAATTATACTACTTTTTAAAACTTTTGCGAGGGAAGAATCTCTTTCTCCCAGTTGCCTTTAGAAGCTTTAGTCTAAATATCTCGATAGCTTCATCAAGAGTTAGCGCAAACATATCTTCCTTTGCAGGGATAGACTTAAACACTCCATCTATTAATATGTATGGACCAAATCGACCTATTCCTATTTTTACATCTTTTCCATCTGCATTTTGCCCAAGAGTCTTAGGAAGTTCAAGAAGTTGAAGAGCTTTCTTAATATCCACCATATCTAGTGGAAGTGTTTTAGGAATAGATACACGTTTAACCTTCTCTTTAGATTCTTTTTCTGGTCTGCCAAGTTGAACATATGGACCATACTTTCCAACAAGAAGGTATACATCTTTTCCGGAAACAGGGTCTGTACCAAGTGGTTTGTCAGATTCTTTCTTCGCTACAACAAGTCTTTTAACTTCTTCTTCATTAATATCTGCAGGTGCAACGGATTCATCTATTGTAACTCTAGTTGGATTCTCAGGATCTTTTTTATTCTCTATCTCTACAAATGCACCATATTTCCCAACTCTAATGTCATATGGGAAGTTTGCAATCTTAAGTGTACACATTTCACGTGCATCTATAATTTCATTCTTTTCTTTTACTTGGTTTTCCAATCCTTCTTTTCCTTCATAGAAAGACTTCAAATATGGAAGCCATTTAATTTCTCCTTCTTCTATCTTATCTAAACTACCTTCCATTTCAGCTGTGAAGTTAAGATCAACTAATTTAGTAAAATATTTTTCAAGAAGATTAGTAACTGAATATGCCGTGAATGTTGGTATCAGCTGATTATTCTTCTTCACAATATATCCTCTATCTACAATTGTAGAAATAATTGAAGCATAAGTACTTGGTCTTCCAATTCCTTCTTGTTCTAGTTTCTTAACTAAAGTTGCATCTGTATATCTTGCAGGTGGTTTAGTCTCATGAGATTCCTCATTAAGCTCAAGTAATTTTAATACTTGTTCTACTTTTAATTCTGGTAGTATCTTCTCAGAGTCATCTAGTGCATTTTCTGGATTATCATTTCCTTCAACATAAGCTCTTAAGAATCCTGGAAATATTATTCTTCTTCCAGATGCTTTAAATAAGAAATTAATTTCTTTAGAATTCTTTTCTAACTTTATAAGTTCCGCTATATCTTTAGATTTAGAATCAGAAGAAACTTTAGAATTTATAGATATACTAATAACCTTAACTCTTGCTTCCTTCATTTGTGTAGCCATAGATCTTTTCCAAATTAGATCATAGAGTCTAGATTCATCACCAGATAGATTTAACTCTTCAGATGTTGGCATAGAGCTTCCAGCAGGCCTAATTGCCTCATGAGCTTCTTGTGCACCTTTTGATTTCTTTGTGTAGACTCGGACCTCATCAGATAAATATTCTTTACCATATCTTTCAACAATATTGTTTCTTATTGCATCTAGTGCTTGGTGTGAAAGATTAGTAGAATCTGTTCTCATGTATGTAATCAGTCCATTTTCATAAAGTCTTTGAGCAACTTGCATTGTGTACTTTGCTGCAAAACCTAACTTTCTATTTGCTTCAATTTGTAAAGAAGAAGTAATAAATGGTGCATATGGATTTCTAACTTGTTCAGATTCTTTTACATCTAATACTTTGAATTCAGAATCCTGAAGTAAATCTTTTATTTTATTTGCAGATTTCTCATCTAGTAATATTACTTTATTCTCATTTTTAATCTTACCTGTTTGCTCATCGAAGTCAGCACCCTTTGCAACAGATAAGTTCTCAATCTTTTCTAATGAACTTTCAAATTTATCTGCAAGTGCTGTTGGTGTAACAATAGCTTTAAGATCCCAAAAGGATCCCTTAACAAAATTTCTTCTTTCTTTCTCTCTATTAACAATTAATCTTACTGCAACAGATTGAACTCTACCTGCAGAAAGACCAAGTGCAATTTTCTTCCATAAAAGAGGGGAGAGTGTATAGCCAAATAATCTGTCTAATATTCTTCTAGCTTCTTGTGCATCTACAATCTTCTGATCAATCTTACGAGGAGATTTTAAGGCGTCAGCTATAGCTTCTTTTGTGATCTCATGAAATACCATTCTAGATACTGGAACAGTAGGTTTAAGTACTTCTTTAAGATGCCAAGAAATAGATTCTCCTTCTCTATCTTCATCAGTTGCGAGTATTAATTCATCTGATTTTTCTAAGTGTTCTTTTAAAGATTTAATAATCTTTTTCTTTTCAGAAGATATTACATAGAGAGGATTATAGTCATTCTTTACATCAACACCAAGACTTGCCCATTTCTCTTTCTTAAACTTAGCTGGAACCTCAGCTGCATTTCTTGGAAGATCACGAATGTGTCCTTGAGAAGCAATGACATAGTACTCTTTAGGTAAAAACTTAGAGATCGTTTTTGCTTTTGTTGGTGACTCTACTACTACTAATTTCATAAACTTGTTCTTAAATATTATTTATTTCCACACTATATATATAGTGTAAAACAGGCAAAGTATACTCGAATATAAATTAAAACAACATTAATTTAAAGTAAACCAGATTTGGATTATATCCCCATTTACCTTAAAAACACAAAAGAGGATATTTATACTGACCAATCTATCTGACCTCAATCTAGAAGTAAAGCTCAAGAAGTTATATCGTATTATCACTAAGTTGATCTTTAGTATATAAGGAGTTACAATATTTCTATCTATTTTTAACAAATAATTTAATGAGTGACACACTCCTTACCATAAATGAAACTGCAGACATACTCAAGGTTCACTGGCAATCTGTAAGAAACTACATAGATTCTAAAGAACTAAAAGCATCAAAGATAGGTAAGAATATTAGAATAAAGAAATCCGATCTGGATGCTTTCATTAACTCAAAAAAACCTCAAAAGGAAATTGCTGAAGTTGAACTTAGATATTTATGTAAGGATAGAAAAGCAATTGAGAACAAACTAATAACTATTGGAGCAAGAGTTACACATCTAAGTCATATAGTAGATCACTGGTATATAGGTAACCATATTAAAAACCTTGAAGAAAAAAATAGAGATTTTGATTCAGGTGAAGGATTCGGCCTTAGAATTCGAGAACAAGACAATGACTATACAGGAAAGATAACTACTTCACTTGAAGTAAAAAGATTAACGGATGCACTTAACCATAACACATGCATAGAATCTGAAATCGAAGTAAAGAACTATGAGGAAACAAATAATCTTCTAAAACTTATGAATTTAAAAGAATTCATGACAATAGATAAGGCTAGAATAATGTATTCATTCGAAGATCTTAAAATTTGCATTGATGATATTAAAGACTTTGGAACAGGAATAGAGATAGAACATAAAACTGAAAAGAATAGGGAAATGGTAGTTGAAGAAATAAGAAACTTTGCAAGAAAGTTAGGACTCAAAAAAGAAGATGAAGTTGTTAAGAGTGTAACTTACCTAGCTATGGAAAAGTTATCCAGATACTAAAATGAAAGAACAACAACAACCAAATGACAAACCTCGATTTGACCTTCCAAGTGTTGTAATTCTTCAATCACTTGTCATTAACTTTGCAGGAAGCTACTTACTTAGTACTCATCCAGATAGTAAAGCTTGGAAAGATATTATAGAGTTGGCAAGAACAGGGTCACTAGCATTTGGAGCAATAAGTGCAGCATATTATGGAATTAAGAATTTAGATTTCAGACAAGAAGACAAAGTAAATGGAGAAGAATTTGGAGAAAAAAGATGGAAAGCTCTTGGAAATATGTTCATTTGTTTAACTTCTATTGCCCCATGCGTTATTACAATTAAATTTTAGCTTCTTACTTACTTGCATTAACAGGATAAAAAGATAAATCTTCCTTCATCTTCTTTTCAAACTTAGGAGTATAAATAGCCTTATCTTCAGTAATCTCGTTAATCTCTTCTGGAAGTTTTTCTATGGAGAAGTATCTTACTGGTATTCCTAATTCCTTACACATTTTAATCTCATGCCACATACCTTCACTTATTTCACCAAATACCCATAGATAGTCACATCTAACTATTAAGGTATTAATACAGTCAATCATGGTTTGAAGGGAGGCAAGTTCATGTACGAAGTTAGAATACACAGTGAAATAGTTAACTGGAACCAATCCTTTCTCTATTACATACTGACATAGCTTTCTTGCCCAACACATATTAATAGATGCTTGAGAAATGAATACAATCTCTTTAGATTTATCATATTTAGATAAATCATTCTTAATAGATTTAGAATTAGGAGAGTAGAGCATTGGGTAATTGGATAACAAGTAATATTAAATATACTAGTTTTTTCTACCAAACACAATTAGCACTCTTGATTATCCTCTGCTAATGAAATATAATACCTTCAGATGAGGAAGATCAGAATCCTAACAAAGGTAACTTCATCCTCACAATATATAGGTGATATATATAGCTTAAGATCAAATTGAAATTAAAATAAGTAAAAGGAAATAATATGGATAACATGTTTAACTTACTAGAAATATTCTCAGAAAAAGCAAAAGCAGTTTTACAAAATGCAGCATCAATTGCTGTAGAGTTTAGAAGGAAGTATATCGATACTGAACATATACTCTTAGCTTTACTTCAAGATGAATTAATTCAAAAGATATTTGAAAAACTTAATATGGATGTAGAAGAGGTCAGAACAAATATGACCTCCATGATGACAGCAGGAAATTTTAGTGAAGGAAGAATAGATCTAGCACCTCGTGCAAAACAAGTTCTTGAAATAACCTTCCAAGAATCTAGAAGTATGAATCATACATACATAGGACCTGAGCATATTCTTTTAGGACTGCTCTCTGAAGGAGAAGGACTTGCAGCTCAAGTTCTTAAATCTATGGGACTCACTTATGAGAAACTTCATAAGGTTGTAACAGAAGTTGTAGGAGAAGGTGATGCTAATAAAAAAGATGCCAGTAAAACTCCAACACTAGATAAGTTTGCAAAAGATCTAACTGCGTATGCAGCTTCTGGAAAGATAGATCCAGTTATTGGTCGTAAGAATGAAGTTACAAGAGTTATTCAAATTTTATCTCGTAGAAAAAAGAACAATCCAGTTTTAATTGGAGATCCTGGTGTTGGTAAGACTGCAATAGCTGAGGGTCTTGCGCTAAAGATCGCATCAGAAAATGTTCCAGAGATTCTTCTTAACAAAAGAGTTATGGCATTGGACTTAGGTCTTTTAATGGCAGGTGCTAAATTCAGAGGAGAGTTCGAAGAAAGAGCAATGAAAATACTTTCTGAAATACAAAAGAGTAATGGAGAGGTTATTCTATTCATAGATGAACTTCACACAATTGTAGGAACAGGTAACCAAGAGGGAGGACTAGATTTATCTAATATACTTAAACCACCACTTGCTAGAGGAGAACTTCAAGTAATTGGTGCAACTACGTTAAATGAATATCAGAAATATATTGAAAAAGATGCAGCACTTGAAAGACGTTTTCAACCAATCATCGTAAAAGAACCAAGTGTTAGTGAAACTATAGATATTCTAAGGGGGATAGTAGATAAATATGAATCTCATCATAGAATAAAGATTAGTGATGAAGCACTTGTAGCGGCTAGCGAACTTAGTGAAAGATATATTACAGATAGATTCCTTCCGGATAAAGCAATCGATGTAATAGATGAAGGTGCATCCAAGTTGAGACTTGAAGCATTCAGTAAGCCTGATGATATTCGTGCATTGGAATCTGAAATTAAAAAACTTGAACAGGAAAGAGAAAGCTTAACTAGAACAAAGAAATATGAGGAAGCAGCAACACTTAAGATATCTATAGACAAGAAGACAGAATCACTTAAACCATTAATAGACAAATGGAATCAAAGTAGAGGAACTGGAACTCCAGTTCTAACTGTAGATGATGTTGCAACAATAATCTCACAAATTACAAGTGTTCCCGTAACTGAACTTAAATCAGAAGAAAGAAAAAAACTTCTTAAACTAGAAAGTGAAATACATAAAACATTAGTAGGACAAAGCGAGGCAGTTAAAGCTGTAGCTGAAGCAGTAAGAAGGGCAAGAGCAGGTCTTAAGAACCCTAATAGACCAATCGCTTCGTTCCTATTCTTAGGACCAACAGGTGTAGGTAAAACAGAACTTGCCAAAACATTATCTAAGATATTGTTTGGATCAGAAAACGCAATTGTGAGAATAGATATGAGTGAATACTCAGAAAAGTTTAATGTATCTAAACTTATTGGTTCTCCTCCAGGTTATGTAGGATTTGACGATGGTGGTCAACTAACTGAGAAGATAAGAAGACAACCATATTCTATTATTCTTTTAGATGAGATTGAAAAAGCCCATCCAGAAGTATTTAATTCTCTTCTTCAAATACTTGAAGATGGAAGACTTACAGATGGAAAAGGAAGAGTGGTAGATTTCAAGAATACAATTGTAATAGCTACATCTAATATTGGTGCAGACATTATTCAAGACTTCACAAGAGAAGGTAAAATTGGAAACACTTTAGGTTTTGATTTTAAAGTTGACTCAACTATAAATGAAAATAACAAAAAGAAGGGTGGGTTTGATGATGAGGAAAAGATTGTTGCACCAAAAGAAAAAAGAACTGGTTGGGGAAAAGTAAAAGATGAAGTAATGATTGAACTTAATAAATTCTTTAAACCAGAGTTCCTTAACAGAATAGATGAGATTATTATCTTTGAATCTCTAACCAAAGCAGAAATAAAAGATATTGTTAAACTTGAACTTGAGAAAGTTAAAGGAGAGATAAAAGCACAAAAGATTAATGTTGAATTTGATAAATCTATAGTAGATATGGTTTTGGAAAAAGGATTCAGCGATCTTTACGGAGCAAGAGAAATAAGAAGAGTAATACAAAAGAATATAGAGAATAACTTATCTTCAATGCTACTTGGATCCGAACTTAATGAAGAAAGTGAATATCTTCTTAAGTGGGAAAAGGGAAAGTTGGTTGCAAAAGAATTAATTAGTCAGAAGGCTTAAGAAATACAAACCGTTACATTTTGTAACGACTCCAATTTCTAAACTTATTTTCTCGTAATTCTATACAATCTGTCAGGTATGATTTTCCATCTGAGTCTACCATTTCCCAGTTTTTTCGTCATAAACCCTTCTTATTTTGGAATCACAAAATATCACAAAGGATTTATCTTCTTTCATGATATACAGGATAAGAAATAAGTATATATTGTAAATATATTTGCGAAGATTATTACAAAGAGGGGATTATACGGATATTAAAAAAAGATGAAAAAAGCATTAGTCGTTATACTCTAGATCATCAGATCCACCAAGATTGTTTGTCTTTCCTCCTTCTGTGCATCCAAAAAGCTCATATACTTGAGGATTGGGATTTAAATCTTGTCTTATTGTTGCATAAATAATATTCCAATTATCTGCAGAAGGAGTATTAAATGGATCATTACAATCATAAGTATCATAATTTCCTACGAGGATTAATGGTGTCATAGATTGAATTGGAATTGTTGCAAAGGTAGAAGAAGGATCAGGTTGAAAACCTACATTAATTTCAGGATTATTTCCATTAACTCTAAGTTCTGCATTGTTATTACTTCCACTTACAGGATATCTTCTATACTTTGTATAGAATGCCTCAAGTTGTCCTTGTATATTCTTAAGATCCTGCATTCGTTGAGTCTCCCTCTGATTCTTCTGAAGCGCTTGAATTCCAAATACAGCAAGAGATAGAAGCACACCAATTACGGCCATAACTACTAGAAGTTCTACAATTGTAAAAGACTTATTATTTCTCATATGAGATTCAAAATAATTAACAGTATAATGCTAGTAAGGATTAACAATAAAAGCAATATGCATTAATTTGCACTTTTCTTTTTTGCATAAAGTTCTTCAAACAGTTGCTTATTTTCTTCTGCATCTTTACTTCCATGTTTTAAGAAATCTGGGGTAAGAAAATCGTTAATTAAAAAATATATATCTTCATTTGGATAAAACTGGACAATCTTAGAGATAATGAGTGAGCATAACTCTGGTTTAGTAGAATAATCATTACCCCATACTTGTAAAAGATAAAGATCCTGAATTTTACAATAAGCCGGTAAGACTCTAAAAAGAGCATCAACATATTCCTCTCCTAAGTTAACAGCTTCATGCAATAGACTATATAGTTGCATTTCGTCACTTATATATTTAGAAGCAGAACTAATATTATAACGTTTATTTGCAATTGCCCAATTTGCAAATTCAGATTTTCTGTCTAGAAGGAACCTGTATCCAGTTTCAAATTTCTCTGGAGTCAGTATAGGGAAAGATGGACCAAGAGATAAAATACAAGAATATATATTAGGACAAGACTTTTTATCATAAGGATTGAACGCTTCTTCAAGAACTGATCCAGTCCAATGGAATATGGAGAAGAGAACAGACATTGACGCGACAAGTTTTCTAGGATCATTATCAATAATAGATTCCATTGTACTTAGTACATGAGGTGCAATTGCATCGTCAGGATTTTCTTCCACTACCTTTTGCATAAGTGGCAACCAACTTTCTGGTGAAATGCTTCTTTCATTAATAAGCTTTACTGCACTTTTGTACAACTTACTGTCTTCTTTCCCTGAATAAAGCGCCATCATATGTTCTCGGATTGCATATATACCTATCGCGGTTGAGATTTTCATTGAATAATACTTAAACAAGTTCTCATTGTCTTCTTCTCCAGTCTGATCAAACAAATCACCAGACACCATTCTTTCCATATATCCAGAATTTACAAAAGACCGATCCAGTACTGACGCATCTTTTCTATTAAAAAGAATTATAAATTTATCAAAATCTTTTCCAGCCATTGCATACGCTGCGTAATACTCTCTGAACTCCTCATGTTCAAATTCGTCGTAGGTCATTGATGAATATCGAATTTCAAAATGGTTTCCCAGTTCAAATAAGTTCTGATAAAACAATTTTGTAAAACTTTTAGATCCTTCCACACTGACTTCCGGCATGAGAATTGGGTAATAGGTTAGTGTGGATACATAGTAACACGATGTACTATATTTGTAAATCAGTTAGAAAGTGGGATTTCCATAACATTATTGTGATCAGTACCATATCTCTTAACACTAATGACCATATTCCAATCTTTTGGATCAGAAAGAATATCATAAATCATAATGTCTGACTTTTTGAAGTAATCGTCAAAACTTAATTTCAGTATGTCGCTTAACCAATATTTATCACTTGCCCACATCTTGTCATATGGGATCTTATCTAAATCAAACCACTCAGGTTTAATCTCTTCGCTTTCAGAAGGACTTCCTAGCCAAGATTTTACAAAAAATACATGAGTGGTAACATCTGGATTAGTTTTATCTTGGGAATAAAAATTTACAATAGCTTTCTTACTAAACTCTCGAAGTGTAATTGAAAATTCCTCCATTGCTTCTCTTACTAAACCACTTTCTACTGTCTCATCTTTAATCTTATCTCCAACTTTACCACCAAATCCATTATAGAAACCTTTTGAAAAACCTTCCTTTTTAATTTCACCTAAACACAATTGGTATTTTCCATCTACCTCTTTGAAGGTATATCCAAGACTAGTGATCTTTGTCACTTATATTTTCCTAATAATTACAACAGGAGTCATTTCATCATCTTGTCCCATTGGATTGTCTAATAGAATATCTCTTACTTCAGCCTTTGTATAACCAACTCGTTTACTTAGTCCTAATACTTCTACATTAATATTGTTACCATCAATAATTACAGATGGTATTCCAAATTTATCTTCAATAGTCTGGCAAAATTCAGAAGGTTTATCTGGTCCTAGCATTGCAAATTCATTAAATGGTGCCATTGCATGGGGATTGAATCCATCTATCTCAGATATTCTATGTCCTGCAATTCTGTAGAAATCTCCATGTCTACCAAATAATCTAGTTATGGATCCTCCTATCATGGCGAAGAATACTCTCCACCAACCAGCTTGCATAATTGCAACTTGCATCTTTGCTGGATGTGAATAACCAATATCAAATTCATATTTCTTTACGCCCTTAACTACAAGCTTAGCAAGAAGGCCTGGATGAACTGCTGACATATGAACAACTCTTCCTTGTGTTATAGTTATGACTTTTTCAGATATGGCTATAAAGTCACCCTTTTTATATAAAGGAACTACATACTTTTCAACAATTGGAAGAAAATCTTCTTTAATATGTATTAGATGAGTTTTAACAGGAACTCTTTCAAACTTACCCTCTGAAACTTCTCTTATCTTTTCCATGTAGTAAACATAATATATATAGTATGTAATATTTCATCTGGAATATATTCCAGTGAATTTATTAATCAAGATAATTTCTCATCCAAAGCTCAGTAACTAATATTCTCCAAAATATTAATCCATCTCCTTGAATTGCATCAGGATTAATTATCCATTTTTTAAACATAGAGACAACAGCATTAGTGTCATATATTCCTCTGGATTTAAATAGGTCAGATTCAAAGATAGAAAGAATAATGTCTCCCTTATCTCTCATCCAACCTTGTTCTGGATTGGTAAAGCCAATCTTACTTCGTCTCAACCTGTTTAGTTCAGGCATATGTCCCTTCATTGCATTTCTGTATACATATCTTGTCCAACCATTTTTAATCTTCTGGTCTATTGGAAGATTAAATATATATTCAACTAAATCGCTATCTAGAAATGGAACTCTAGATTCAATTGAAAACGCCATTGAATTCTTATCCTCATAACGAAGAAGGTTAGGAGTAGAGTACTGTGTAACATCATTAAATAGTCTTTCATTTAAATTATCTGAAGATTTGTAATTGTATTTATACTTCTTCTTCTCTTCTAAGAGAAAATCTTTCATCGACAATAGGTTAGATTTTGAGGAGAGCTTAGATGAAACTAATTCTCCTAAATACTTTCCATATATTCCGAAAGACTTAACAAGTTCCCTTGCAAGTGGAATGTATTCTCCTTGGTTAATTGCAGAAGTAGCATACGACTTAAAGTATGGAAGATATCCAGCTAAAAGTTCATCTCCACCATTTCCTGAAAGCATTACTTTTACAAATTCAGAAGCTTTTCTATACACAGAGTAATATGCATATGGAGCTGAAGATATGGTTGGTTCTTCTTGAGTAATTATCCATTCATTTATTTCTTCCCAAAACTTATCTACACTTGGATATGCATATTCAGGAGTACTCTCTACATATCTTTCCACTTCATTAATATATTTACTTTCATCTATACTTTTCCCTGGATAAAGAGCAGAGAAGGTAAATAACTTTCCTGATGTATGAAGATCCGATCCTTCAAGCATGAGTTCTCTCATTACAGATACAACTCCGCTAGAATCTAATCCACCAGAAAGAGAAACTCCAACTGGAACATCTGAAATAATGTGTCTTTTAATAGTGGATTTGTATAAATCGTAGAACTCTTTTGCATATTCATCATCGGTCTTTTCAGATTTGAAATTAGGATTAAATGTAGGATTCCAATATTTCTTAATCCCTTCTATACCATTTTCACCAACAATCATGTAATGACCAGGTTGGAGTCTTTTAATTCCTTTAAAGAACGTCTGCTCAGTTGAGTCATGAACTCTAAACATAAGAAACTTCATTAAAGTTTCTTCATCATATTCTCTATGAATTAGATTGGTTACAAGCAGTGCTTTAATTTCAGATCCAAATACAAACTTTCCATTCTCATTGTAGTAGTAGAGTGGTTTAATTCCGAGTCGATCTCTTGCAATAAAGAGTTTTTGGATTCGAGAATCCCATATTGCAAATGCAAACATTCCTTTGATCTTATTTAACACATATACTCCCCATTCTTCATATCCATGAAGTATAGTCTCGGTATCACTATGATCAGTTGAGAATTCATATCCAAGTGTTTGAAGTTCTTTCCAGACTTCTTGATAGTTATATATCTCTCCATTAAAAACTATACATACACTCTTATCCTTGTTATATATAGGTTGCCATCCACCATTTGGATCTATAATTGCAAGTCTTCTCATTCCAATACTAAAGAAGTTATTAACTTCCATTCCCTCACCATCTGGACCACGATGCTCAATAGTACCTAGCATTGAATGTAACATTTTTTCGTTTTTACCACTAAATCCTACAATTCCACACATAATTTCTTAACTTACAAAGTAATAATTAGAAACACTTGTGAACATCTTATGAATATTAACATTTTCACAACTAGATTTCTCCTTATCTTAAAGCGAGAAAAAAATAGGATTTTTCCCAACACTTATTGATAGCCCTACCACATAAGAGTACAATCTCTTTACTATTTTTTACTCAATAATAATGGCAGGAGATACTGAAAGTTCAAGAGCAATTCAAGAAAAATATGAAGGAAAAACATCTGGAATTAGAATTGTCACATTAGCTTTAACTGGTGAGGTAGCATTTGGCCGCTATACTGACAGTATGTATCCGGCAACAATTAATGATCATATAGTAAGAGTTATGCCTTCAAGAGAAATCGTTAAAGATTTACCTGATAAGTGTGCAATAAAAAATGGAATGCCTAGAGATGAATTAAGAGCACTTTACGGAACCACAGCAGTATTGAGTGATAAAGGGAAAATAGAGTTAAGAGATTTAATCTTGACTAGCAAATGTATAAATCAGTGCATCGCAGAAGTTGCAATAGGATGTGAGCAATTCGGGAACGCAGTAGATTATATGAGACCAGAAGGCGACACTGCATTTAAAGACATGATTGAATATTTATCCGAAGAAACGAAATAAGCTTGAATGCTTTGCAGAATAGAAATAGAGAATCGGCCACTAGCAATTAATTCCCAAGTGTATAAATTCTTCCAATATATTTATGCTAATATATTTTATGAAGTGTGCATGAATAAAAAATTGGGGTATTTTCTTTTGTGATTGTCGCATTTGTAATTCTATTAATCTTCCCTCAAAGTGTTAAAGCAGAAACTGTTAATCCTCATCCAATAACATTCTATAAAGATATTGTTGAAATGATTGAAAAGAAAACTACTCCTGAGATTAAATCCGGAAGCAAAACTGTAGATATCTTTACGTACAGTGAGCCACTTATAATTGGTTCTATTGGTTACTTTGTTAAATCAATAGTATTAGCTACAGATAGTAACTTCACTCAGAATGTAGCAACAACCGCATACTTCCAAGGTACATATACTTTTCCAGCTGAAGGAAAATATACTCTATACGTAAAAGGAATATTAGATAGTTACTCTCCAGGATATACTGGCACAGATATGGTTATCGTTGGTTCACAGAGTTTTACTATAGACTTAAGTGGTCCAGTAAGTACTGTTACAATTCCAGCTTGGATAAGTAAAAGTAGTTACATAGTAAACTTAGGAGGAAGTATCACAGATCAATATACCACCGTTAAATCTTTTGGATGTACTGATAAGCTTTCTGATGTAGAATCTTATGCGAAATTTCCATACGAATCGCCAAGTGATTTTAAAATTAATCTAACAGATAAACAATATAATTCCACAGATGTAAATACAATATACTGTATGGGATATGATGAAATGGGAAATAAGAGCAATATGAGTACTCTGACATTTAGAATGGACACTATTGCTCCAGAAATCGACAAAGTAACATACGCAATTGATCCAACAAATCCAAATATTATTAAATGGAAAATAGATAGCGTTACGGAAAAAGAAACTGGAGTCAAAGAAATCCAGATAGCTCAAAATTGGGAATTCGTAGATAATGTTAGGAAATATGACAGTTCTTATGTCAATAAATACATTGAAACTAATCTAGGAGATATAGGAATATTATACATTCGTGTAATAGATAACTCCGGAAACATTAGTCAGATGGTAGGAGTTCCAGATACATTTGAAGATGATGGCTGTTGTTTAGGATATGATCCAAATAGTTCAGAAAGTTCTATTACTAGTTCAAGTAGGACTTCAAGTACAAGCACTACTATTTCATCTGGATCATTATCTTCATCAGAAAGTTCCGCACCTACTGTTGCAAAAGGGAAAGTCGAAAAAGTAAATTTCAACGCAACTGAAACAACAGTAAAGCCACAAAACAATTCATGGATATTAATAATAGTAGGATTAATAGGAGCTACTGCTATTACAATCAAGGCAATACTTCTCTACAGATTGTATAAGGCAAAAAAGTTAGGAAGTAAGAAAGTTATACCCACCGTTAATCCAGTTGTTCAGGAAAAAAAGTTAACGAGATAACAGTAAAATAAAATAGTGAACATCCAGCTTTCATTAATTTTGTCTTGATATAAAGCTGATTATATTTCCTGCTAAAGAAAATAACAATTGATGAGTAATTGGAGTAAGTTGAATTCCATATCGATTTTCCCTTACGTTTCGAAGTAACCCATGTATTCCTTCTAAACGTGCATTACATAAAAACATAGAATCAGAGACTATAGTTGGGAGTGGGGACATATTTGAACTTTCAAAATCTAATTCACTTGGAATACAACTGCTTCCATTCACTCCAACAAGATGTATATGAGTTTGTGTTCCATTTCGGGAGAGTTGCGTTTCTAAACTTCCTATATACCCTCCAAACACAGACTCCAGTCCTATTCTAAGCCTAACAGCCTCAATAGCTTCCACTATTGCTTTATTATCTACCCTACGGTTATATTCTCCTCCTGGAAGACCATAAAGACCTCTGTGTCTTCCTTCACTGGGATTATTACCCAGTAAGACTAATTCATTATTATAAACAGGCAAAAGTACGACACGATGTAGATCTTCCATAGAGATTAAGAAAAAATAAATATTTTATTTCAATGTATTAACATATGAATTGAATTCTTTCAAATATATTTGAGATGTATAATATATATTATGGAAGAGATAGAACTAAAGCTCAAAGATTTTGATATTAAAAAAGATAACTTCAGAAGAAGCAGGGGAGGTAATACTCAGATATTAGATATACACTGTGCTAAATGTAACGAAAGGGTCCTTATTTACCAAAAAGATGGAATAGGTTCATTACAAAGAACTTACTTAGATAGAATCATATGGCCTGAAAACTTTAAAGATTCCTGTCCCCCAAATCTTGAATGTCCCAAATGCAAAACATTAATAGGTGTTTACTTGATTTACAAGCCTGAGAAAAGAGAAGCATACAAACTAATTAGGGGAGCATTTAGAAAAGGTAAGCTAAAGTAGGGATAAGGGTTTACATAAGTTGAGTTCTTGAGGTATACTCTTTCTGTTCGGCGAAATTTTAGAGTTAAAAAATTAATTTATGGAGTTTTCATTATCTGCAGAAAAAATATTTACAGTATTAGGTTACCCAGTTACCAATTCGCTATTCACCACTATTATATTAGTATCTATTTTATGTGTTCTAGCAGTAATAGTTGGGAAAACTATTAGTTACTCTAAGCCTTCTAAGTTTCAGTTATTCCTTGAATATGTAATAGGATCTCTCAGAGAGACCTCTATTAATAGTATGGGAATTAAGCCTTCTAAGATGATATTCCCTCTAACACTTACATTTTTCTTTTTAGTAATACTTTCTAATTGGTCAGGACTATTGCCAATAACAGGACCATTAGGGGTAATTGAAGAAAAACCTGTTGTTGTTTCAACTACAAAGAAAACTAATACAGAAACTACTGTTGCAGCTGAAAGTACTCATGAGGTTAAACCAGTAGTAGAATCTCCTTCTAGCATACTAGAGTGTTTAGGAACTCCATGTGCATTAAACTTCGAAACAATGAAATTAGAAAAGATTGGAGAGAGTAGAACGTTAGTTCCTGTATTTAGACCTATGACATCCGACTTAAATGGAACAATAGCATTTGCTTTACTATCTCTATTCGTAACTAACTACTTTGGATTTAAGATAAATGGAAAGAAATACTTAAAGAAATATTTGAACTTATCTTTCCCACTTAATGCTAATAGCATAATTAATTTCTTTGTTGGCATCTTAGAGACTATACTAGAAGCAGCAAAGATATTATCTTTTAGCTTCAGGATGTTTGGTAATGTATTTGCAGGAGAAGTACTCCTTATGGTTATGTTTAATCTTGCAAAGGGAGTTGTTTCAATTCCTTTCTTAATATTAGAGTTATTTGTTGGATTCGTACAAGCTTATGTATTCTTTGTCTTAACGACAAGTTTTACAGGTCTTGCAGTCGAAGAACAACATCATTAAAGTTTTATTTATATTTTTTAACATATTTACATGGATAACGAAGCAATAAAATTCTTGGCAAAAGGTATTGCCGTTGCATTTGCAAGCTTAGGACCTGCACTAGCACTTGGTATGACTGGTTCAAAAGCAATGGAAGCAATTGGTAGAAACCCAGATGCTGATGCAAAAATTAGAGGTGCTATGATTTTGCCTTTAGCATTTGCAGAAGGTATTGCAATCATTTCCCTAGTTGTATCTATAATTATCTAATAACAAAACAAAAATGGACGCATTTGGAATAAATCCAATTACGATAATAATCTATATCATATTAATTGCTGTACTTTACGTCATTCTAGATAAGTTTCTTCTATCTGGTGTCATTAAGAACATGGACAAAAGAAGAGAAGAAATAGAGAAGAATGCTAAGACTTCAAAAGAACTTGAGGAAAGGATGATTAAACTTGAGGAAGAAATTAAACTTAAGTTTGATGAAACTAAGTCTCAAACTGATGAAATCTTAGAGAAAGCTAAGAAATCTGGACTTACTGAGAGAGAAAAGATTATCTTAAACGCTAACTCTGAATCTAAACAGATAGTAGATGGTGCTATGAAGAGACTTGAACAAGAAAGAGCAGATCTTGAGGCAAATATGAAGAATGAAATTGAAAAATCTGTAAAGGTTGCAGTAGAAAAGCTTTGGGATGAAAAAGTTGAGAAACTAGATTCAAAAATCATAGATAAAGCAATTTCTAGAATAGAGTAATAGTTAAGTATATAAATATATGGCAAACGATAAATACAAAACCTTAGCAAAGGATGTTTATCTTGATCTAAAGAGATTTAAAAAGGCTGGATTTGAAGATTCCGGTTTAATTCTTTTTAGCATCATTAAGAACATTCAAGGATCAGATATAGATAAGGTATTTGAAGAATACAAAAAGATATTAACAAAAGAAAACTTAATCATTGAAGTTCTATCTGCAACTAAACTAGATTCTAAACAAGTTGAAAAACTTGAATCTGTCGTAACTAAAAAGATAACCACAGCTAGCCTCATATTCAACTATGCAATAGATGCAAAAGTTAAAGGTGGAATTGTAATTAGAAATAACGATGACCTCATAGATATGAGTATGGCAACAGATATTGCTAATTTAAAGATAAATTCTTAGAGATAAAATATGTTTACTAACACAGGAAGAGTATTAGAAGTTAAAGATGGTATTGCCTTTGTAGATGGTCTATCTAAAGTAGGTTTTAATGAATTAGTTAAATTCACTAAAACTTCAGATAGAGCTGACATCATGGGCTTAGCACTTAATCTTGAGAAAGAAAGAATTGGAGTTATTATACTTGGTGACTATAAACAAATCTCTGAAGGAGATCTTGTAGAAACAACAGGTAAGCTTCTATCTATTCCAGTAAGTGAAGCATATTTAGGAAGAGTAATTAATGCTTTAGGGGAGCCAATAGATGGTAGCCCTATTAATCATACAAACCCTGAACTTATGCCTCTTGAGCCTAAGTCTCCAGGTGTTATTGAAAGAAAGGATGTTAAGAGACCTCTTCAAACTGGAATTAAGTCTATCGATGCTATGACCAATATTGGTAAAGGTCAAAGACAGTTAATTATTGGAGATAGACAAACAGGTAAAACTGCAATTGCAATAGATACTATTATTAACCAGAAAGGAAATGATGTAATTTGTGTGTATGTATCAATTGGACAAAAAGCATCAAAGGTATCTCAAATCGTAGGGAAACTTAAGACATACGGAGCTCTAGATTACACAATAGTAGTAACAGCTAATGCATCAGATGGTGCAAGTATGCAGTACTTAGTACCATTTTCAGCAACATCAATTGCTGAATACTTTATGAACAAGAAGAAAGATGTCCTAATAATCTACGACGATTTAACCAAACATGCATTTTCATATAGACAAATTTCATTACTTTTAAGAAGACCACCAGGTAGAGAAGCATATCCAGGAGATATCTTCTACCTACATAGTAGACTTTTAGAAAGATCTGCACAGTTATCTGACGATCTAGGTGGAGGATCTATTACAGCACTTCCAATAATTGAAACACTAGCAGGTGACTTATCTGCATATATCCCAACTAATGTTATCTCTATCACAGATGGACAAATCTTCTTGGATACAGATATCTTTAACTCAGGTACAAGACCTGCTGTTAATGTTGGATTATCTGTTTCAAGAGTTGGAGGTTCTGCTCAAATGAAAGCAATGAAACAAGTTGCTGGAAAATTAAGACTTGAATTAGCACAGTATAGAGAACTTGCAACATTTGCTCAATTTGGATCAGACTTGGATAAAGATACTAAACTTAAGCTAGATAGAGGTGCAAGAACATCAGAAGTTCTAAAGCAGAAACAATACGAACCACTAAGAGTAGAAGAAGAAGTTTGTGTTCTTTATGCAGCAATTAATGGATATCTAGATAAGGTAGAAGTTGCTAAGGTTGGAGAATGGGAAGAGAAGTATCTTATCAATTTAAGAAACAACTACAAAGACTTAATCAAAGAGATCTCTGTTAAAAAAACACTAGATAAAGAACTTGAGGAAAAAATTCAGGCAAGTATTACAGAATCATTGTAAGAACTAATGGCTAATCTTAGACAAATTAAAACCCAAATAAAGTCTATAAAATCGACGGCTAAGGTTACTAAAGCACTTCAGATGGTTGCTGCTACAAAGGTTAAAAATACACAAGCTAGAGCTGAACAATTTAAGTATTATGCAGATGGCATTCAAAATATTATCCATAACTTAGGAGATTTATCTAAGTTAGGAGAAGTTGAATTAGCAAGAGAATCCAAAGAAGTAAAAAGAATTACTATTTTACTAATAGCAACTTCTCGTGGTTTTACTGGATCTTTAAATTCAAACTTAACACTTGAACTTAATAGAACAATTAAAACACTTAAAGCAAAATATGGAGAGAGTGTAGAGTTCCAAGGAGTAAGTATATATAAGTATGGACTAAAGATATTTAATAAAATGGGCATTCCTGTTCTTGCACACTTTGGTGAACTAGGTGAAAAGGCAACTACATATGACCTCATACCAGTATTTGAAATAATTGAAAAGTCATTTTTAAGTAACGAGTCAGATGAGGTGTATGTCCTATTTCCAAAGTTTGTTAATGCATTAGTACAAAAACCAACATTAGAAAGACTATTACCAATTAGTATTTCATCACTTAATGAGAAAAAAGAATTAAAAGAAGGAGAAGTTTCTGAGAGTCAGGAAGAGAACAAGTCAGCAGAAATAATATTTGAACCAAGTAAGGGAGAGATACTAGGAAACTTAATAAGAGAGTATTTTCAGTCCATGATATTCAACTCTCTTTTACAAACCATAGCATCTGAATTCTCAGCAAGATTTGTAGCAATGAAAAGTGCTACAGATAATGCCAATAAATTAGTTAAAAACCTATCACTTAAGTACAATAGGATCAGGCAAGAAAAGATTACAAAAGAAATGCTTGATGTTGTTGGAGGAAGTGTTGTTTAAGAATTTAATAATTAATATTACATAAATGCAAACAGGAAAAATCGAACAAATATTAGGAGTTGTTGTAGATGTAAAGTTTACAGAACAAGAACTTCCTGAAATATATTCTACTATTGAAATAGAGAGAAAAAACAAGACTAAGCTTACTCTTGAAGTTCAACAGCATATAGGTCGAGATACGGTTAGAACTCTAGCTATGGGACCAACAGATGGTATTTCTAGAGGAACAGATGCTATCTCAACAGGAAAGAATATTGAAGTACCAGTTGGTGAAAAAGTATTAGGAAGAATATTTAATGTTCTAGGAGATTCAATAGATAACAAAGAAGAATTAAAGGATGATAAATCTAACGAACTATGGTCAATTCATAGAGACGCTCCAAAGTTTACAGAACAATCTAACAAGGTTGTACTACTTGAAACAGGTATTAAAGTTATTGACCTTATTTGTCCTTTTGTTAAAGGAGGAAAGATTGGTGCATTTGGAGGAGCAGGTGTAGGAAAGACTGTTGTTATTCAAGAACTTATATACAACTTAGCAACTGAGCATTCAGGTTACTCTGTATTTACAGGAGTAGGAGAGAGAACTAGAGAAGGAACAGCTCTTTACAAAGAAATGCAAGATAGTGGAGTTATAGATAAAACTGCTATGGTATTCGGACAAATGAACGAAACACCTGGTGTTAGATTCAGAGTTCCACTTACAGGTCTTACAATGGCTGAATACTTTAGAGATAAAGAGAATAAGGATGTTTTATTATTCATAGATAATATCTTTAGATTCACACAAGCAGGTTCAGAAGTGTCTGCACTACTTGGTAGACTTCCATCTGCTGTAGGATACCAACCAACTCTTGCAGATGAAATGGGATATCTACAAGAAAGAATTACTTCAACATCTAGAGGATCTGTTACATCACTACAAGCTGTATATGTTCCTGCAGATGACTATACTGATCCAGCTCCAGCAAATACATTTGCTCATCTAGACTCAACTATTGTTCTTGAAAGGTCCCTTGCGGAGCAAGGACTATATCCTGCAGTTGATCCACTAGCATCTTTCTCTACTGCATTATCTCCAGATATTGTTGGAGAAGACCACTATAGAGTTGCAAAAGCTGTACAAAAAACACTTCAAAGATACAAGGATCTTCAAGATATTATCGCTATCCTTGGAGTAGAAGAGTTAGCTGAAGAAGATAAATTAATTGTTTCAAGAGCTAGAAAGATCCAAAGATTCTTAACTCAACCTTTCCATGTAGCAGAACAGTTTACTGGTCAAAAGGGAGTATATGTTAAGACAAGTGAAACAATTAAAGGATTCGAAAGAATCTTAAGTGGAGAAACAGACTCTATACCAGAATCTGACTTCTATATGAAAGGATCTATTGAAGAAGTTATAAATACATCTAAAGCAAAAGAAGAAAAATAAAGATATGTTAGTAAATATATTGTCATCATCAAAACAAGTCTTAAAGATAGACGATGCAAAAGGTTTAGTAGTTCCTACATCATCTGGACAAATTGGTATTTATCCAGGACATGCTGGACTTGTTAGTACACTAGATATTGGAGAACTTGTTGTTAAAACAAAAGAAAATGGAGATAAAAAAATAGCAGTTTCAGGTGGATTCATATCAGTTAAAAACGACAAAGTAGAAATCCTTTGTGACGATGCAGTTATGGGAGATGAAATAGTACTAGCAGAGATTGAAAAAGCAGAGAAGAAAGCATCTGAGAAGATGGCAAGTAAACTACCAGAGAAAGAATTAATAGAGCTTGAAAAACAACTAAAGTACGAAAAATTCAAAAGAAAACTTCTAGAAGTGTAAATAATATCCCTCTAACTCTCATCTAATATTCAATTTAATACAATCATTCATAACAGTATTTTTTATTTTATTCTTATGAATAAAGGAAATTCAATAATTCTCTTCAGTGGAAAAAAAGTCAGAAGACACTGGGATAAGGAAAAGGAACTCTGGCATTTCTCTGTTATTGATATAGTTGAAGTACTAACAGAAACCGATCGTCCTAGAAAATATTGGAATGATTTAAAAATAAAGTTAGAAAAGGAAGGAAGTGAGTTGTCCGATAAAATCGGACAACTGAAATTGATTGCATCTGATGGAAAGAAATACCTTACAGATGTTGCAGATACAGAAACTATATTTAGACTTATTCAATCTATTCCATCTCCAAAAGCAGAACCATTTAAGTTATGGCTAGCAGAAGTTGGCTACCAAAGAATCGAAGAAACTGAGGATCCCGAGCTTTCAATTAACCGAGCGATTAGAACATATCTAAACAAAGGATATTCAAAAGAATGGATTAGCCAGAGAATAAAAAGTATAGAGATAAGAAAAGAGTTAACAGATGAGTGGAGTGAAAGAGGAATGAAAGAAGAAAGAGACTTTGCAATGCTTACAAACATATTAACGGAGACTTGGTCAGGTGTGAGTATTAGGGAGTACAAAGAACTAAAGGGTTTAAAGAAAGAAAGCTTGAGAGATAATATGACAAACATAGAGTATGCATTAAATACCTTAGCTGAAGCATCTACTACTGAAATATCTAAAGTAAAGAAACCAGAAGGAGTTGAGCATAATATATCCATAGTAAAAGAAGCTGGAAGTATATCCAAAGAAGCAAGGGAAAAGATAGAGAAGAGTATAGAAACAAGTGTAATTACTAAACAAAACATAAAAACAATTAGCCTAAAGGGAAAAGAATCTCCAAAAGAGGAAAGTAAAGATTAATTTTAATGAATTAGTGTATAATTATTCATAAGAATATGCGCCCGTAGCTCAACTGGATAGAGCATTTGTCTTCGAAACAAAGGGTTGGGGGTTCAAATCCCTCCGGGCGCGCCAAATAAATAAATGATTTCCCCAGATTAGATTCCAATTGGTGGAATTATTCCAGAAGCAGTAAGTGCAGCAATTAGTTGCATAATTGCAAAGAAGATAATAAGAAATCCAGATACTTTAAAGAAATAGCCGGCAAATTTACTCTTTGAAAACTTAACACTTACAAAGCTTATTACTCCAAGCACAGGTAACGTTCCAAGAGCAAATACAAGCATTGTAGTAGCTCCAGAGATGAAACTACCTGAAACTAATGCTGCTAACTGTCTATTTTGTGTAAATCCACAAGGAAGGAAAAATGTTAAAACTCCAAGAATAACTGGAGCAATGAAGTTCGTTCCTTCTGAGAATTTAATTACACCTTTCCCAAAAGATTTTGGAAGATGTGGTTGTAATTTCTTTGTAAATGAAAATATCCTAAGAAGATCTAATCCCATTATTATCATAATAAAGGCAAGAAGAATGTTTAAGATTAAACTTGCTGCTATGGAAAGCTTAAATATACTTCCTGCATAACCAATAACTCCACCAAGTAGAAAGAATCCAACAATTCTGGCCACATGGAAAAGAACAATTGGTAATACTTTCTTTCCTTCTGAAAACTTAGTAGATAGTGTAAGTACAAGCCCTCCCACAGTTGCCATACAAGTAGATAAAGAGGCAATTACACCTAGGAAGAAATCAAAAGCAAAAGCTGATGAATCTAAATTGATATTTTCTACTATTCCTGATCTAGTAAGAAGAAGAAAAACAAGAAATATTGGAAGAGCAATAAGTAGGGGAATGATTAATTTCTTTTTACTTTCAGTTTCACTCTCAATTTCCTCATCTTGACTCTTAATTCTATAACCGTTCTCTTTAACTAGATTATCGAACTCTTTTGCAAGTTCTTTATCTGACATTTTACTGTTTGTTTCTACAATCAACTTATTATCTTGAAGTCTTGCATCTGCAAAAGATACGTCACCTCTTCTAGATAATTGTTTTTCAATTAGTAATTCACATGCACTACAATGCATACCTTCCACTTGAAATTCACATTTTCTAGTACCTTCTAAGTTTTTCTTCTTATCTTTCATAATATGTATAAAGTAGTTCCTTTGTATTATTTAATTATAACAGGATATTTTCCCGACTCTTCTTCAGTTGATTGTTAGATACATGAAGTATACATTAAACTTTTCCCTCAATATATCTTCTCCTTTCTACATCAGGAAACTTTTCAATAGAATATCTTAGCATTGTTCTTGGCATTACCATATATCTTGTTTTGAGAAAATCCTTAAGATTATCCATAGAAACTCTTTTTCCTACTTCTCTTAACATCCAACCAACTGCCTTTTGGATTAAGTCATGCTCATCATGAAGGAGCATATCTGAGATTGCAAAAGTATCTTCGTACTCACCTTTAACAATAAAGGTGTATGTAGAAATAATTGAAATACGTCTTTCCCAGATAAGCTTTGATTTAGCTAGTTTGTATAGAATTTTTCTATCTTTATCTAAAAGATAGTCTCCAACAATATGATGACAAGATAAATCTACAAGATCCCAGTTATTAATTCTTTCGGTATGAGCTAGGTAATATTTATATATTCTTCCACATTCTTTTTCATTCTTAGATTTCTTAGCAATCTCGTAATTATGGACAAGGATAAGAAGAGCAATAAGCCTCTCTTCATGATATTCACTTCCAAGTAACATTTCTACTTGGGAATCAGGAACATCTTTAAGTTCCTTCGCAAGCTTTCTACATTCTGGAACAATTATTCCCAAAAACTTATCTCCCTCACCATATTCACCTTTACCCGTCTTAAAAAACCACTCATTAGACTTAATTTTATAGGTATTTCCCTTAGACTTGATAAGCTCATGAATTTCTTTATCTTCCATTTTACAAATGTATCTAACAATTAACTATGAGATTATATAACAATTTAATATATTTAATTAAATATGCTAGAATTTGAATTAATGCATAATCAAGCTTTAATAAAAAGCAAGAGTCTTACATTTGAAATATTCCTCCCACTGTATTTCCCTA
>Ga0194052_1000510_pt1 | contig 24780 bp, 14 predicted proteins | sample SepL226m_MetaG_FD_160117 | JGI IMG/M metagenome (GOLD analysis project Ga0194052, IMG submission 160117) | Anoxic zone freshwater microbial communities from boreal shield lake in IISD Experimental Lakes Area, Ontario, Canada - Sep2016-L227-6m | ecosystem: Environmental > Aquatic > Freshwater >...
GTAAATATAGAAATATGACAAAAGGGGTGTTTGCACAATAATAAAAAATCAAAAAAGTTACGTTCAGATAAAAAGAAAATCACCTGAAAACTATGTGTTCTCAGGTGATATGGGATGACTGTGAAAATTTATTAAGAATATTAATATCTTTGTTGGGTGTGGTAATGATAATGGTTTCAACTAATGCCGCTACTCCTGAATTGCGTGAGCAGATATCATTAAATGGCACTTGGAGTTTTACCCCTGCTGGTGCTGAGAAGACTGTTATTTCTGTTCCGGAGTATTGGGACGCGCGGCCAGGATTCAAAACCGACCATGCCATATATGAACGAGAAGTTACGGTACCGGAAAGTTTTACAGGCAAACGAATAAAGATAGAGTTTGAAAGTGCCTGCCAGATTGCAGAGGTTACCGTTAATGATACCGTGGTTAGCAGTCATATCGGTGGTTGGATTCCATTCAGTTTTGATATTACTGATCTGGTAACTCCCGGTAAATCATTTATATTGAAAGTAGATGTTAAGGGCGGGAATTATGAACCGATAGTAGATAAAGATAAGAAAATACAATGGCCGCTTGGATGGTGTGGTCATCAGATGCGATGGGGAATAAATAGTGATGTTTGGCTGCGGGCTTATGGTCAGGTAAATATTGAAGATGCATACATAATAACATCTTATCGTGAGAAGAGTATAACCGTTAATTATGAATTGTATAATAGCAGCGATAAAGCCAGAACGGTAAAGATTATTGGAAACATTACCTTAGATGATAAATCAGAGAAGCAGTTATTAACTCAACAGGTTTCCCTTCAACCGGGAGAACATAAAACTGTAATAGTTAAGGAAAAATGGAAAAATCCACAATTATGGTTTCCGTATCCTGACACCAGGCATCCTTTATATAATTTAAAATCATCTGTTATTGAAGGTGATAAAGTTATTGATATTGAGACTCGTCGTTTTGGGTTCAGAGAGATATGGATTGATAAAAACCAGTATATGATAAATGGCATCCGTCTTAATTTGTGGGGAAACAGCATCAGCGACCACCATGAAGGATTTAAAAATGCTCGATATTCGCGTATGACAAAAGAGACTATTTCAACAACAATTGATAACTGGTTATCAGCGAATATCAGATTTGCACGTTTTCATATGGCACCGGTAGACCAGTTTGTTCTGGATACATGCGATGAAAAAGGATTTCTTGTTCTCGAAGAATCCGCAATATATGCCCGCGAATATTTACAGCCTGACAAAATTAACATTCAGGAATATTTAAAGAACGCTTTAACATGGATAAAGCCATGGGTAATAAGCCGACGAAATCATCCCAGCATTATCCAATGGAGCGCAGAAAATGAGATGGTATTATTCAGCAATTGGCCGGAAGCGCCAATAAAAAAAATGTGTGAGGAAGTTAAAAAATATGATAATACCAGACCTGTTTCTTTTGATGGTGACAATATTAAAACATTTCCAACAGATACATTGAATATTCACTATCCGGAAAGATATCTTGAGAAATGGGAAAAACCAATATATGGATATAAACTGCAAAACGAAAGCATCCCTAATGGAATCGGCGAATTTCTAACATCATACGACAAAAACGGTCAGGTTAATCAGTGGATGCATGGATTAATAATTCGTGGGTTGCGGTATGAGAATTGGACAGATATTCGGCCATACACCATGTCATTCATACTGGGTGATATTAACTCACCGAAAGTAAAGTCAGCACGAAATGGTTGTGCCTTTGTAGCTTTATTTGATAAAGAATATGATAATTTAGGTGTAGCGCCATTATCAGAAGAGAAATTCCCGAATCTTTCGGCTGGTGCAACTGAAACAAGAATATTGGCACTCTATAATGATGAGTTTCAAGGTACCGATATAACAGTAGATGTTATGATAAAATCTGGAAATCAAATATATGCTGCCGGTAAAAAAATAGTCAGCGTACCATTAGGCGAACATGTTGATTTGCCGATTACATTTCAGGTACCCGGGAATGCCGGTTCGGTAATGGAATTGATATTGCAGACCAGCAAAAATAATCAGATAAAGTTCAATGAGATTAAGAAGTTTATGATCTCAGGTGAAAAATCGGAAGGAAAAACTTCATCAATTGTTACTATCGGCGATGTGAAACCATTGGATATTGAAGTTAACTGCAAGATGGAGTTTGTTAAACCGCCAGTATCGCTGGTATTGGGGAAGCAGGGAACTGTAAGATTAACTTTAACTAATCATGATAAAATCCAACAGGCAGTCGGGCAGGTTAATATTTTAGTTGAACCACCGGGAGCTGGTTATGTTATAGGTTCTTCTGTGATGCCTTATTCTCTCGAACCGGGTAAATCTGCCTTTGCTGATTTTGTAATTGAAACGTCTGCAAATCGCGCAGTAATTGGTACCCGTTCTACTGCACGCAAACTGCAGAATTGCGAATTGCCGTTAGATATTGAAGTTCCTGTTAAAAGATTGACTATAGAACCAAAACTCAACGAAATTGATGGATTATTTTTAGCCGAACCAGCAAAAGAGATAACATATAAAAACTATACTATGGCTCATTTAAAATGTGCTGTTGCCGGTAAATATCTTGTTTTTCAGGCAGAAGTGCATGATCCACGAATTAATAAGAACACTGATATATGGACAGATACAGCAATTGATGTATTTGTATCTATTCCTGGTACCAGATTGGTTCGTCAGGTGGTATTTCAACCGAAAGGACCAAAAGGCATTAATAAAGTTTCATTTCATGAAAATGGTGCGGAATTGCCGAATATTGAATTGCAGTGGAAAACGAGTAATTTACCGGAATATGGTTATTCACTTGACGCTCTAATCCCATTATCACTATTCAAATTAACTTCTGAATCCAAAGAATTTCTATTTGATTGTGCGGTAGCAGCTTCGCCTGCAAACGATGTTTCGGTTCAGTATGTTACTGTATATAAAAGTTATGCGGCATACATGAATAATATTCGTTTTGCGCATTTGAAGGTAGAATGATAGGAGAAAAAATGATATTAGGTCTAAATCATGTTAAGCTTGAAGTATCTAATCTGGCGGTTTCCAAAGCATTTTATTGTGATTTGTTGGGGTTTAAATACGGTCCCGAGTTCCGCAATGCTGACGGAAAAGTAACCGGCTGTTATCTATATATCGGACGCGATACATTTGTAGAACTGTTTGAAAGTACCGAACCAGTTGTCCCGTTCAGTCATTTTTGCCTGGAAGTAACAGATTTGCCGAACCTGTTAACAAAAATCAAGGATGCCGGTATTAAAACCACAGATATTTTTCTCGGTACATCCAAAGCCTGGATTGCGTCAATATGGGATCCGGATGGTCATCATATTGAACTGAATGAATATAGTCATCCTGATAGTTGGATAGCGAATTATTTAAGCAAAGTTGAATGTAAATAAGGTATTCAAAATGTTTTCAATCAGCAATGATATAATTTCTGTAGATATATCTGATGATGCCAATATAATTGTTGTTACAGATGTGATTCGCAATATTAAGTGGCAGCAAGATTTCTCTTACTGTGGATATCGTCTTGAAGATTCAGGAATATTAATAAATGAAAATGGATTTTAAATTAATAGATGTTTTTTAATTTTTTCTGATTAAAAAATACTAAATAACGCTACTGAAAAAGTCAGCAAGAGAGAATAATGACGGTTTAAAACTTGGTACGCCGGGCTTGACGAAACCCAGAACTTTCAATTGGCAATGTGTTATTAAAGCGAGTAAGAGGAAAACTTATTGATATAGAATTAATCCATTTACTTCTTTATCATGTTTAAATATACCTTGCCTTTTTCTGTTAATTGATATTTTTGCAACCGGCTGTTTGGTTTTTCAGGGATAGTATATTCAAGAAACCCAGCTTCTCTTAAACGTGGTAATGCTTTGCGTAAATTACCGCTTAATTGCTTATGTCCCAAAGTAGTTGCTATTTCTGCTGATGAAAGTGGGGTGATTGCACACGCTGCAAGGATATTTGAATCGACTTGTGCCTCAACTTGTGCCTCAACTTGTGCCTCGACTTGTTCAATTACGGCAGGAATAGGGATAGGTATTGCTAAAGGTATAATGAACCGTACCCGCATTCCTACTTCGGTAATTTGCGGTTCTGGAAGTCCTTGTTCTTCTGCTTCTTTAAAAATACGTCGGATGCCGCTGCCCCATTGTTCAATAAGATTTAATTCTCGGAATACGCGGGCGATGACATGATTGCGAATTTTGGAAACGCCTTGTTTCATATCTTCCATTGTCATGCCTGGAAGCAGAATACCGGGATTTTCAATTTCAATACGGTCATCAAAAAATGAAATACGAGTTGGGGCACCGCGTTGAGAATAGTCGGCGTGTATCAACGCATTGATGATGGCTTCACGTAGAATGCCCAATGGAATACTCCAGACATCTTTACGTTTGACTTCAGAAAAGTCTGCTCCGCGCATGGCATGTTTTTTAAGAAACAGTATGATACTGTCAATTGCTTGAGGCAAGTGGTCGTTGATATCAATATGATCAAAAATGATAGCTTTGTCTGTGCCGGTGAAACGCCCGCATTGTACCCATGCATCTGGGAAATGCAATATACGGTCTTTGCCGAAAAGTAAAACAGCACCTTTGGTAGGAACCAGTCTTCCCTGGTAAGAAGTAAGCAATTTGAGGGTGACAAGAGAATGTTCGTCTAACTTCCGCACATCAGCAAACAGTTTTTGTGCCAAATCTAAATCCAAATCATCTCTACTAAGTTCCGGCATCGGCATTTCATCAAAAGCAATGCCTTCTGCTGTCCGTCGCAATTCTGCTATTAATGCCGGGTCTGCCTGACGATTTGTAGAACCAAGACGTACAAATACACCCTGTTCCGGTCCATCTGCTTTTAAATAGTGAGGTCGCAGACCACTGACAAATACTTCTACTACCAGCAGCGTTTTATCCTGGATGGTGATTAGTTCTACATTGGGAACCAAACGAGGGGAAATCGAATCAGCAATAATGCTGCAAAGTCTTTCTTCTTCATCGAGTGGAAATTCTACACCTACAATATTTCTGTCATCACTAACGCCAATTATCAATAAACCACCTGCTGTATTGGCAAAAGCTGCCAGCGTTTTCAGTAATGGTTTGGGTGATGATAAATCTTGCTTAAACTCCAGAGTTTTACCTTCTGGTTGGATTAACAGACTTTCTATTGTGACCACGATTTTACTACCTTCAGAACTTCAATCTTTTAGGTAGTTTACCTCTACATAGCTATTCAGGTCAACCTTTAACGAATCTAAGAATATTAAGAATGAAGAAGAAACTGGTACGCCGGGAGGGACTTGAACCCCCGACCCTTAGATCCGAAGTCTAATGCTCTATCCACTGAGCTACCGGCGCGTGAAAATATTTTACCATTTTTAGATTATTGTGGGAAGGAGCTTTTTTAAATTGACAATTGACAATTAACAGTTAACAATTTGTGCAGCTGAATACAAAGATGTAATTCTAAATGTAATCAAGGATAGCTGAAAAATTAATCATTATTCTTTCAAATCATTGATGCTCCCAAATGTATTTACCCATACAAACAATCGAAAAATTGCAAAAATGTTAGTATTATACACAAGTATGGTATATATAGATGTATGAGAAAGATTACGTATAATTACTTAGATAATAGAAATAGAAAGCGGCGCGGTATGTGGCGTCACCGTCCCGGTGACGCTAATTCGTAATTCGTATTTTCTCTCTTCTCTCTTCTCTCCTCTCTCTTCTCTCTTCTCTCCTCACTCTTCACTCTTCACTCTTCACTCTTCACTCTTCAAAAGCGCTCCTGCTTTTGCGGCGTTTCTTAAACCGAGTTCTGCGTCGGCGTCTTTCAGGTTTCCACCCATCTTTAGGATTTTTTCTTTGGCTGGGTTTATTATGCTGGCGGTAAATGTTGCCGGCATTGCGTTGCCTTCGTGGGGAAGTTCTACGGTTTCCAGGATATCAATTACTCCGGTTACATCGATAGAACTATCGATGGCGTTTAATATCTGGCGTTCCAGTTCTTCACCAACAGCCAGCTTGATTGAGTCGCGCATTTCTTCGGTTTGCGCTTCGATATAGATGCGGTTTATTGGTTCGGTGCCGCTGGCGCGAATTGCCAGGTAAGACTCTGAACCGTCTTTTGATTTCAGGATAACTTCTACCAGTTCGCCGCGAACGCCGCCGCAATATACCGGGGTTAAATAGCACAGTTCCGGGTCCTGCATAATGATAGACTTCGTCATGTCGGCGTAGCGATCCAGGTAAACATTTACCACTGCTTCCTTGGCGGCATCCGGTGCTTCAACGTCGCGGCGTACTGATACCAGCTTGCCGTACTTTTCAATTACATCATTCCAACGGCTGCCCAGGGTTTTATTCAATACCGCGCACATTTGCAGGGTTAGCAATGCACCCCACAGCCCGTCTTTGTCTGGTGTATGGTTGCGCGATGTCATGCCATTGCTTTCTTCGCCAGCAATCATTAATTTGCCCAGGCATGATTTAAATGACGCCTGTATTTTTTTGGGGTCGGTTTCACCATCGGCGACAACTTGCTGCAGGCCTGCCATCATCACATCAGCGATGAATTTAAAACCTACCGGTACTACATGGGTTAAAAAGCCGCTCTGTTTTGATGCTTCGCCAAGTGCGATGGTGTATGATGCTCCGGCAGCGTGGGGAATAATGGCATTTATATCTGCCGGCGGGATGATTTTTTCGTGGTTTTTCTCAGCTACTCTATCCAGCAATCGGGTGGTTACCATATTGCGAATAATAAAACCGGGCTGTCCGTTATATCCGGCAGTCAACAGGTAATCAGCCAGCATGGTGAGGACATTGTTCATCATTACATAATTGCCGTTGTCATCCACCACGCCAAAGCGGTCGCTGTCGGTATCAAATCCCAACCCGATTATTCGCGGGTATTTCTCGCGCAATTCGCGTACTTTATCCTGACAATGGCGTATGTGCGGCGGTTCAGGGTTGGCATACATCAATTCGCCCAGCAGCGGGTCTTTTTCGCCATGAATGACGGTGTAGTTTATTCCCAGTTTCTCGCAAACCTTGCGCAGGTAGCCGCGCGATGCTGAATGCATTTCATCAATTACCACCATCGCTTCTGACGAACCCCAGAATGAACGCATAAGTTCCAGTGCATCTGCCTGCCCGGAAGGAATGTTAACTTTAATATCCAAATCGCCGATGGCGGCATCAGTGTAGGAATCAAGCGTGTCAAACATTACCACATGCCCGCGCTGTTTATCGCTGGGAATTACTTCATCCATCAGCATCAGTTCCATGGCGCGGCGGCCAATGGTATCAGTTGCGCGGCTGGGAGCAACGCCGCCATAAGGCATGTTATAACGAATGCCGTGGTATTCGGTACCTACGTATGCGCGTTTTGCCGGGTCTTTCACCGGGTTGTGCGACGGGGTGCAGTTAATCAAACCAGCATTGCTGGCGACGCCAAGCTGTTCGGTGATGTAGTAAATAAGAGCAGGGGAAGGGGTTTCGCGTGAAGCCAAGTGGACGTTAAGACCGTTGGATATCGCGACTTCGGCAACCAGTGCTGCCACGCGGTCGGCGTTAATGCGGCTGTCGCATCCTATGGTTAGCGGGTATTTTGCCAAGCCGCTTTCAATGACAAATTCTACAATTGCCTGTGCGACGCAGGTGGCACGGTGCCAGTTGAAATCTTCTCCCATACGGGCGCGCCAGCCGGAGGTGCCAAAACGCGGGTACTGCATTTCGGATATCTGTTTCAGCAGCCACGCATGTTTCTCGGCGGATTTGCGGCCGGATAATTGGCGCATCTTGGTGGTGATTTCAATACATGCCTGCATTCGCGCGCTGCGGGGTGAATTTACCGCGCCAGCCAGCCGGGGGAATATATCGCGGGCAAATACCGGCAGCAAATCTTCCAAATCCTTGCGTCGCAATAATGCTACCATCGCCACGTTAGCGGCGTTGCGTATCTTTGACCAGTGCTGGGCATCTTCTTTTCTGCCTTCACACTCAATCATCATTATCTGCATCTCGCCCCATATCTGGCTGAACAGTTTATCGTCCAACTCTATCCGGTTAAAATGCGGCACCAGTTCCATAAGTTTCTTCACCGCGTTATCAGAAGGAGCCTCTTTTTTGGCTGTTGCTATTTCTATTAAAGAACGGCGCACCGCCCGAATTGACATTAAAATTTGTGAAACCATTTTACTAACCTCCAGACAGAAAATTATATCACTTTCTGCCCGATAGATTATAGAGATTGTGTATTGTCAAGTCAATGAAAATGTAAATTTACGAATGAATTTACAAGGTTTCATTTCCGCAAAGCATTATACAGATTCATCAAAAACGCACGGTTATCCAGGCAGATATAGTCCAACTCGCCGCCCATACGGTAGAACGATTTGCAGAATCGCAGGTAGTACGCCGGATTATCCATTGGCGGTTCGCCGTTATTCCAGTTCCAGCCGCCGCCATCCTGAATGTCATTGATAACCAGGTAATAATCGTCCAGCGCTTCACCGGTTTGCAAGGCGACATTTTTTGCCATCGACAGTGCTTTTTCGAATATCATCGGCGCCATAATTGCCGACCCTACCGACAGATGCACGCCGCCTTGCAATTTGGAAACACTGTCAGTAAAAGTCAGAAAATCCCATACCGAACCGCGGCCGATGGCGCCGCCGCAATTCATCGGATGGGTGTAAATGATGTCATAGCCAATGCCAGGATGAACTGTGAAGGGGATACCCATCTGGTAAGCGGCATATTGTACCGAGTTGCCTTTGTTTATATGTTTAATCTCCATGCGTCCTGCCGGAATATTAAAGGTGGTGACCATGTATACCAGGTCGGCAAACGCGCCTATTTTTTCATCTGTTGCACTTGCAATGGACTGACGCAATTCATCGATAGATGGTATATACAACCCGTCATCAGCAATCATTTTGCCGATAGACGCGCCATAACCCAACCCCTGGGTGCCACCGACGGCAACGGCAAGGTTGATATATTTCCCAGTTTCTTCCCAAATGCCGAACTTGCCTTCCGCTACATTGGCGCGCACATCCTCGGTGCTTTTGCCGAAATACGCGAACTCCCAGTCATGGATAGACCCGGCGCCATTAGTAGCGGCATGGGTGACATACCCGTCTTCCATCAGGCGGATAATCACCGGCGACATGCCGTTTTTAATTAAATGCGCGCCATAAGTAAGCATAACCGGCCTGCCGCAAGCACGCGCGGCGCGGATATGCTCCGCCGTCAGTGCGATTTGCGCCGCCACATCCAGCGTTACCGCAGGCACCGTGCCATCTGGCGATACCGCAATTTGAGAGAAATCCAGCTTATGTTTCCTTTCTGATAATGGGAAAGTATGTAATTTTTGACGATTAAATTGAGACATGTTTTTTACCTTCTAATATTTACATCGATTAACAGGATTATTAAGATTTTTTTGAATTAACCACAAAGAGAGCACAAAGAACCACAAAGAGAATTAGGGTAGGGGGTGGTCTGGTAAGAACTATTACTTCCGACCAATCACCCATCCATTTTATATCACCTATTGACACCACATCACCGTTTTTCTTATACTAACTGAAACGATTCAGTAATGTCAAGATACCATTACTGAAAGATAGATTTATCCTTTCTATCCTGTTAATCGATGTAAAATTTTTAAAACGGAGAAATAAATTATGAAAGCACGAAACGGCGTTACCATTGATGTGCCGGATTACCTGTCCCAGGTTGTAAAAGCAACTGAAGGCGTTGACCCGGCCTCTTTCCCGAAATTAGTTGAACTGATTTTGGATTGTTACCGGAATGGCAAGTTTGTATACATCATTGGCAACGGCGGCAGCGGCGCCAACGCATCGCACCTGTGCGAAGATATGGGTAAGGTTACCCTGATTGATCTGGAAAAACAGAAACGCCTGAAAGTAATGAGCCTGACCGATAATACGCCTTATATTCTGGCACTGGGCAATGATGAAGGTTATGAGAAAATTTTTGTTGAGCAGTTGAAAAATTTCGCCAGTCCCGGCGACCTGCTGATAGCCATCTCCGGTTCCGGCAATAGTCCGAATATTCTGCGCGCGGTGGAATATGCCAATGATCATGGTATGGCTACCTACGGGTTTACCGGCTATACCGGCGGAAAGCTAAAAGAAATTGCACAATTTGGTTTGCATGTGCCAAGCATGGACATGGGCATTGCCGAGACCGTTCACACCATCTTCATGCACTACATCATCGACGTAATGCGTGAAAGATTCCGCGAAGAGCATTTGAAGAGTGAATAGTGAAGAGTGAATTTTTTTATTAACATCGATGGGCAGGATGGGTAGGATTTTTGGCTTCGCCAATATGAAATAAATCCTGCCTGAAATTCTTTGTGTTCTTTGCGCTCTTTGTGGTTAAATTTTATTGGGATTTTTGCTTTTTGACATTATAAAAAAGCGAAGCACAAATCCTGTTAATCATGTCAAAAATAAAGGTATATTTAGTGAAAAATATTGACTCCCTTGAAATAATAAATCATGACCATCCTCGCGGCGGTTTTCGTTTTGCGCTGTTTGATTTTGACGGCACGCTTTCGCTCATTCGCGAAGGCTGGCAGAATGTGATGATACCGATGATGGTGGACATTCTGACAGACCTAAACACTGGTGAAACTGCGGAAGAGATAGAAGCATGTGTGCGGGAGTTTGTAGAACAGTTAACAGGCAAACAGACTATCTACCAGATGATGGCGTTATGTGATGAAATATCAAAACGCGGCGGTACCCCAAAGGACCCGCTGGAATACAAACAGCAATATTCCGATTTGCTATGGCTGCGCATTAAGCACCGCGTCGCCGGATTGAATGACGGCACTATAGACCGCAAGTCGATGATGATTCCCGGGTCTGAAGATTTGCTGATAGGGTTAAAGGAACGCGGTGTAAGCCTGTTCCTTGCCAGTGGCACCGATGACTGTTTTGTACAGAATGAATGCGGCGCGCTGGGACTCAGCAAATATTTTGATGGCGGCATTTATGGCGCCCAGGACGACTTGGCGGCGTTTTCAAAAAAGATGGTAATCGAGCGCATCATCCGCGACAATAACCTGCAAGGGAAAGAACTGCTTGGATTCGGCGACGGATTCGTTGAGATAGAAAACACCAAGGAAGCTGGCGGGGTGGCGATTGGCGCCGCGGTGGATGAGATAAAGCTGGAAGGCGTTGACGATTGGAAGCGTAAGCGGCTGATTTCTGCCGGTGCGGACGTTATTGTACCGCATTACCGCGAACATAGAGCATTGCTGGCGTACCTGTTTGCCGAGGAGTGAAGCAGTCATGACACAAGATAGATTAGAAGAAATTATCTCCAGATTTCCACAAAAACGAATAATTGTAATCGGCGATTTTTTTCTCGACAAGTATCTGGTGCTGGAAGATTCGCTGACAGAAAAATCGCTGGAAACTGGCCTTGACGCGTATCAGGTGGTCAGCAAGCGAGTGTCTCCCGGCGCTGCCGGAACCGTTACTGATAATCTACACGCATTGGAAGCCGGTCAGATTATTGCCATCGGTACCATAGGGCCGGATGGCGAAGGATTTGAGCTGTTAAGCGGATTGCAGGCAAGAGGCGTATTGACAGACCATATAATAATCACCCCCGACAGGATGACCCCGACATATACGAAACCGATGCTGCGCCACAATGGAATTGAGGCGGAAATTAACCGTATTGATATTAAAAACCGTGAACCGCTGCCGGAAGATATTGAAGATGAAATCATCAAACGGCTGAATGCGCTGGTTCCATATATTGACGCGGTAATTATCGCCGACCAGGTGCAGGAACGCAATTGCGGAATTATCACTGATAAAGTCCGTGCCGAATTATCCCGGCTTTCCAACGAATTTCCGGATACTCCGTTTCTCGCCGATTCCCGTACCCGTATCAGCGAATTCAGCGATGTCTGGATAAAGCCAAACCGCCATGAAGTGTTGCAGGCGATGGGTTACACCGGTGATGAAAATATGCCGCTGGAAGCATTGGCAAAGTTCGGACATGACTTATCTACTCGCAATAACCGTCCCTTGTTTATTACCCTGGCAGAAGATGGTATACTTAGTGTAAATAATAAAGTATATCATGTACCTACGCTGCGCCAAATCGGCCCGCTTGATATTTGCGGTGCCGGCGACAGCACTCTTGCCAGCATGACTTTGGCATTGTGTTGCGATGCTACACCCGAGGAAGCCGCTGTAATAGGCAACTTAGTCGCATCAATAACTGTACAGCAAATTGGAACTACCGGAACTGCCACAAGAGAGCAGATACTTGATAGATTTGCTGCAGATGGCGGCCAATTCCAGCCAAAGTTGATAAGTAATTAGTTACACAGAGATTCATAGAGGAGATACATAGTTGCACAGAGACAATAAATAATATAAACTCTCTGTGAGTCTCTGAGTTCCTCTGTGAATCTCAGTGTAATTAAAAAAGGTAAAAAAATATGTCCTATATCGGCATAGACAAAGGCGGCGCCCGCCACACTTACGCACTGGCTAATGCGTCAGGTGAAATATTGCTGACCTTTCAGCGCAACACACCACGCGATGGTTCTGCACAACAGGAAATAGTCTCGCTTTGCGCTGAGATTAGCGGGTTGATTTCCGAGGGAGCAACACGTCAGGATCCGGTAAGCAGAATTGGCATTAGTTTTGGCGGTCCGGTTGATGCTTCCAAGGGTGAAACTATCATGAGCCACCACGTAAAAGGGTGGGAACATATTCCTATATGCTCAATTATCGAAAAGAAATTCAACATCCCCGTTGTATTGGATAATGACGCTAATTGCGGCGCTTTGGCTGAGTGGAAATTTGGCGCGGGAGTTGGTATTGATGACCTGGTATATATAAATGTTGGTACTGGCATTGGCGGCGGAGTGGTTGCAAATGGACAATTGGTGCGGGGCGCGCATGGTGTCGCTGGTGAAATCGGACACATAGTTCTCAACCCCAACGGTCCTGCCTGTACTTGTGAACGGCGCGGATGCCTGGAGTCTTATGCATCTGGACGCAATATTGAACGACGATATCGTGAGTTGACTGGCGCGCATGAATTAATCAGCGGACAGGAGATATTTGCCCGCGCTGCTGAAGGTGAGAAAGAAGCATTAGCCATCATCTGGGAAACGGCGGAATATCTCGCTCACGGCATCTCGCTGGCAGTAGGAATTCTTGACCCGGACATTATAATAATTGGCGGTGGATTGTCAGAGGCAGGGCCATTGCTTTTTGACCCATTGGATGAAGCCCTGGCGCGATACGTGATACCACAGATGGCTGGCATAAAGGTCGTCCCCGCGAAACTCGGTTACGAATGCGGTGTCATCGGTGCAGTTGCGCTGGCGATGCACGTGCAATAAGTATACCAGATACTGACAAGAATTTTTGACATGATTAACATGATTTTAATGGTCACTTCGACAGTCTCAGCGACCATTAAAGAGTTTATTTAATTTTAACAGAAATAAATTGGATATGTTTATCGTTTCGCTGCTCTGCAGCTAAATATCATTTTTGCATCTTTTACTATTAATATTTCGCCGCGCTGCGGCTGGAAATTATGTCACTTAAAAATGCTGTTCTATCAAACAAACCAGCCGCAGCGCGGCGATATATTAATAGTATTGCATTGTATATAAGAAATTAAAGCTGCAGAGCAGCGACACTTTTAAAATCATGTAAATCATGTTAATCCTGTCAAAAAAATCACCAACAAGGAAAACTATGGCTGATACCACCGACGATAAACCATACCGCACTGTAACCTTGAAAGATATCGCGAAGCATTGCGGATTTGGCGTTGGTACGGTATCGATGGCACTGCGCGACAACAACGCTTTCCCGCCTGCCACCACAGACGCAATCCTCGCCGCCGCCGCCGAATTAGGTTATGACCCGTCACGGCAGCAAAATGCCCGCCGCCTGGTGATGAGCAGGTTCGGCAAGCGGGTACTCAACCACCTAATCGCGCTATTTGTTCCCAAACAATTTTACCGCGCCGCTTATTACACCGGTATATTCGACGGTATAATGGAAGTTATGAACGAGGAAGGATTCGGGTTGATGACGGTCAACGCGTCACCCGGCGGTTTGGACGAACTGCCCCCCAGCTTTAATCGCGGCGAGATTGACGGGGTGATTTCGGTAGTTGGCTGGCAGGCGTCGCAGGAAATATTGCACCACACCCGCCGCCCATCGCCAAGCGGCCCAATCCCCATGGTATCCATGCTGGCGGCGCTGCCGGATTGCTCCACCGTTATCAGCGACGCCCGTGGCGGTGCAATATACGAGGTTGAACACCTACTGAAGTTGGGACACCGCCATTTTGCCTATTTTCGTCGTCCCGGCGATGAACCATTCGGTTTTCACCAGGACCAGTTGTTGTCAGGATACCAGCAGGCAATCGCAAATGCCGGTTTGAACTCCGACACCCATCTGCACCCGATAGATATCGACCCCATTCTCTGGAGCATCGCCTTCATCGCCGCCGACATCACCAATTTGTACCGCCTTGATATGATGCCCTGGTCAAAACAGCACCCGTTGCTGCAATTGCTGAAGACAACCCCGAAGATAACCGCCATCCTCGCCCCCAACGACCCCGCCGCAGTAGTAATCCGCCACATCCTGCAGGTAGGAGGTCGCCGTGTCCCGGATGACATCAGCCTGGTAGGTTTTGATGACACCGACCCGCTATGGGACAGCACCGGTAATAATATTCTGACAACAGTCCGTCTGCCTCTGCACCAATTAGGCCGCCGCGCCGCGAAATTAATAATAGAACAGGCAACCACGTCAGAAAATAATGTAGAAAAGATAGTGTTACCGGTAGAGTTGGTGGTGCGCGGGTCGACAGGAAAATTTGTCTGAACCACGGATTGAGAGGATTTAAAGGATTTCCCCGGGAACGCCAATCTCCCGATTGGCGATTATGATTGGGACCGCCGGCTTCCAGCCTGCCCCTTGGTAGAAGTTTAGCGGCACGTTATAAAATGTCACCGGCTTATTATATTTAGTAGCGGTAGGGGAACTGTCCTCAGTTCCCGCGGCAGTGTTTTTTATATCAAAAAGAATCGGAAATAACGAGAAAATAAGGTTTTAAAATACAACACCCCGCGAAGAAATCTGTCGCTATTTCGCTTGTCTACATCATTAGTCCGGTTCATCGCGGGAACTGGGGACAGTTCCCCTACCGTCTGGCGGCAGTTTTACATACACATAGAGACGCACACCGTGCGTCTCTACAATTTTTAATTTGCCATTCCCAATTTGCAATTTACTTAATGCGTACCATATACGGCAACGGTTTATTTTTACCGTCGTCGATGCGGATTACGCCGTACCAGCGGGTGCTCCAGGGTTGGCCGTCTTCCGACCATTGCAGGTTGGTGGACGGGTATTTGGCTTCCGGGTTGTTGTTGGTGTGGCGCCACCATATTGACATGCCAAGGTCGCCGTCTGTTGGCCAAATATCTGTACCCAGCATGGCGTAGGGGACGAAGAATTCGAGGTTGGCTCCGGTGTCCTTTGCTTTCCATACCCCGGCAAGGCCTGGTGCGTTAGGGCTGGTTTCGCCGCGGGACAGGCTTAGTTTGTCATTTTTATCGAATCTGCCGCTGATCCAGTAATACGGGCCAGGGGTTCCCAGCAGGTTAGCCTTTCGGGTATCCATAAAGATGGTGAAATTGTCCTGGTCCAGTTTGCTGCCTTTGATATCGGCGGCGAAATATATCCCGGTTTTGCCGGCGGAAAATGACCAGCGCATATCGCATTCGTCGCGGCTGGTGCGGCCATCGCGGATACCCTGGGTCCAGCGCGCCTGTACCGGGTCGCCGATGGTTATCCAGGTGCTGTCTTTGTATTCGGTCAGGTCGCCATCAACGGTTGCCTCGCCAATACGCGCTTTGCCGTAGCGGACATAGGCAACTTCTGCCGCTGCCCATCTGGTGACGCCTTTGTGCTGTACTTTAGTTACCAGCGGAATACGTCCAACTTCAGAATCTTTGGGAATCTTCACGGTAATGGTTTTCTTTTTACCGTTATCGTTCAGCGTCACTTTCACCTTGTCACCGGTAACGGACTGGCGTTCGCGAATGAAATTAGCGTTCATTTCCATGGGAGCGCGGACGATATAAGTATGTCCGATGGTTCCCGATGAATCAAAGGCGGCGAAAACCGGTTGGTTGGTGGTGAAATACAGGTTGTACGGATAAGTCAGCAAATCTTCCGGCTTCAGTAATTTTGGCCATGTTACGTTAAATGTCGTTGTTGCCGCCGGCGCAAGGTCATAGGCTATCGGCGTTAACGGCGTAATTTCTCCATCCGGGAATGGATACAGCGTTAAATTACCGGTTCGTTTTTCCTTGCTGTTATTTGTCAAGGTAACATTGCTTATCATCCCGGCATCCGTCCAACTGCTTTTTGCTGAAAATTCCAATGGCTGTGTTGGCTGTGGTCGTCCCATAATTGCGTCAAAAGCTGCTCTGGCAATGGTGAGATGTCCCAATGCTCCGGGGTGAATTCCGTCGCCTTTGCCATTTGATTCCAGCATGGATGATAATTGATTGCCGTATCCAAGTGGGAAACGCGGCCATATTTTTTGTGCAGACCCATTAATTGATGGTGCACAATTCCCCCACATAGCTTGAAATGTATCGGCAACCGGAACTTTCATCTCTTCGCCTAACACCTTCAAGGCGTCGCCAAACGCGAATGTTCGCATGGTGTATGCACCATAAACGGTATCCGTTTCATTAAGAGATAAATCCGGGGTGGGGGTGAGGAATACGCAATCGGCGTTGCAGCGTTTTTCCAATGTTTCGGTTATCCAGCGGTATTGGTCGATGAAACCGTCGAGTGAGCATCCGCCCGCCTGGTCGTTAAGGCCATACATTATAAGACCAAGGTCAGGTTTGGCGGCAAGGTCGCCTTCAATGGTGCGGACAGTGGCGTCAACGGAACGGCCGGAAAATCCGCGTTTCAATATTTCAATATTATTATTGCCGGTTGCGCGTTTTAACAGCATCGCCAGCATACCGCAGTAATCACCAGTTTCAGTGACCGAGTCACCCATTACCAATAATAAGTAGCGTTCTTTGCTGAACAGTTTTGATTTAGTATGACGCAAAACATTTGGGGCATCTTTAGCGTCAATAGTTGGGGGTGGGGTGATAGCCAGAAAACGCACTTCGGCGGGTTTTGCCAACTGCAAAGTAACGATATGTATGCCTTCGACTAATGGCGCAATGGATATCTTTGCGTCTGCCGTCGCTGTCGCTTTGCCGTCGCTGGTTTTGCCCCATCCATCGTCGGTGATGGTCTTTATTGAGAAAGCAACTTCTTTCCCGGCAAACGCATCTGGCAATATAACTGTCGCCGTGCCGTCGGTAAAGGTATACGGCGATTCCATTCGCGGGGTGGGCAGTGGCTTAGGCGCACCTGCCGCGAAAATCGTCATCGTCAGCATTGTTGTTAAAAGAACAATTAAACTGTTTTTCATTTTTTATTCCTTTTAATTTACAAATTACATAAAAATGTATATCAAAACTCCCCTCCTTGATAAGGAGGGGTGTCCGAAGGACGGGGTGGTTGTGTGATATGAGAGATTTATCTATATCCGACCACCCCCTGCCCCCTCCTTGGCAAGGAGGGGAGTTTTAATTTTACTATCAAATGAGATATTTAGATGTTAAATTAATCATGTTAATCCTGTCTAAAAACGTTTAAAACGGCGCATCATCAGGACCAAAATCCATGCTTTTATCGGGTTCCACCACGTTTAAATCACCCCACAGACCGGGGGCTATTCTTGCTTCAAACGCAAGGTCGCTGACTACGGTTTGGGATTTACCGGCCCAGTAGTAGCGGCTTACAGTACGCATACCGTTGCTGTCGCCGGCGAGAACGCCGATGTCGCCGCGGATTTTGCTGCCTACTGGCGGTGCTTTTACCCCGATTTCATCCCAGGGGATGGCCGCCATAATCACCCATTCATTATTATTCTCCGCTATTTTGGTCGCTACCTCTGCGCCTTTTATCTCTTTCAGGATGTCTACCACGGTTTCGGTGATTGGCGAGATGATATGCACGCGTTTTTCATCCGGCACATCGGCTACCTGGAAGCGGTACAGCATAACCACATTCTTGCCATTCACCTTACTGATTAACAGTCGAATATCGCCTTGTGCTGCCGTTTGTCGTTTTGGATCAGCCTTCGGGTCTAACCCCAGGCAGACATCAAGAGCGTCGCCATTTTTATACAGGTAGTCAAGATTCTGCGCGCTGTTTTTCAATGGTGAGTCATCTGATACCCGGGCAGCGACATACAGGTTATCAGAATCAAAGGCGAATGCCCCCTGCATATCTGGTTCCCAGACAGCTTTTACAATATTCAACCGTTCATGAATTGTCACCAGTAGGCTTTTTGGCCAATCTTCCAGCACACCGTTAACCACTAAAGGTTTATCAAGGAAAGGAACCGAGGTGATTTTGGGCAATTCGCGCAGCCGCGCCTGCATCACTCGCTGCTGTTCCCAATCCATCGTCTTTTCGATATCGGTTTTTGTGACTATTTGTGTGCCATTCAGCCGTTTCATTGATTCCAGTCCATCAACACGAACCACGCTGTTATGGTTGTGACCGGCGACGGCGTAGACCTTGCCGTCATTCGCCTTGGTAACGCTGCCAAAGAAATGTTCTTCGCCGACGTTCAGGTCGGAAAGGTCAGTCTTGCCCGGTTCCCATTCCGGCATGGTCCAGAAGCGTTTGCCATAATTCAACGGTCCGCCAAATATGCAGGCAGCCAGCAAGCCGTCGCTGGTGAAGGTGAACCAATCGCCGTGATTGCCGTTAACCACAAACAGTTCTTCGCCATTAAGTTCGAAATGGCCATTGATATGGTTTTCACCTACCAATGTGCCGGGTGGGCGGTCATAACCGATTCTATGCGAACCATGGACGCCGGCATAATTATCAGGATATTCCCACAGTATTGTCTTGCCGTCTGGCGCATACATGGTATCACCCAATACAAAGGTGCGTCCGTCAGCGGTTGACCATGCCATATCCAGTCCTTCCATCACCTGGGTATCTTCTATTTTATAAATCGGGGTTCCATCCGGCTTAAATCCGCTGGGACGCATTCTTTCACCGGCAAAGTTGATTGCGAAATCGTCGCCAATTTTCGATGGCCAGTAGGTTCCCTTTAGCTTATGCATTGTTGATACCTGCACTTCACTCGCTTGGGGAATCGCGTCGCCATTGGCATCCTGCCACAGGAAACCATAATCGCCGCGGTTGAGTTTGCCGTAAGCCTTTTGCAATTCGGGAAATTGGTTGATGGCTCCCCAGCCAGCTAGGTTCCCCGCCATTACCAGCGGAATAGCAATGCCGTCTTTTTCGACACAAATCGTCGCCGCTATGCTGTGGTCGGGGTCGCCAACCAGGTAGCGCCGCCCCTTGATATAAAGAGGACGGTCGGGTTGAGTGCCAGGTACTGACAAGCCGGGACGGAATAAAATGCTGTCCAGCTTCCAGGTGCGGTTTTTCCAATCCATCACGAACTTCATTCCGTTGAAGTTGAGGATGTTTTTATCGCCGGAATCCAGCCATCCACCGCCGCCGTAGGTGGTTGGGCCAAGGAAATATTTTTCTATTTTGCCGTCATGGCTCCAACGGCTTATTCGTTTTGGTTGGAAATCATAATCTGCCACCCAAACTTTGCCATTTTTATCAACGGTTACCCCTTGCGGGTTGATGAATCGCGTCGGATCCCAACTGCCAAGCTTGGTGCCGCCTGGTGTTCCGATGGTGCGAACCAGTGTCCCGGTCTTCACATCAAATACCTTCACAACTTTGGGACCGTTATCCACCGCGTACAACAGTCCATCTGCATCAAATGTCATGCCAGCCAGACTGCTGATTTTATCTTTTGAGATTACTTCTTTGCGTTCACCGCCTGGCAGTGATACTGTAACAATTGCGCTGCCGTTTTGCGCGTAAAGAGTGCCATCCGGTGAGAAAGTGATTAAGCCCGGGTTCTTGAACTTCAAGTGGCTTATCAATGTTGCTTTATCTTTTGCCGGGTCTTCCGGCAGTTTGTATATTGACAGGCGGTCGTTAAGTTCCTGCGGCAATTCCGCTTCTCCACCCAGGTTGCTGTAAACTACGATATAATCAAATCCAGCCGCATGCGGTCCGGTTACCGGCACGCCGCGATTACCCATGTAACTGGTGTCGCCTTTCGGCGCTATGGCGCGAATACGCACCGCGCGGGTGGTAATATTCTCGCCAAAGTCGATGCTGCGCGCCATCGGAGTCTGAGGATATGGACCGTTCATTTCCGCCTCGATGATTCCCACCTGTTTCCACGACGAACTATCATCGGCTATTGCCGTCTGCGGGTCAACATCGTCGGGACCAACCCAGTAATCAATCGCTGTTTTCGCTTCAGTCATGCCCACCATCGTCAATCCGCGCATGCTGGTTGCTTCTTTCCAGGTTAATACACAACATGCAGGATCATACGGGCTGATTGGACGTGTCTTTGAGTCGCGGGTTACCTGCCAGCCACCGTTGGCATTCAATTTGCCATCAGTTATTGTCCTTGCCGCATCGGCAGCGACATCCTTAAACCGATGGCTCATCACCATGGAATATTTAATGCGGTCAGCCTTAAATCTCAACGCGGTGGTGGTCAATCCCTTTTCAGTCAACGCCAACACTGGCTGTCCTGTTTTGCCGTCTGCTGTTGATAATGGGGTCCAATCTTCTTCGCTCAATGCGCCTTCATCAAGTACATTGTCGCCTTCGTCACCCGGTTCCTGGTTGTCTATCGAACCTGGCAGTTTTTTACCCGGTTTCAACGCGTATACCTTAACATTGGTATCTTGTACCAGCACCGTGCCAATGGGAACTGGTTGTTTGAATGTTACTGTCAGGGTTCCGGTCAGCGGTCCATTTTTCGGCGCGCTTCCCCAACTATTATTTATACAACTGGCAGCGGCGCCATCAAGAAATGTTGAATGGAATTGCTGCACTTCATCATATTCACCTTCGCGATAGGCATCGCGACCCGGGCGAACTCTTCGTACCACCGGGATACATTTCATTAAATCCAAATCGCCGGGGGTGAAGGTGGATTGTATCCATGATACCGCCGGCGCGTTATATGCCAGGTACATCTTGCCGTCGCGCACGGCGGCACCGCTGATGTTTTCTCCCCAGCCAGAACCGGGACCGGGCAACTCGCGAGTATAGGTTACATCCAGCGTTATCGGCTGTCGTTTTAACTCATCTTTGGTATCTATGCGCATTATGCCAGCGCCATTAATCATGTAGCCATAACGGTTATCGCCTGCCCAGAATCGTACTCCCAGAAAGCCGCCGAACATGTTGCTTTCACCCCATAACTTGTTGCCTTCCAAGTCGGTGGCAACCATGGCGTGACCGCTTTCCGCACACCCGGAACCGAGGAACATCACATCGCCAACCGCGCATACCGCGTGTGGTGGGGTATGGTCTGCCATCCACATTCCGCCGCCTTTGCCGGGGGCAGGAGATGGCCAGGCAGGCTGACCAGAGTTATTTACTGTCATTTCATAGGTTAATTTCAAAGGCGGTCGGGTAATGGCGTGCCATTCATATTCGCCAGGCTGCACATATTGCCCGTTGTTATCTTTTAAATCCCATTCTTCGCGAACCGCGCCGGACATGCGGGGAACCTCTGCAATTAAACGGCGCACTTGTTTGCCGGTTTTTTTATCATTGATATTTATCGCGATAAAGCCATCCATAGGCATGTCATATTTCAGTTGTACCGGTGACGGCGGTATGGCAGAAGTCGGTGCTTCGGGGGTGTCGCCAAGGATTGCCAACGGCACTGCCTGACCCATGGTGTATGCAAAATCAAGTCCGCCGCCGTTGGGGCTGATTCGTATTGCCTTCGTTGCTATTGTTGGGGTGAATTTATATACCAGCGGTCCGTTAGTCGCAATCGGCGCGCATCTTGACCATTCCGCGTCGGTGGCTACCAGTGGATGATTTTCCGCGGTCATTTTCAATACGTCAACCTTTGCCGATGGTGCCCGTGAACCGGTGATGAATATACCGGCCAATACCGGTGTTTGCGGAAGATTCCACATCTGCACCATTATTTTCGATTGGCCTTTTGCCTTTTCTATCTCTTTTTCCGCACCTAAAACTAATGGGTTGTAATATCGTTCCTGAAACATATATGCCAGCGGAAATTCGGAAGTGCCTTTATCGTTATATTCGGAAAATCGTATTGCCCGGGTTTTTGTACCTATCGGCAAGGTTTTTACTGTTCCCGCCGCTAACAATACCCACTGGTCATCTTTTGTTACATCACCGGGATATGCCGCGTCAGCTTTCAGATAACTCACCCGAGTACCGGATGGAACCTGAAACAGGGAATCCATAGAACGACCGCCGCTGTATGTCGTTACTATCGTGCCAATTGGCCGCGGCTGTCCGAGTGCCACCCGAAAATGCCGGGCACGCGCCGATTGTGACACGCCGGTAGACCAGCTATCAGTGCCATCATTCGGCTTCGCGTCTATCCCCAACAACCACCCGAGTGTAGCCGCAGATGCCTGCGATATCACCTTGCCTTCCGCGAATGCCTGGCAATTCGGCAGGTCAAGGTCAGTTGGCGCGACAACCGGCGTCAGTTCCGCAAAGGCAGCGCTGATAAGCGCAATAAAAATAGCAGCAATTCCAAAAAAACGGCGAATGAACATGGTTTCTCCCTGTAATAAACAAAAGCACGATGTTATACAATTATGACACAAATACCCGCCAAAAGTCACCATTTTTACATTAAAGTTTAAACCGGTTAATCTTTTGAATAGTTACACAGAGATACACTGAGAAGACACAGAGTTTCACGGAGATATTATAAAATTTTCTCTGTGAAACCCTGTGTCTTCTCTGTGATGCTCTGTGTAACTAATAAAAACTATTTTACTGCTGTAACGGTTGCTTTGCCGCCGGCTACGCAGATGCTTTCTATTTTCAGTTCCTGCTCTTTGGTGTCATCAAATACTGGTTCGATTTCCAGCAGGTGATCGGTTTTGGGATCAAGGTTTGGAACTATTACTGTGGCGTGCTGGCGGGTTCCAGCTACAAATCCGGTGCTGAACAGGTCAGTGGTAGTCTTCCATCCCCATGGGGTATAGTTAACTATTTTGCCGTCTACGTATACGTGGTATTTTCCGCCGTTAACGCCTTCTTCACCGAACAGCATTACCATTTCACCGTTAACCATAGCTTTAACGCGTCCGCATTTCTGAGGGAATACTTCTTTTTTCTTGTCGGCATTTATTACGGTGCGGCGATTTGACGCATAAGCTACATCATCCAGCCAGCGGCTCATCAGTCCGTCGTGCCATGCTGCTACCAGGCTCGGGTGGGTTGCTACCCAGCCTTCCGGCAATGGGGTAAGTGATGATATACGAACACGGGTATTCTTCATGTATTTGTCAGAATAAACCATCTTTGCCGGTGCGGCACATTTCAATTGCCGTGCCACGCCATCGTTGTACCCAACCAATGCCGCGTCGGCGAAGTTTTTGTAGCCAAGGTCGCCGGGGTGAACCTGGTCGAACGGCCATATCTGGGCATTGGTGACTTCTTTCTTTTCAATGCGTTCGGTGACTAATTTAATAGCATCGCCAACCGGCGCGTTATAAACCTTTGCCAGGTTTAAGATGGCGGTGCGGCGTTTCATGCTGTCAAACTTTTTAGAGTCAGCGTCCCAACCGAATGGGAAAATCATCAGTACAACCGGGCAATTGCCATCTACAATAATGCGGCGAACGATTGATTCGTATGATGCCAGGGATTCCGGATTGTCGCTATAGATATCGTCATTTGCGGCGAAATCAAGGAATACCAGGTCAGGGTTGCGGCGTAATACGTCACGGTTAAGGCGGAAAACGCCAAGTTGTGAACCGGTGCCGCCAATAGCAGCGTCGAAACATTTAAAATGCGCTTTCGGGTATTTAGCTTCCAGGTAGTTCTGCATCACCGCGCGGTAAGATGTCTGCGACTGGTCGGATGCGTTTGCGCTCCAGGTTAATGATGCGCCGAAAAACACCACGTTCAAATGGTATCCAAGCTTGGCGCGGCGATCAAAATCAGCAAAACTGGGATTGGCCGCGTAAGATGCAAAACCGACGCTCAAAGTGACTATTACAATTAACAGTCTCCACAATTTCATAAAATATCTCCTTCAAACGCTGCCACATCGGTCAGCGATAAATTATTTAACCGGTTTACACTCCACCGATCAATTATCATGAAAAATAATTGGCGGGTATGTGAAATATATTTTAGAGAAGTGCCTGCGTTGTGTCAAATGGGAAATGGTGATGGGGTGATGCTTGCTGGGTACAGACACGATACTAAATTAAAAATTGGTCTATATTAAGCAAAAGTGGATAATAAAAAGAGTGGAAGAATAAGGGGACTGGCTTTTATTCGGAAAATTAAGACCTTTTTTATGTTAAAGTGGCAGGCCGAATAATTGCCTTGTCAGAAACTGGTTTATCGCTAAGCTTCCAATTAAGGTGTGCGCAAAATTACGCTATGGTGATAAGAACATAGCGCTGGTAAATATTGATATTATG
>Ga0194052_1000511_pt1 | contig 24760 bp, 22 predicted proteins | sample SepL226m_MetaG_FD_160117 | JGI IMG/M metagenome (GOLD analysis project Ga0194052, IMG submission 160117) | Anoxic zone freshwater microbial communities from boreal shield lake in IISD Experimental Lakes Area, Ontario, Canada - Sep2016-L227-6m | ecosystem: Environmental > Aquatic > Freshwater >...
CCCCCGATGAAGTCGCGGTCCTGGAACGCCAGGCCCTCGCCCAGGAAGAAAAAGACGACATCGCCCGCCTCCTCGAAGACATTCGCAAGCTGCCACCCGACACCAAGTCGGGCTGCTTGTGCGAGGAACTCGACAAACTGCGCACCGCCGGCTACGCCCAAACCATGGTGTCCACCTCCTCTGCACCGACGCCGCCGCCGAGGGCCTCAACTTCCAATTCTGCGGCTCCCTCATCAATTACGACATGCCGTGGAATCCCATGCGCGTCGAACAACGCATCGTCCGTCCCGGCATGGCCAAACCCGTCCGCATCACGACGCGGCCAGATTACTTCGACGACCACACCGAAAGCCTCGAACTCTGGTCCCCCGGCAGCCCATCATTCCCCGCTGCCGAAGCCGAAGCAACATCGGAAGAACTCGATGGCAACACCATCGCGGCCATCCTCAGCTCTGCCGCTCCTAAGGAAAACTCGCCCTCGTAGTTCAATGTCAGAGCCAGGCATTGGCAACGCTGTCGTGGACCTCCAGGAGTTCGTGGAAGTTGGAAAGCTGGAATATATTCCTCACTTGCGGAGACAACGCGGCGGCGCCCAGGCCAGACCGTTCTCCCTGGTAACCACAGCCTATTCCCCCTACAGCCCATCTAGCATGCCTCCGTCGTACCTCCTGTCACCGGGCGGATCAAAACCAGCCACCTGACAATTCTCCAAAAGTTGACAGTGCTTTCGCAAACAAGTGCCTATTGAACAGTGTGCGTGGGTTTGTTTGTGAAAGAACCCTCAACTATCGTCTCATCTTGGCTGGGTCGATTTTGCCCAGTCCTGCCTGGTTCGAACCGCCCCCTGACACCGTAGCACCTCCGTAGTACCTCCGTTACACCTCCGTATTGCTTACGGAGGTACTACGGAGGTGCAACGGAGATGCAACGGAGATGCAACAGATGTGTAACGGAGGTGCAACGGTGTAATCCGAGCTGCGGGTGGGAGGCGCTGGTCTGTTTGGGGAGGTTGTTCGAGCCGTTGATATGCTGCCGAGTTACCAAGGACTTGCGAATGCGGCCCAGCACATCCTCCAGCCCGTTGGCTGTGGAGCAATAATGGACTATGAATCTGCCAACTGTCTTTGACACTTGCGAGTCTAGCGCCGGTCGGCGCAGTCGTTGTGAGCATCCGGGGTGGGCAGGATGCGAGCTGAAAGAGCGCCGCCGTCAAGGCTCACAACGTATTCGCCATGGAGCAGTTGGTTGACCTGCGAACGGGTGAGGGTCACGTCGTGGAAAAAGGCGGTGTGGTCGCTGGTGCTGACGAGGGGCTGGCCAAGGTGGGAGACTCGGCGGTCTGTCGGGCGACGGTGGTTCGGGTCGAGGATTTGGGCAGAGGAGAATTGGCCGGCAAGGCTGAGTTGGGCGTCGTGAGGAGCGCGCTTGCACCCGGGGTGCTCCAGGCCGCTCTGGACGGTGGGTCGCCGGCTATCCAGGCGCCTAACGACTGCACCGAGGAGTAGTAGCCGCTGACCAAAAACTCATTTGTCCCCGCCGCCTGGACGTGGAATGGCATCCAAGAGCCACTCATGGGAGCGTCCGCTGTAACGAGCATTGGACCTATCGGGAAAACAAAGTCGTCCGTGCCGTCGCTGTCGAGATCCACGTTCTGGCTGAGGGGGATTAGGAACGGTGGAGGCGGAGAGGTGTGTGCCGCACCAAGGCGACCGCTTCGTTGGACGTCATGTTTATTGGGCCGTCGTCTTGATAATTAAGGGAGGGTTCAGACCGGTGAATTTGAGATGATGTAAGCCATTGAGATCCAAAGGCTAATGCAACGTGAGCCAGGCCGACTAAAGCATCTGTGTAGTGGACGGCACGGTTGAAACGGAAGCCTTGAACCTGCAATCGTTGAAAATCATCTCCGGCGGCTAAACCGGGGCTGACCGTGCTGGGTTGGATTGGGCCATCAAGAACGGCATCCCTCATGGTGGCTGGTGTCCAGAGGGCAGAATGGCTGAGGTTGGTCCGATTGATGCGAAGTTGAAGTGTCGAGAATCAGGTCGCTGAAGCATGAAATTGGGACAGAACCAAACCGATGGAATATGAAGGAATCTCACAATCGTCTCGATGGTGAACCCGGCACTGGAGGTGGAAATCAGTGTGGAATAATCTTCGCCAATCGATCTTTACGCATGTTAATCCCGTGTGGCGCCGTCTTGAACATCAGATCGTCCTGTTGGGTATCATGGTCACCGACTGTGACAATACCGCCGCCTGAAAGAAAATGGACGAATTCGTGCGCCAGCGTGATCTCTCGCTTCTCGGTTGTGATGGACGCATCAATCATCGTCACATTGCTCTTGGTGATGCCGTTCGAGTGAGGGCCATCGATCCCCCAGACAAACATCACGTGGTATTCAGCCTGGCCGTCCATATCGGATTGGGCAAAAATGTTAAATCTGTTAATGTCGATTTTGTTCTGCAGGTCGTCACGGCAACTCAGGTCGCGCAGAAGCCCCTGTCCGCTCTTGGTCATCCAAACATCGCATTGGGCGCCGACGATGCCGTTCACCTGATCTATCAGACTGTCAAGGGCGGCGAGCGAAACATCGGGGCGGGCGGGATCCACCCCCCGCCGGCCCTTGGCGTCGATCAGATTATAGAATCGCGTAATGACAAAGCGAACCGGGACCGCCTTCAAAGAAACGGAATCCACTTTAGTCCCGCCGGCGAGGAGGATCAGTTTGCAGTCTCCAGGTGCGACTGACTCGATGACCGCCACGCCTTGTCGGGTAGCGTTCATCTTGAGCGACATATCCTGACTCACAATCTTACAGATGCCAGGAGGCTGGATGTCGAAGCTCATCGCGGTCACGGCAGATGCCCCGTCTTGCACTGAAAAGATCTTCCGGGTCGGAACGCCGATTCTCTGGAAACTAGCTGCCGCGTCAAAGCCGAAGTGATGGACCAGTTTAACCTTGCCGGGAACCGACGGCACCGCCCCGCCGGCGCGGATGGCAGCAAGATCATAGTCAATAGAATTGACAATCTTAGGATTTGCCATAGTAATGATAGAAACTCGCTTTGACGCTACGCGAATCAGGAAGAATCACTTTTGCCGCAATTTGCATATCTGCCGTGAATTTACCCCTTTCCGGGCAGATTGCAACTATACTTATATGTCCCAAGAACTTTCTTTATACCACAGCAGGACAGATTAATACTGATCTGCGGTTCAGAAACTCATCGGCACTTCACTGAGGGCCCGGCCGAGCACATCCAGCGAGGCAACTGTCGCAGCAGAAACTTCGCGCCCTACCAGCTCCGTGCTGGCCAGGTTTTCGAGGCGATTCTTGCAGGACTTGAGGTCCAGCCCGGCAAAGAGATGCTCGGAAAGGCGGCAGCCGTGGATCAGGCTCAACAGGATGGTATCGCGCGGCGCGGGCAGCTCGTTTCCCAGGATGAGCTGACTGAGCCGCGTGCGGACTTCCGTGCGTTCTTTCCCGTCGATGGTCGGGTACCGGCGGACGCTGAAAACCCAGAGCAATCGGTGTTCTGCCCGGCGCAGGATGCCGCGCTGGATGAGTCGGTCCACGGCCACCTGGTAAATATCATCCTGTCGGAGAGCCAATTCGCGCAGCCAAAACATCACAGACTTGGGCTCTGGCGCCGCCTGGAAATGGCGCAGCCAATGGTCGAGCAGGTGGTCACCCGTCGGAGCCGGGTTGGTGACTATGAGCTGGTGCAGATCGGTATCGATTCGGTTTGCGAGCGACAGGTCGAGGATGATCGCGCCGGATAGTCCGTAGCCCAGGGCGTTAAGCGGCAGATCAAGCTGCTGTCCGGTCTTGTCGTCCAGCGCAAGTAAGGCGAGTTCTTCCACCAGAGTTAGCTCGGGGGAAAGTTTGGGAGTGTCAGAGGCAGGCATTGGCAAGGGTGTCGTGGACCTCCAGGAGTTCGTGGAAGTTGGAAAGCTGGAATATATTTCTCACTTGCGGAGACAACGCGGCGAAGCCGCAACGCCCGCCGGCGGTTTGCAGTTGCCTGGCGGTGGCAAGGAAGACCCTTAGACCCGCACTGCTGATGTATTCCAGCCCGGAACAATCGATGACAACCCGCCGCACGCTCTCGGGCTGCAAGCGGGCAATTCGCGCCTCCAAGGTGGGCGCAGACAAGCCATCCAGCTTCCCGCTGATAGCCAGCACAAGGACGGCACCAGACCGTGCTTCACGAATGTCCATAAAGGCGGGAAATGATGATCAGGCAGAACGGGGAGCGCAAGCGCAAAACAGCCTGCATTGAAGGGTTCGTTTCGCCACTTGCGACACAGTGGGCACCCCCGGTCCAATTCGACCGCTGGCGAGGCTTGCAGCCGGGCAATTATTATCGGGCGCGAAACTTGACTTGATAGCGCCAGTTTGCCAGCGTGCTCCTTGTAAACGGACGATTGATCGCGAGGCTATTTATGAATGAAGTGAAGATTGAGCACAGGAATGAAAGAGGGGTGAGTGTCGGTCGTATCGCAGGCCGCTTGGACATGCAGGGGGCTGCGGTCATGGAAACCTACGCGCAACAGCGTCTCAGCGCTGGTGAACTGCGTTTGGTTTTGGATTTGGCTGGTGTGGACTACATCAGCAGCGCGGGTTTGAGGTCTTTGCTGGTGGTGGCGAAAAAGGTGCAAGTTCTCAACGGCTGCCTTGTCGTGTGCGGTCTGATGCCCATGGTGCTCAATGTGATCAATATATCCGGCTTTCAGCAGTTGTTGAAGATATGCGTGACCGCCGAGGAAGCCGTTGCCGCCGCAGCCAGTTTGCCCGAGTGAACTGACCTGGCGATTAGCGCTGCCCCGGGCAGGAGAGAGTCGCGGCGTTGTTGGAATCACGGTTTGCTTGAAGAGGAATTTATGAACGAGAATTACACGGTTTCCCGCTATCTCATCAGCCGCCTGCATCACATCGGGATCAAGCACCTTTTCGGGGTTCCCGGAGACTATAACCTCGATTTCCTGGACGAGGTGCTGGCAAGCCCGATTCGCTGGGTGGGCAATTGCAATGAGCTGAATGCCGGTTACGCAGCGGATGGCTATGCCCGTCTGAATGGAGTGGGTGCGGCGGTGGTGACGTATGGCGTGGGAGGGTTGAGTATTCTCAATGCGGTGGCGGGAGCTTTTGCGGAGCATGTGCCGGTGATCATCATCAACGGCGCGCCCCCAGCGCGGCGCCGCGAGTCCGGCGCCATGGTGCATCACCTTGTTTCCAATTACTATTTGCAGCTCGACATCTACCGGAAAATAACAGCCGATGCGGCCCTGCTGGCTGATCCCAAGACCGCCCCGGATGAGATTGACCGGGTGATAAGGAATTGCCTGGCCCTGAAACTGCCTGGCTACCTCGAGCTTCCGGCCGATATTACGCGCGCACCGTGCCGCGCCCCCGGGGAGTTTCTTCCAGCCGCTTCCTTAACTTCCAACCAAGAGAGCCTGACCGAGTGCGTCGCCGAGGTCGCGGAGATGCTCAACAAGGCGAAGAATCCGGTCATACTCGCCGGTGTGGAGTTGCTCCGCTTCGGACTGGGCAAAGAGACCCTAAGCCTGGTCGAGACCATCGAGGTTCCCTTTGCCACAATGCTCAGCAGCAAATCCGTGCTCCCGGAGCTGCATCCGCAGTTTGTGGGCATCTACCAAGGTGGCTGGAGCAAGGAGTTGGTGCGCCGGCAGGTGGAGGATTCCGACTGTCTTCTTTCGCTTGGGGCCTGGATGACCGACTTGGATACGGGCTTATTCAGCATCAATCTCGACGCCCGGCGGATGATCAGCGTTGGAAATGGCCAGGTCCGCATCGGCTGTCACTTTTACCATGAGATACAACTGCGGGATTTCATTCGGGAACTGGCCCCGGCAGTTCAACCCCGTTCTTACCAGGCGTCCCACCCGGCGGGGGCGTATCATCCCAAACAGCATTTTGTGCCCGTACCAGGCTGCGGGCTGACGGCACTTCGACTCTACGAGTGCCTGAACTATCATTTGGACGACCAGATGATTCTGATTGCTGAACCCGGCGATGCCTTTTGTGCAGCCCCGGAATTCAACATCGAGGAAGCGGAGAACTTTATTGTCCAGGCCTATTATTGTTCCATCGGATTCTGCACCCCAGCAGCTTTAGGCATCGCGTTGGCGCGCCCAGGGAAACGTCCGTTTGTACTCTCTGGTGACGGCGCCTTCCAAATGACCGCACAGGAGGTTTCCACACTGATCAGGGAACGTTGCCCCGCGGTGATTGTGATCATCAACAATGATGGATATTTGATCGAGCGTAAACTCCACCAGGACGGAGCGTACAACGACATCCAGATGTGGCACTATGCAAAACTGCCAGCGGTGTTTGGCGACGAGTCCTTCGTGATCGGCTTGCGGGTCACCACGGAGGAAGAGCTGGAGCAGGCCATGCGAACCGCTGTCAGCACGAAAGATAAGCTGGTGTTTATCGAAGCCAGCTTGCCGAACCGGGATTGCTCCGCGGGCCTGGATCGTGTTGGGCAGGCCTTTCGGCAGGCACAAAAGAAATAAGACGCCAAGAGGGGTTCGGACGGCATGGGTTGTTCCAACTTCTCCGGCTCAATCTAGACCTTTTTCAGGATAATTCCCTCGATCACGTTTACGGTGTGCTCGATGCAAGACGCGACCACTTCGAGGCGGTCATAGATCTGGCTCCATTTCAGAACCTCCAACAGGTTCTCGACACCGCCGACGGCCGATTCATAGATTTCCCCCAGCCCCACCAGGAGGAACATGTCCGCCTGCTTCTTGAGTTTTCGCACTCGTTCGCAATTTGCAACACCGTCCCCCTTGCGCACGATGACCTCCAGCAGGGGCACGATCTCGGTGGTCATCTCGCTCAGGCAGGCGGCCTGGCCTGCGGCCCCTTTCTGGATTTCGCGGAATCCGTAAAGGCCAATGCGACTGGACACAGCGCCAACCGCCTGGAGGGTGCGCGCGAAGGCGCGGTTCAGCTCGCGGATATCCTCCCGTTCGAGGGGTTGCATGAACGTCAGCGAGAGCTCGCGCTCGATCTCCCGACAGGTCGTGTCGCTCTCCGACCCCAGAGTGCTGATGCGGCCGCATTTGTCAGGGCTCCCGGTGCATTCCCCGAGAATGATCTCCAGTTGTTTGACCGCTTCCACCAGTGTATTGGCCTGCTTGCGAAATAGCCCTCTGAAAGGAAATGCGTCGTCGAAGAGGTTCGTGTTCATGAGTCACCTGCCATCCGTTCCGGGCTCTTGCCCTTCTGGAGTCTCCGATTTAATCCGTCCAGGTAAATGTAAAAGACCGGCGTGACGTAAAGGGTCAGGATTTGGGAAAAGAAAAGCCCGCCCACCACGGCGACGCCGAGGGGTTGCCGGGCCTCGCCGCCCGCCCCCAAGCCCAAGGCGATGGGGAGGGAGCCGAAAAGCGCGGCCATGGTGGTCATCATGATGGGGCGAAAGCGTATCAGGCAAGCTTGGTAAATGGACTCGACTGAATTGAGCCCCTGCGACTTTTCGGCCTCCAAAGCGAAATCAACCATCATGATGCCGTTCTTCTTGACGATCCCGACCAGCATGATAATCCCAACATAGGCGTACATGTCCAACTCCATGCCAAAGAGAGCCAGAGCCGCCAGGGCGCCGAATCCGGCCAAAGGGAGGGACGAGAGGATGGTTAGAGGGTGGATGAAGCTCTCGTAGAGAATCCCCAGCACCATATAGATTACGATGATGGTGACCAGCAGCAGGAAACCCATGCTGGAGAACGAGGACTGGAACGCTTGGGCCGACCCTTGGAAGGCGGTGTGGACTGCTGCGGGCAGATTGGCGTGGCTGAAGCGGTTGATCTCGTCGATGGCCGTGCCGATGGCATACCCTGGTTTGAGGTTGAATGAAATCGTGGCGGCGGGGATCTGGCCCGAATGGTTGATGGTCAGTGGGGATATCGTCTGGCGGATCGAAGCGACAGTGGTTAAGGGGACAAGTTCCCCTTGTGCTGACTTGATAAAGAGAGTGGCCAATGAGGAGGGATCCTGGCGAAATTCGGGAGCCACCTCCAGAATCACATAGTAAAAGGTGGACGCCGTATAAATAGTCGAGACTTGGCGCGATCCGTAGGCCGAGTAAAACGCGTCCTGGATCTGCTGCACGGTGAGCCCATGAGTGGACGCCTTGTCCCGGTCGATGGTGATCTCGAGCTTCGGCTTGCGCATCTGCAGGTCGGACTTCACATCGGTCAGGGCGGGAATGGAACGGATTTTCTCCTCCATGATGGCTCCATAGCGGTACAGGCTGTCCAGGTCGCTGCTCTGCAAGGTGAACTGCCACTGAGCGCTCGAGAGACGGGAGCCGATGGCGATCAGGGGAGGATTGACCAGGGAAACGATCAGCCCTGGGATTTGGTTAAGTTGGGGGCGGAGGACGCCGATGATTTCGTCCACCGAGTTTTTCCGATCTGCGCGCGGTTTCAGGCTCATGAAGGTCAGGCCGTTGTTCTCAGCCGAAAAGCCGGCCATCGAGACCGCGGTTGCCTCCCGGCAGTCAGGATTCTTTAGCAGAACCTCGTTTAGGGCGTCCTGATGACGCGCCATATCCGCAAACGATGCCTGGTCGTCCAGGAGCGAGAATATCCGGAAGAAGTTTTGGTCCTGGGTGGGGATGAAGCCTTTTGGGATTTGGATGAAAATCCTCACCATCGCCAGAGTTAGGAGCAGGGTGACTACCATAGCCAGCAGTCGGTGGCGCAAGACCCAGCTCAGGCTCCGGCCGTAAGCGGCTTGCCAGGCGTTGAATAGGCGCTCGGAAGCGGAATGGAAGCGCCCTGACCTCTTTATGGAATATCCCCTCAGGAAGCGGCTGCTCAGCATGGGGGTAAGAGTCAGGGAAATGATCCCCGAAAGCAGGATGGCAGCGGTGATGCAGACGGCGAACTCGCGGAACAGCCGACCCAGAAGCCCTCCCATGAACATGATCGGAATGAAGACCACCGCCAGCGAGAGAGTCATCGAGAGAACCGTGAAGCCGATCTCTCGAGATCCTTTTAATGAAGCTTCCAGCGCGCTTTCCCCCTGTTCCATCCGCCGGATGATATTCTCCACCACCACAATGGCGTCGTCCACCACGAAACCGATCGAGAGCGTGATGGCCATCAGTGAGAGGGTGTTAAGGGTGAATCCGAAGACTTTCATCACCGAGAAGGTGCCGATCAGCGACAGGGGGACTACCAGGCTGGGGATGATTGTAGTCTTGAGCGAGCGAAGAAAGATGAAGATGACGGCGATGACGAGGAAGATCGTCAGGACCATGGTGATCTGTACGTCGGTGATAGACTCGCGGATGAACTCCGATTGATCGTAGAAGAGGTGGACATTCAGCGCTCCCGGCAGCGAAGCCACCAACCGGGGAAGGCGAGCCTTGATCTCAGTGGCCAGGTTCACAGTGTTGGCGCCAGGCTGCTTGCGCACGCGCAGAATCACTGTCCCCTTCTTCTCCCCGTGATCGAGGTACCAGGCCGTGGTGCGGTCGTTCTCAATGCTGTCGATGGCCCGGCCGATATCCCGGATGCGCAGGGGGTAGCCGTTCTGGTAGGTCACCACCAGCGAGTCGTAGGCTTTGGCATTCGGAAGCTGCCCGTTGGAGTCGATGATGTAAGAGGTGGTCTTGTTGTCGATCGTTCCACCCGGCAGGTTGACATTCCCGCCCTGGATGGCCTTTAGAACCTCGTTGATGCCGACTTTCTTGTTGGCAAGCGAGTAGGGGTTGACCTGAACCCGTACGGCGAACTTCTGGATCGGGAGCAGGTCGATCTCGGCCACGCCGTTGATCGTGGATAAGCTCGCCAGCAGGATGTTCTCCCCCAGGTCGTTCAGCGTGCTCACGGGCAGCGAGTCCGAGGTAAGGGCAATGAACATGATCGGCATATCGGCCGGGTTCACCTTCTTGAAAGTAGGCGGATTGGGCATCTCACGGGGGAGAATTCCCATGGCGGCCGAGATAGCCGAGTTCACGTCCACGGCGGCGGCGTCAATGTTCCGCTCCAGGGAAAACTGGATGTTGATGGTGGTCGCCCCCTGGGAACTGGAGGAGCTCATCGAATCGATGCCCGAAATCGAGGAGAACTGTTTTTCCAGCGGCGTGGCCACGGTGGCGGCCATGGTCTCGGGGCTTGCCCCGGGAAGAAACGCCGTGACGCTAATAGTCGGGAAATCGACGTCGGGGAGGTTATTGATCGACAGGTTGCGGTAGCTCAGGAGGCCAAAGAAGAGGAGGCCGAACATGACCAAGGTGGTCATAACCGGACGCCGTATCCATCTTTCCGAGATGTTCATGACGGCTCAACCGGCCCCGGGCACCGCGTTCGTCGCCGCAGGAATCGACGGCTCGGCTATGACAACCGCTGCCCCGTTCTTGAGCTTGTTTTGGCCGTCCGTAACCACGATCTCTCCCGCCGACACACCCTGGGCCAAGATCGCCTCCTCCCCAGCCGTGCGGGATACTTGCACCGTCCGCGCCTCCGCGGTCCCGTTGTTCTTGACCACAAACACCAGGAGTCCTTTAGGGCCGGTTCGGACCGCCCGGGCCGGGATCACCACAACCCCCGGCTCCTTCCCGACGATCAGCGTCACCCGAACATATTGGCCGGGCCAGAGAAAGGCGTCGGTGTTGGCGAAAGTCCCCTTCAACCGAATCATTCCCGAGGCGCGGTCCACGGTGTTGTCGATGAATGTCAGGCGACCGAGCCGGAGTTGCGTGTCAACGCCTGGTATCCGCGCCTGGACGGCCAGGGCCTCCTTTTGCTGCGCGGCCTGGATCGCGGTCAGGTGTTTCTCGGGAACTGAGAAGGTCACGTAAATCGGCTCGATTTGGTTCACCACCAGCAAGGTTGTCTTGTTGGCCTCCACGACGGCCCCCTGGTTGAGCAAATAGGCCCCAGCCCGACCCGAGATCGGGGAGTTGATCGAGCAATACCCGAGGCTAAGGCGGGCCTGCTCGACAACAGCCCGGTCGGCCTTGACCTTCTGGTCCTGCGCGCCAGCGTCGGCTCGGGTCCTTTCAAAATCGGATCGAGTGACTGCGTTCGTGTCGAGTTCACTGTAGCGTGCGGCTTCGCTCTTGCGGAATTCCAACGCCGCCTCGTCGCTGGCCAGCATCGCTTCCGCCTGTTGGAGTGCCTCCGCGTAGGGGGCCGCGTCGATGGTGACCAGCAGCGATTCTCGTTGGACCTCGTCCCCCTCTCGGAAATGATACTTGAGGATCTGCCCCGAGATGCGGGGGACAATCTGCAGTGAGTTGTAAGACTCGACCGACCCCATGGCCTCCACAACCAGAGGCATGGTCTTGATCACAGCCGGGGCTGCCGTGACCGGGACGGGCGGAACCAGGGGTGCCGCCGCCTTCTTGCCGCAGCCGGATAGACCCAGGAGAACTGCTAACATTACTGACTCCATCGCGAGATCGAAGATGGGAACCCGGCGCCGCTTGGGGATGACCTGTGCGTGCCCGTTGGTGACCGGGCAGGTATCGAGGCACGCGAGAAATCTCCCGGTTTCGCGCAAGATACGTTCTTGTGACAGCAATGGGCACGCGGGCCAGTTCATCTGGCGTAGTGTAAAGACATGGCCGACAGTATGCCAGTGGCGAAATTCAGATGTTGCAGAGGTTGCGGCCCTTGCCAGGCTGGCGACGGGGTTGGATGCGACGCCCTGGCATGGGCGGAAGGGCTGGCGTCTTGGATTCGTGCGACATGGAAACCAATTACCAGCCAGGTGCCGGAAGCCAAGCGGGAGGATTTTTCCTAACTTCCACGGTCCGCTCAGTCTGGTGTCAGGTTGGTGGGCGTTATCGTTAACTCTCACTCGTGGCGGCACCGGATTTCACGTGGACAAATCAAGGCTGCCCTTCAACATCAGAAAAAAGCTGTTGCAGGCATCTGCCGGTTTTGATAACGGTATGGATGGAATTTGGAATCTGACGCGTCACAAATCGCGCCGAGTTCACGCGCCATAGGAACTATGAAATGCATCACTGTTTTATGCGGGCTACTTGCTTTCTTTTGGGCAACGATGGGCTTGTTTGCTCAGGTTACTTTTACCTACAATAACGCTACGATTACGACCGTTCCATACGGCGGCTCTTTTACTCTTTCCGTGGGCTGGGCAATTACTGCAACCAGACCTAATAAGGTGGATGTTTTTCTTAATGGCAGTTCCATTTTTCAAATGGCTCAACCTTTTCCGGTCCAATATACTTTAACTTATCCAATGAGCGGCGTTGACTCCGTGAACGACGGTTATTATCAGGTGCGGGTCTCAGACAGTTACAGTTATGCCCTGAATTCTGCACCCGTCTATCTTCATGTCTCCCCTGCCATTCTAATCCAACCGCAAGATACTCTATGTCTCGCGAAGTCTTCCACTACCATGGGCATTGCGGCGGGGCCAAGTGCGGCGACGTTCCAGTGGATTGACGCTGCCACAGGGGCCATTCTTTGGACGCAGGCAAGATTCTCTCCCACGGTCGCGAACAGCGGGCAGCGTATCTTTTGTCGAATCTCCAATTCATACGGTTCGGTCAGTTCAACGAGTGTGCTTTTGACTGTTGTTGCCCCTCCTGCAATAACCAGTCAGCCCACCAACGTTGTTGCGATGCTCGGAACCAATGCGAGATTTAATGTAACAGCGACTGGAACAACGCCCCTAAATTATCAATGGTACAAAAACGGACTCCCGATTCAGGGCGCAATCCTGAATTATATTATTCTCCCTGCCGTGACACTCACGGATGCAGGCACCTTCCAAGTCGTCATCTCAAACGGCTATGGACAAACAAACAGCAATGACGCCGTCTTGAAGGTCGTCACTTTGGTTTCGATAGCAACTCAGCCTGCAAGCCTGACCGTGGCCCAAGGACAAGACGCAAGCTTCAGAGTGTCGGTCTCTGGTTCTGAGCCGTATAGTTTCCAGTGGACAAAAAACGGGGCGACTCTCACTGGGGCAACCAATAGCACTTTGCAGCTCGTCGCTGTGGATTACAGTGCTCAGGGCGCCTATGCGGTGAGAATCGCAAACCCTTACAGTCAGGTTCTCAGCTCTAATGCGACCCTCACGGTTGTTGCTCCTGTTCCTGCCAACATCATTACTCAACCGACAAATCTGGTTGTGACCATAGGGAGCAATGCGACCTTTTTCGTAAACGCGCTTGGGACTTCACCACTGAACTATCAATGGCTCAAGAACGGCACCAACTTGGTGACAGGAGGGCGAATCACAGGGGCAACCTCAAATGCCCTGACCCTGGCGTCCGTCGTGGTCGATGACGCTGGCCAATACAGAGTCAGCGTCAGCAACGCCTATGGCACCAACACGAGCACCAACGCGAGTCTCATCGTGGTTGTTCCACCCGCAAACTTGAGCATTAGCCGGAATGCAAGCAACAGCGTCATTCTGCAAGTGAACGGCACACCCGGCTTTGCCTACGTATTGGAGGCCCTCACAAATCTCAACGCACCCCTCAACTGGCGTGCCATCAACACGAACGCTACCGACACAAATGGCACATTTAGTTGCATATTCTCAAATATACAGCTTTTCCCCTCAGTCTTTTTCCGCACACGAATGCCATAGCGTGCTCCCCGCAGGGTTCCAATTCACCCCCTGCCAGGCTTCAAGGATTCATGTCGCTCCACCGCTTCGCCTTCTGGCCGAAGATGTAGAGGGCGACGGCGGCGGCAACGCCAATGCAGGCGAACGGGATCCAGATGTAATGCGGATGGTAGGTGTCCCAAAGCGTTTGCGTTGCCGTGATGGGATTGAGCCCCGTGATTTCCTGCAACTTCGCCATCGCCTCAGTTCGCTTTACGCCTAACGCAGATTCCAACGTAGAGACCTGCCCGTTCCATGACTTGCCAGCGCCGTACGAAGTCTTCTCTGCCAGATAACGCAGGGCGAGGGTGGCTTTCTCGCCATAACGTCCATAGACGATGCCGGCTATCCATGAACCGAGGAAAACGCCAACGCCGACCGGGATGTTCACGTAGCCGAGGTAAAGTCCCTTCTTGCCGGGCGGCGCGATCAGGCCGAGGTATTCACTCTTCTTCGGCCCGGTCATCATTTCGCCCAAGGAAAAGCAGAGGATGCCCAGCACGAGCACCCACGCGCTTTGCGTCCAACCCGCGACCACGACACCAATCGTGGCCATGCACATGCCAATGAGCATCGCCGTCAATGTGCGCATCCGCCGCGTCAACCAGGCGGTGAGGACCACGCCCAGAATGATGAAGAAAGCGTTAAAGCTCAGCAGCACCTGCTGCGGAATCATCGGTCCGCGCGCGGTTTGCTCGACAAACACCTTGCGCAAACCTTCCGGCATCCATTGCAGGGACTTCGCCATCGGGGCGCTGCTCACCCAATCGGCGATGAAGTTGGGCTGCAGATCCCAGAGTTGATACATCATCAACCAGAAGCACGACATGATGGCCATGAACGAGAGCAGGCGTGGCTCGACGATGTTGGTCATGGTGCGCCAGAGCACCTGGCCGATGTTCTCGGTCTTGGACGCGCCGGAAGGAACGTCCTCGAACGCGAAGAGGAGAAGCAGGTTCAACGAGGTGAAGCCGGCCGAAACGATGAACAAGTTGCGCCAGGCTTCGGGCGAGTTTGCCGTGGTCCCGAACCAGCCCTTGAGCAGGAAAAACGATGGTAGGAAGTGCCCGATGAACGCGCCCACGTTTACGACCCAGTAGAAGATACCCCAACCGACCGACGAGTTTTCTTTGGTCAGTTGGTGAGCCAGGGAGGCTTGGATGGCGGGTTTGAAAAACGCGGTGCCGGTCGCCAACGTCAGGATGGCCAGGAAGAAAGACCAGAAGTTGCTCACTCCGGAAATGTCCCGCATCAAAGCAATAAGCAGATAGCCCACCATCATAGTGCTTACAGAGAAAAACAACGTGCGCTTGTAACCAAAACGATCTGCCAGTCCGCCGGTAACAATGGGGAGAAAGGATTGGAAAATGGCCCACCAGGCGTAAATGGTGCCCTTGTCCGAGGCGGTCAGATGCAATCCGCCCGGGTTGTCCGCCTGCATGATGTAAATGGGTGCCATGACGCGGAGGTTGTAAAAGGCCAGGCGCTCCCACATTTCGATCGTGTTGAGGGTCCAGAACGTGCGGCCCAGTTTGGGGGCGCGGGTGGCGGTGGGGGAGGATTCGCGCATGCTGATTTTTGCGCCACTCTACTAATCGCCCGCGATCAAGTCTAGCCGCCACGCTGCAAACCCGTCACACATGGATGAGGATGAGGAACTGGGTTGCACCATTGTCCCTAAGCGGCTAAGCTGTCTGCATGATAATGGTGGAAAACACGGAGACAGACGTGCGGGTAACAATTCCCAGGAACGCTGTGCCACCGAAGCAGCTCAACGCATTTCTCACCAGCAAGTTTGTATCAAGCGCAATCATGTTCCCGGTCTCCGATAGATTTCCGCGGGGAACAGCCGGCAGTGAGCCAGCCCCATCTTCGACAGGCGAAACTTCAGGCCCGTGGCCAGGCAGCCGCAACCGTACTTGATGCTGCGGCGCAAGTTGATGGACGATGCCTCCGGGAAATACTTCGTCGGGCAGCTCACCTCGGCAATCGTGAAGCCGTACCAGAGGATTTGCGCCAGCATTTGGTTGTCGAACACGAAATCATCCGAGTTGTCCGCCAGGCGCAGCGTCTCGAGAATCTCCCGCGAGAAGGCGCGGTAACCGGTGTGATACTCGGAAAGCTTGGCGCCCAGCAGGATATTCTCCAGCAGGGTCAGCCAACGGTTTGAGAAGTATTTCCAGAGCGGCATGCCGCCCTGCAACGCGTATCCGCCCAGGATGCGGCTGCCCAGCACGCAGGGATGCAGCCCGTTACCGATAATCGAGACCATGGCGGGAATCAATTTCGGGGTGTATTGATAATCGGGGTGAATCATGATGACGATGTCCGCTCCCGCCTCGAGCGCCAGCCGGTAGCAGGTCTTTTGGTTTCCCCCATACCCTTTGTTGATCTCATGCACATGCACCTGCACGCCTTCCAACCCCCGCGCAATCGACACCGTGTCATCACGGCTGCCGTCATCGACCAGAATGATCCGATCCACCAGCCCCTGATCCCGCACTTCGGCATAGGTCTGGGGAAGCGTCCTGGCCGCGTTATACGCGGGCATCACCACCACCACTTTCTTGTCTCGATACATTTTTCCAGAAACAAAAATGCCTGAGCCTGCACCTGCTTGAGAAGCTTAAAATGTTCCAGGTTGGTCTTTGTTGTTGATGCCCCCAGTTCCTTCTTGCAACTCAGTCTCAATCAATTTATTCTCCTCCCAGTGAAGAAACAACCGATGCGCGCGTTCGAGGTTCAGGAAGGCAGTTGTGCCGGGCCGACGGTGTGTCCGCTCAGCCAGGTCCAGGCCGGCGTGGTTGTCTGCATCAAGAAGCTCTCTGCAACGCCAGAGGTCACTGATCGCCTCCGCGAACTGGGTTTTTGCGAGGAGCAGAAGATCAAGCTGCTCACGCGCCGATCCAACTTCATCTGCCAGGTTTGCAACGCGCGATTCGGCATCAGCGAAGAGCTGGCCGACTCCATTTTGGTCGAAGCCGTCCCTGCCTCGATGGTCGATGCCTGAGGAAAGCCAGACGATGCCTCCCGCCCTCCAGCCGCTGACGTCGATCGCCTTGGGCGCCACCGCAACGATCGCCGAAATCAACCTCCCCCCCGAGAGTCGTTCCCGGTTGATGGAAATGGGATTGCTGGTCGGCACGTCGGTTGAACTGGTTCGTTTCGCTCCCCTGGGCGACCCCGTCGAGATCAAGGTGCGCGGTTACAACCTGACCTTGCGCAAGCAGGAATCGGAACAGATTCTTGTGCGGGCGAATGCGTAGCCGCGCGCGACTGAGGGCAAGGTGCTTCAATATCTTTCTCCTTACGTTGTCCTGACCGGCAATCCGAACTGCGGCAAGACCACGTTGTTCAACGCGCTGACCGGTCTGCGGGCCAAAGTGGGCAACTACGCCGGCGTCACCGTCGAGCGCAAGGAAGGCCCTTTGCTGGGAACGCCCGCCGGCATGAACGTCCGCGTGCTGGATTTACCCGGCGCCTACAGCCTCAGCCCGCAGTCCCTGGATGAACAGATTTCCCGCGACGTTCTGCTCAATCGGCTTCCCGAATTGCCGGCACCTGCCGTGATCATCGCGGTCGTCGATGCCTCAAATCTCCAGCGCAACCTTTATTACGCCACCCAGGTCATCGAGCTGGGCCATCCAACTTTGCTGGCCTTGAACATGGTTGATGTGGCGGAGGAAAACGGCCATCGCATCGACCCCGAGAAACTTGCGGGCGCGCTCGGCGTTCCGGTGCTGTCGCTGGTCGCCAGCACCGGCGAGGGACTTCCCGCCCTCCGGCAGCAAATCGTTTCCTCGCTTCAAGACCCGGGCGAGCCCAAGCCGCGCCAATTCTGCGAGCTGCCTGTCCCGCTTCAAGCCGAAACCGACACCATCGCCGAATTGGTGGCCGAGGCTTTCCACGAACGCCGGGCCCAGGCGGCCGCTGAAGCGCTGCTCATTCTCAGCAACGAGAAAGCCCTGGCTTCCAGCCTCCAACATTATCCGGCCAATATCCTGGAAGCCGTCGCCGCTGCCCGCCGGCGGTTGGAGGCTGCCGGCATCGACTGGCGCAGCGTGACCATCGAAGGCCGCTATTTGACCGTGTCGAAGATTCAGCAGGCCGTCACGACGGAATCGGCCGCGCCGGGCGAGACCTTGAGCGACAAGCTGGACCGGGTTCTGACCCACAAGGTCTGGGGCGCTGTCATCTTTGTCGTCGTCATGACCTTGATGTTCCAGAGCATATTCACCTTCGCGCGCATCCCGATGGATGTCCTGCAAAGCGGCGTGGCCTGGCTAGGGGACATCGTTGGTCGGATGCTCCCATCCGGGGATTTGAACAGTCTGCTGGTGGACGGGGTGGTCGCGGGCGTTGGGGCCGTCGTCGTGTTTTTGCCACAAATCCTCCTGCTGTTTCTGTTCATCGGTTTCCTGGAAGACACTGGTTACATGGCGCGCGCAGCCTTTCTCATGGATCGGCTCATGAGCAAAGTCGGCTTGCACGGCAAAAGTTTCATTCCGATGCTCAGTTCGTTTGCCTGCGCCATTCCCGGCATCATGGCTACACGCACGATTGAGACCCCCAAAGACCGCCTGGTAACGATCCTGGTGGCGCCGCTGATGAGCTGCTCCGCCCGCTTGCCGGTTTACACTCTGCTTATCGGCGCATGCATCCCCAACGTGGCGGTTCTTGGCTTCCTCAAACTCGCCGCGCTCACCATGCTCGCCATGTACCTGCTCGGCATCGCCGTCGCGCTGCTCATGGCATGGCTCTTCAAAAAGACTCTCCTTAAAGGTGAGACCCCCATGTTGATTATGGAGTTGCCCCCGTACAAACTACCTCTGTTCAAGGTGGTTCTGCGGCACATGTGGGATCGTTCAAAGCTCTTTCTGCGCCGTGCGGGCACGGTGATTCTGGGCATCAACATCCTGCTCTGGTTCCTGGCCACTTATCCGAAGAACGCGGCCTTGGAGAGCCAGTTTCAAGCCCGGAAGATTGCGCTCGCCGCCCAGGTATTCCCGGAAATCTCGGGCGCGCCCGCTCTGGCAAAGAAAATCGAGCGGTTGACCAGCTATCGTTTCCTCGAAACGAATGATCCTCCGGGGGCTCCTCCCGGTTATCGCAGCGTCATGTCCGCCCTGGATGAGAGGTCGAGCCCGTCATCCACCATTCTTTGGTCGCCAACTCAAGTTGACGCTTTTCAAAAACTCCAAGCTCTCAGCAAGCAGGAAACGGGTGAAAAGCTCCGCCAAAGTTTCGCCGGCTGGATGGGTCGAGCCATCGAACCGGTGATCGCTCCGCTGGGTTTCGATTGGAAGATGGGGATCGGCATCGTCACCTCCTTCGCTGCGCGCGAAGTGTTCGTGAGCACTATGTCCATCGTCTATAACGTCGGCACCTATGATAAGTCCGAGTCCGGCATGAACGACCTGGAAAAGACGATGCGGGAGCAAAGGCTCCCCGATGGCAGGCTGGTTTACACCCCCCTGACGGCGATAACCTTGATGGTCTTTTACGTTTTCGCTCTCCAATGCGTCAGCACCGTCGCAATTGTCCGGCGCGAAACCAATTCCTGGAAATGGCCGTTCTTCCAATGGCTTTACATGGGTATGCTGGCGTGGGGGGGCGCTTTCCTCGCGCACCAGATCGGTCGGCTGATGGGATGGGGCTGACATCGGGCGCAGGATGCGATGAAAAACTTTGCCTGCGATCACGCAGTGCGCATCTCAGAAATGACTGTCGCCCATTTCGGTTGGCAACTCCGCAGTTCAAGGGTATGGTAAAACATTATGAAGCGGACGACCTTGCGAGCCTTGGTAATCATCCAATTGTTTCTCTCCACCAACGCGGTGTTGCTTTTTGCCCAGGCCAATTCCTTCTCCGAAGGCGCGATCTGTCGCACCAATAGAACCCTGCTCCAGCACGGAAGCGAGTTGACGCTGCTGCCCGACGAGATGACGATGCCGGACGGTATCAAGGTGTTCACTAATGGCATGTTTCGGGTCAACGAAGGCAAAGCTCGCAACCTGGAGGCAGGGCAAATCCTTCGCGCCGATGGCATCCTGTTGAATCCGGACGGCTCGATTATGCCTGTGTTCGACCACATTGCCATGAGCAAAGGCGTCGTGATGGTCTTCAAGGATGGCGCAGGCGAGCGACTGACCTCCACGCTGACCTTGCCCGAGGGCTCTATTATCAATCCCGACGGGTCTTTTGCCCGTCCCAATGGACGCCACGCCCGTCTGGTGGACGGCCAATTAATAACGTTGGAGGGTGCCGCCATGAGCACACTGGACACCATCACCTTGCGCAATGGCAAAGTGGTCGTTTACAAATCCGGAGCTTTGATTCGGCTTGATTCCCCTGTCCAAATCATGGGTATGTACGACGGAAGCCGCGTCCGAGCAGACGGCCTGATCACCTCACCAAATGGCGCAACCAGCCAACTGACGGAGGGACAGACCATCACTGTTGAAGGCGTGCGCCCGGGCTGGTAGGGGGTGGCTGCGAGGCCGGGGGTTAGGCCAATTCAACTCTTCGCAAATATGCGATTCGCCTCGACCAGCGTCTCCTTCGACCCAATGTCGTACCAGAGACCGGGCACTTTCCACGTATAGACCGGCACGCGCGGGTAGAGCCATTGAATGAGCCGGCCGGGTTGATCGGGATTGTTGCCCTCGGCGATGTATTGCTGAATCAGGGGCAGCGTGGATCGCGGGTAAAAATAGAGCGCGATGCCAGTCAACGTGCTCGCCGGGTTCTTCGGCTTCTCCTCGAAGAACGTGATGCGCCCCTCGCCGTCCAGCGTGATCGCGTTGTATTTCTTGATCTGCTCCAAATCGCCCACGTCATAGACTGCCAAAACGGGCGCGTTCTTCTCCCGGCAAAAACGGCCAAAGTCCGGCAGCTTTTCGCTGAATAAATTGTCGCCCGCAACCACAATGATGTCGTCAGCGACCTTCTGGCTTTGGAGGACAAACTGAATGTCCCCAATGGCGCCGAGCTTGTTGGTGTCGTCGGTCGAACCGTCATTGACAATGGTGAAATTGAGCTTTGCCTTGGTGGCACGGTAGTCGTCCGCCCATTTCTGAAAGTGGTCGGCGAACTTCGCGTTAGTGACAACGTAGATGCGGTCGATCTCCCCAATCGGCGCCAGATTGTCGAGCACGTAATCAATCATTGGTTTGCCGGCCACCGGCAGCAATGGTTTTGGCTGCGTCAGTGTCATCGGGTAAAGCCGGGTCGCATAACCCGCCGCCAATATAATCACCTTCATGTTTTTTGTCCTTTCTCTCGGCTACTTTGAATAAGCCATTTGCAACGCGTTCAACTCATTTAACCCGCTGGAGCTTTTCCAGACACTTCATTTCGTCTCGAAAAGGCTCGGCGCAATCTGTCTCGCCAAATCCTGGCAACGGGCCAGGATTTCGGACGCGGCCTCGCAATTCAGCGCAAAAGCCGCCAACTCCTTCGCCTCGCTCAGTTTCAGCCGGCGGATGATGAACTTGATCTGCGGCACCAGCGGCGGAGCCGCGCTCAGTTCATCGACGCCCAGGCCAAGCAACAAGGGCGTCAGCACGGCATCCCCCCCCATCTCACCGCAGACGCTCACCCGTACGCCGTGGTTATGCGCGGCATCGACGATCATCTTGATCAGCCGCACGATGGCCGGATGCGTCGGTTCATACAAATGCGCTATCTTTTCGTTCATCCGGTCCACTGCCAGCGAGTACTGAATCAAATCATTCGTGCCGATGCTGAAAAACTTCACGCGCTTGGCCAGTGAGTCCGCCACCATGGCCGCCGAAGGTGTTTCGATCATCGCCCCGATTTCGATGTGCTCGTCAAAGGGGATATTCTCGCGGCGCAGCTCGGCTTTGTATTCCTCGACCAGTTCATTGGCCTGTTTGAGTTCATCGAGACTCGAGATCATCGGGTACATCATCTTCAGATTGCCTTCCGCGCTGGCCCGTAGAATCGCGCGGAGTTGCGCCCGAAAGATGTCGCGCTCCTGCAACGAAATCCGGATTGCCCGCCACCCGAGAAAGGGATTGAGTTCCGTGGGCATCTGCATGTGTGCCAGAAACTTGTCACCGCCCAGATCCAGCGTGCGAATAATGACGGGAAGCGGTTTCAAGGCCGCCGCGACTTCACGGTATGCCTGGTATTGCTGTTCCTCGCCAGGCAGCCGGTCGCGGTTCAGGAAAAGGTATTCCGTGCGGAACAACCCCACCCCCTCCGCGCCGCAGGCTTTGACTTGCTCGGCGTCGCTGGCCTGCTCAATATTGGCGGCCAGGAATACGTGTTGGCCGTCCAGTGTGATGGCCGGCTCCCGCAGGATGTCCCCCAGCGTTCGCTGCAACGTCACCTGCTTCAGGATGATCTGGCCGTATTCAAAGAGCGTCTGATCGGTCGGGTTGACGACGATGACGCCGTTCAGACCATCCAGAAGGGCATACTGGCCGCTTTCCATCTGGCTGCTCCCGTCCCTCAACCCCACCACCGCTGGAATCCGCAGCGACCGCGCCATAATGGCTGTGTGTGATGTCCTGCTCCCCACGTCCGTCGCAAACCCCAGCACGTTGCGCTTGTCAAGTTGCGCCGTGTTCGACGGCGTCAAATCGTGGCTGATGATGATGCACGGCTCCTTCAGATGCCGAAGGTCGCTCTCCACCTCGTAGCCGAGCAGATTATTCAAGACGCGCGCTGTCACATCGCGCATGTCGGTGGCCCGTTCCCGCAAATACTCGTCTTCGATGGCCGCCAGCGTCGCCGCGTAACGTTCCGCCACGGTGTGGAACGCGTGCTCCACGTTCACTTGTTCCTTCTGGATCACCCGCACCACCTCGTCTAGAAGCGTCCGGTCTTCGAGCACCAGCAAATGCGCGTCGAAAATGCTCGCTTCCTGCGCTCCCATCCCCGTGCTGACCTTCTGCTGCACCTCGAGAATCTGGTGCCGCGTCTGGACCAGGGCCTTTTCCAGCCGGTTGATCTCCTCCCCCAACTCCGCCTCCGAAAGCTGCCGTCGCGCGATGCTGGGCTGGCTCCGGCGGAGCACAAGAAGCTTGCCGCGACACACCCCGGCCGACACCGGTATGCCCCGGAAACTCTTTTCGCCCTTATGCAACGGCTCTGGCATGGATGATTCTTATCTTATCCAAGGCCCCTTGGAAAGCAATTCCTTTGAAATTTCGCTTGCCAACAAACCCCTTAATTTCATTCACTACGTCCGCACTCTGCGGCTTTACCGCCATGAAAAATACAACTTCTATCGAACGTCGTGGCCTCCTCGCCGGAGGCAACTGGATCATTGACCTGGTCAAAATGATCGATGTCTATCCCCAGCCCGAGCAGCTCGCCAACATCCGCAGCCAGTCCGAAGGGACCGGCGGGGCTGCTTACAACGTCTTGATCGACCTCGCCCGATCCGGCACCCCATTCCCGCTCTTCGCCGCCGGTCTCGTCGGCCAGGACGCCCTCGGCCAGCATATCCTCAATACTTGCCGCGAGTATAAGATCGACGTGTGCCACCTCGGCGCCACCCCAAAAGCTCCAACCTCCTTCACCGACGTCATGACCGAGCTAGGCCACGGACGGCGAACCTTCTTCCATGCGCGCGGAGCCAATGCGCTCTGGTCTGGCGATGATTTGGATTTTAAGAATATCCCGGTGCGCATCTTCCATCTGGGCTATCTCCTCCTGCTCGATACCCTGGACCAGCCGGACCCCAAGTTTGGGACCAGGGCCGCCCGTTTGCTCGCCAAGGCCCAGGCAGCCGGCATCAAAACCAGCGCCGATGTTGTCAGCGAAGACAGCGACCGCTTCGCCAAAATCGTTAACCCCGCCCTCAAACACGTCGATTACTGCATCCTCAACGAAATCGAGGCCGGCAAGACCACCGGCTTCAAAATCCGCCAACCCGGGGGCCGCCTCGACACCGTCGCCCTGCGCCACGCTGCTGGTGCGCTCCTCCAGCAAGGCGTCCGCGAACTCGTCGTTGTTCATTTCCCCGAAGGCGCCTTCGCCCGCACGCGTAAAGGCGACGACTTCTGGCAACCGTCGTTAAAGCTGCCTCCGAAGTACATTGCCGGCACCGCCGGGGCTGGCGATGCCTTCTGCGCTGGCGTCCTCTACGGTTTGCACGAAGGCTGGGACATCCAGCGCTGTTTGCTCACGGGCGTCTGCATCGCTGCCGCCTCGCTCGCCGACGCCACCTGCACCGCCGGTGTCAAATCGATGAACACCTCGCTGGCCCTGGCCAAAAAACTCGGCTTCGCCCCTGCCATCGATCCCGGAGACTGAGGAAGACAGAAAGAGATCGGAGGCCGGAATTCGGCACTGCCTCCCCGCTCACGCCCTTTCCATGTACTTCCCGGTCCGGGTATCCACTTTGATTTTCTCTCCCGTCTTGATGAACAGCGGCGCCTGCACCGTGATTCCCGTCTCGAGAAGAATCGCCTTCTGGACATTGTTCGCCGAATCACCCCGAACGCCCTCCGGCGCATCCGCCACCTTCAACACCACGCTCGACGGCATCTCGATCGTTACCGCTTTGTCCTCGACGAACGTCACGGTCACCGACGCGTTTTCCACCAGGTAATTCTTGGCGTCGCCAACGATTTCCGGTGACAACGTTACCGTCTCGTACGTTTCGGGATCAGAAAAAACATAATCTTCGACGTCCTTGTAGCTGAAATCCATCTTGCGGGTCATCATCGGCACCACGTCCAGTTTCTCCGTGGAACTAAAGCGCACGTCCGAAGACTTGCCGCTGCGGAGGCTCCGAAGTGTCGCCTGCACAAACGCGCGCAGGTTGCCTGGCGTCCGGTGCTGGCTGTCCAACACCACGCAGATGTCGCCATTGTAATTAATCGCCATACCTCGGCGAAGATCATTTGCTGTTGCCATATCTTACAAACTAAAGTTCAAACTCATCCTCCGCCGTTCCGCGACGGGAGCCGTAAACAATAGCCACCTCCCTTCCCGAGCGCAAGCCCCGTTTTTGGCGTTCGCGCGACAAACAGGGCGGATTCAAGAAATCGTAGCCGCCGACGGGAGTCGGCGCTGATCTCCTGTTCAATCCCAACCCCATGAACCAACAGGAGGAAACAGAGATAACGGAGAAT
>Ga0194052_1000512_pt1 | contig 24742 bp, 17 predicted proteins | sample SepL226m_MetaG_FD_160117 | JGI IMG/M metagenome (GOLD analysis project Ga0194052, IMG submission 160117) | Anoxic zone freshwater microbial communities from boreal shield lake in IISD Experimental Lakes Area, Ontario, Canada - Sep2016-L227-6m | ecosystem: Environmental > Aquatic > Freshwater >...
CAATTGAGACATCCATCTTTGCCCCGGGTTGTGCCTCGTTATCATAGTCTTTGCTTCAGTCGTTCTGACTGCTTGTCTTGCTTCCTATTTCTCCGGCTGTTTGACGATCAGCACGCTGCAATGCGTGTGGTCGCTCACGCGGAGCATCGGTTTTTCGCGCAGCCGCAACATCAAGTAATACACCGTTGGCGTGGCGACGAGCGACAAGAGCACAGAAATGCACAACGCGCCAATCACCGCGATAGCCAGCGGGCGCAGCATGTCCGCCCCGCTGCCGATGCCATAGGCCAGCGGCAACATGCCGAAGGCCGCCGCCATCGAGGTCATCAGCACCGGGCGCAAACGCCGATGGCCGGAGCGCACCAGCGCGTCTTCCAGACTCGCTCCTTCCGCGCGCAGGTGCTCCACGAAATCGAGCATGAGGATGCCGTTCTTCGCCACAATGCCGACGCCGATGATCGCGCCGAGAAACGAGACGACGTTCAGCGACGTGCCGGTGATCCACAAGGCCAGCACCGTGCCGAACAACGCCAGCACGGCGCCGAAGACAATGGCCACCGGTTCGAAGAACGACCCAAACTCGACCAGCAGCACGGTGAAGACGAGGAAAATCGCCATCGCCAGCACCAGCATAAGGTTTCGAAAGGATTCTCGTTGCTGCTGGTAGAGGCCGCCGAACTCGATCGTGCCGGGCGGGATAGTCTTGTCCTGGCTTAGCTTCTCCTGGATTTCCGCCATCGCGCTGCCGAGATCGCGGCCTTCAAGACGCGCGCTCACGGCCACGTTCTGTCGCAAATCTTCGCGGCGTAATTCGAGTTGCCCAGGCTGCTCGACAATGTCGGCAACTTGCGAAAGCTTCACCACGGTGCCGTCCGGCGCACGGAGAGGCATCTCATGCAGGGTGGCGATGCGGCCGATGCTGGAGTGGTCCACCAGCACGCGGATGTTCACGACGCGATCTCCTTCCAGCACCGTCGAAGCCTGCTGGCCGAGCATGGCGGTATTCACCGCCGCCGCCACGTCCGCGGCGTTCAGACCGAACCGTTGTGCATCAGCATAGCGCACGCGCAACCCGATCGTGGGGCCGGCGTAGATCAACCCATCTTTGGTGTCCACCACGCCCTTAATCTTCTTCAATTGCTCCTCCACTTCGGGCGCTTTCTTTTTCAGGAATTCGATGTCGGTGGAGAACAGCTTCACTTCGATTGGGTTCGGTGACCATGTGAGGTCGCCGATGAGGTCGCCGAGGACGCCGGGGAACTCCCACTCGATGCCGGGCAGAGTGGCGTTGAACCTGGCGCGCAATTCGCTGATGACTTCCTCAGTCTTGCGCTTGCGGTCGGGCTTGAGCTTGACGAGGAAATCGCCGGTGTTCGGCTCGGCAATGGATAGCGCGAGGCGGGCGCCGGTGCGGCGGGAGAAGCTCTCCACGTCGGACATGGCAATGAGGACTTGTTCGGCGAGCAAGAGCTGGCGATGGGTTTCCGCGAGGCTGGTGCCCGGCGGGGCAATGTAATCAATGACGAAGGCGCCCTCGTCCATCGCCGGCAGGAATTCACTTTCCAGCCGTTGATAAATCCCAACGCCGAGCAGCAGCACCAGGCCGCACGCGCCGAGTGTCAGCCAGCGATGGTCGAGGGCCGCACGCACAGCCACCTCGTAGAGGCGAATAACTCGCTGGAGCAGGAAGCCGCCTTCATCGCTCTTGGGCGCGTGGCCATGTTCCAGCTTCTCGCGGTCCCGGATGAACCACGCGGCGAGCGAGGGCGTCAGACTGATGGCCAGCACGAGCGAGGTCAGCAGCGCCACCACCATCGTCAACGCCAACGCGCGAAAGAACACGCCGGTTATGCCTTCGAGAAACGCCAGCGGAATGAACACCACGACGGGGGTCAGGGTTGAGCCCACCAGCGGACGGAAGATCTCCCCGATGGCCTCCTGAATACCTTCGAGTCGAGGGCGGCCAGCGGCGATCTTTGCGTAAATCGCCTCCACCACCACAATGGCATCATCAATGACCAGTCCCATGGCCGCAGCAATCCCGCCCAGCGTCATCAGGTTGAAGCTCATCCCCACCATCCACATCGCCACCAGCGTGATGAGCACGGTCACGGGAATCACCAGGATGGCGGTGACCGTGATGCCCCAATTCTTCAGGAATGAGTATATGATGAGCACCGACAGGATGAGGCCAAAGCCAATGGAATCCCATACACTCCGAACTGACGCCCGGACAAACAGCGATTGGTCGTAGTAATAGGCGGTCTTCATGTCCGGCGGAAGGTCCCTTTTCAAGTCGCTGAGCACTTGCTCGAGGCCCTTGGCGATGTCAAGGGTGCTGCCGTCAGCCTGGCTGCGGATGTTGAGCAGCACGGCGTTCAGCCCCTCGGCGGTGACCACGTTGAACACCGGCTCCGGGCCGCGCTCGACGCGGGCGAAATCCCTGATGCGAACCGGATGCGAGTTCACGACGGTCACGGTTAGGTTCTCGATGTCCTGGATGCTGTGAACCCGGCCATCCACCACCGCCAGGTAGAGTGTGTGGTTCTCTTCATGCATGCCGGTCGGAGTGATAAGATTGTTCTTCGCCAAGGCGTCGGTGACTTGCGCCAGGCTGAGGTTCGCCGCTTGCAATCGCACCGGATCAACCACCACGTGATATTCCGGCGCGCGCCCTCCCACGAGATCAACCCGCGCGACGCCGGGAATGCGGAGAAACCGCGGTTTGAGTTCGTAGCGCGCCGTCTCCCACAGCTCCATAATGCTGCGCTGCGGGCTGATGAGACTCACGCCGATAATCGGGAAAGCTGAAAACGTCAGCCGCCAAACCGTCGTGCTGGCGGTCGTCGGCAGTGCCGAGCGGATTTGCGAAAGCCGGCTGTTCACGAACAGCTCCGATTGAATCATGTTCACCTGCCAGTTGAAGAAGACGCTGATTTCCGCCGAGCCGCGGCCGGTCGTAGAGCGCACCGTGACGGCGCCGGGAATATCCTTCATCGCCTCTTCGATGGGCCGCGTAATGGTCGCCATCATCTCATCGGCCGGCATTACCCCGTTGTCCACCAGAATGACGACCCGCGGGAAATTGGTCTGGGGGAAAACGGAGGACGGGATCTTGAACGCCGCGTACATGCCCGCAAGGCATAACGCCAGACTGATGAAGCCAATGGCGGAAGAATGGCGGATGGCATATCGGCCCACGACCGGGGTTCGTGTCATAACAGAAACAGGAAGACAGTGCCATTATAGACAGAAAGATTAGAGACAGAAAAATGGGAAAGAGATGTCTTTCTTTTCAAGGGCTTCGCTCTGTGGGCCGCAAACGATTTCGTTTCCATATTTCTGTCTATAATATTTCTGTCTTCAATTCTTCTGTCTCTGATATTGCGTCTGGTGTCCTATGCGATGGTGGTGAACGTCACCATCTTGAGACTAATGTTAGCCCACAGCATGGCTTCCAGGTCAGCGTGGCGCAGGAGGCGGCGGGCATGGCTTTCAAAATTCGGATCGGCCTCGTGCAAGGCTGTCAAAACAAACGCCACACGGGGAGCGGCCAGTAGCATCCTTTGATGGCCGAGCGGGTACTCCGCCGTCCGCACATCAACGTCGGCAAACACGCACGCCTCACCTCCGAAGAAATGAGTGATGGCTTCTTCATAAAACTGCAAATCCAGGCCCGTGCCCCAGTCCCGCAGGAGCGCGGTCAGCACTTCCCGAAAGCGGCTGGCGCCGGTCGTGCGGTCGTTCCAGCGCGCCTCGTTTATGGCGAATTGGATGCGGTCAACGCGCGTGAGAGTCGTGTTGACGAATTCATGTTCGACGCCTTCCTTTCTCAGATTCACCAACTTGCCGTGCGGGAGTTCGGCGAGCAGCAAGTAATGAAGAAGCTGCGCAGGGTGCCGCGGGGCGAATGTCTCCACCGCTTTAAACTCGAAGGGGCCGCCACCATCGACCAGCACGTCCAGGTATTGGAGCTTCTTGAACGAGGCGTAAGTGACTTCAATGGGCACTTCAAGTTGAACGCCGGGGTAGCGGTGGGCCAATTCGCGCTTGTATATCTTCTCGTCAAAGAACCGGCCCATCTCGCTGTGAATCTGGAAGACACACCCCATTACGGCGTAAGCCAGGTCGCCAAACTCGGCTTGAGATAGGCGCCGGAGGGGGGTGCGAATGATTATGGGCATAAGGGACAGACAAAACATGAAGACAGACAAATCATAGACAGAAAGATTATAGACAGAAAAATGGGAAAGTATCGGTTCTTCTTCCAAAGGACTTCGCCCGGTAATCCGCAAATGATTTCGTTTGTATATGTCGTTTCCATTTTTCTGTCTCCAATCTTTCTGTCTAATGCTTCTCTTCCCCCATCACGGCGTAGGCCAGGTCGCCAAACTCGGCTTGAGATAGGCACCGGAGGGGGGTGCGAATGATTATGGGCATAAGGGACAGACAAAACATGAAGACAGACAAATCATAGACAGAAAGATTATAGACAGAAAAATGGGAAAGGATCGGCTCTTCTTCCAAAGGACTTCGCCCGGTAATCCGCAAATGATTTCGTTTGTATATGTCGTTTCCATTTTTCTGTCTCCAATGTTTCTGTCTAATATTCCCGTCTTCAATTGTTCTGTCTAATGTTTCTCCTCCAGCACACGGATCTTGGTTTCCTTGGGCAGTCCATAAGCGCCTTCGGTCACCACCGTCATGTCCGCCTGCAAGCCGTCCGCCTCGATTTCGATCAATCCGCCCTCGCGCAGCCCGGCTTTCACCGCCTTTTGCGCCGCCTTAACGCCCTGGACCACCGCGATGACGGTGCCGCCCTCGGCGTCTTTCACCAAGCTCTCCACCGGCACGGCCAGACGGTCCTTGCGCTCCTCGCTGACAATTCGAACCGTCACAAACTGGCCGGGGCGCAGACCGGACCTGGCCGGAATGCTGGTGCGCACCAGCCCCGTGCCGGTTCGTGCGTCCACCTCCGAGCTGATGTAAGTCACCGCGCCCAGGACCACCGGTCTGGACTTGTCCCCGAGCACTTCGGCGGGTTGAGCCGCTTTGAGTGCAGCCAGTTCGCTGCTCGGCACCTGCGCGCTGACGACGAGCCGGTCCAGATCGATCACCTCCGCCAGAACGGTCGTCAGGTCCACCGCTTCGCCGGGCCTCACGTTAACGCGCACAACCGTGCCGGCGAGCGGCGCCTGCACTCGCAGCAGCGCTTGTTGCGCTCGGGATGCGGCCAGTTGTTGCTCCGCTTCCTGCAATGCCTTTTGCGACGTCCCGTCCACCTGGATCAGTCTCCTCTGACGTTCGAGAGTCTTTTCGGCGAAATCCGCCGCCACATCTGCCGCTCGGCTGTCCAGCTGGAACAACACCGCGCCTTTGTCCACACGCTCGCCTTCCACGCGCTTGACCTCCGTCACCACTCCGGGAACGGACGCCCCCACCCGTGCGCCGGCTGCCGGGCGCTCGCCCGCCGGTTCCGCCTCGACTGTGCCGTAGGCCGTGACATAGCCGCGCATTGTGACACGTTTGATCTTGCCGACGCGGACTGGAACCTCCGTGTCGGGCTTCTTCTCTGCCTCCTCTGGTTTGGCCGGTTTGAACCAGACCAGCCAGCCGAGGCCCGCCGCCGCAGCCAGGAAGATGATGATGAAGACAGTCTTTTTCATGGGTGACTTTCCGTTGGATGAGATTCCGGAACGCGTGGCGAGGTTTGCCAAACCGAGGCCGGCAGCCCCAGAGGACTTTGCAGCGCATCTTCCAACTGCGCCAATGCCTGCTGCGATTTGATCAGCCCGTCGAGACGAGCCATCTTGGCAGCGCTCAGTTGCAGGCGCAACGCGACCAAATCCCCCTTGGAAATCTCCCCCGCCTCGAACATCGCCCGCGACCGCTGCTCCTGCTTCTGTGACCTGGCCAGCAACTCATCCGCGTCCGCCCGCTTCTGCAATGCCGCGTGATACCCCGCCACTGCGCGGTCGATCTCGAAAAGCACACCCGCCTGGAGGGCGTTGAATCGCGCCGCCGCCTCGGTTCGGCGCGCTTTGGCCTCGGCGATCGGCCCCTGGTTCTGATTCAGGACCGGCAGCTCGACCGTAATTCCGAGCGACCATTTGCTGTCCCCCTGATCGAATTGGTAGCCCGGCTGCAAATGGACGTCGGGATACTGCTTGGCGATTTCCAATTGCAGCCCGGCCTCGATGGCGGCGTAATCGGCCAACCCGCTCAGGATGTCCGAGCGATTGAGCAATGCCTGCCGGCGAGCGTCGGTCACCGAAGCCTCGCCCGCCAACTGGCCCCAACCCTCGAACGAAAACTTCACACCCGCAAGCGCGCTGGCCGGGACGCCAATGGCCTCGGCCAATTGAACCCGGGCCTCGGCGCTTTGCCGCTCCGCGTCCCGCAATCCGAGCCGCGCGTTGTCCGCCGCGATGCCCGCCTGGCTGACTTCAAAAGCTGAGACTGCGCCCGCCTCGTGTTGGCGCTCCAACAGACCGAGATTTTCGGCTTGCAACCCTTGCTGTTCCCGCAGCAATACCTCCGCCCCCTGCGCCGCATGGAGCGCCACCAGACTCCGCCTCACCCCGCTCCGCGCCTGCCAGGCGACCGACGCAATGTTTAACCGCGCGGACTCCGAAAGCCCAACCGCCTGGGCAATGCGATAGCCTCGCTTGCCCGCCGTCTCCACCGGAATATCGAGGAACCCAAGTGGAATCCAGGGAGAAGGCGTTAAGGTCGTGGTGTTATAGCCGGGCGTCACGTTGAGTGTGGGATTGGGCCGCCCCCCAGCCGTGATTTTCACAGCCTCCGCCACCGCCCATCGTCCTCGCGCCACATCGAGGCTCGGGTGATAGTAAAACGCGGCGAGGGTGAGCATGTCGAAATCCCAGGAGGCTGCGGGCCAATTCGTCAGTTCGCGGTGAAGATTCTTTTCAAGGAAACCTTTGAGGGCGGGTTCGCCGAGCGAGCGGCTTTCCAATCGGGCGGCAGTCTCTGCCGGAGCAAGCGGTTGCGACCGGAAGTGGGTGCATCCAGCCAGCAGTCCTGCTGTCATGATCTCGAGCCAATATTTCAAGCGCAGTTGTTAGGTTAGGAACCTAAAACCCGGCAAAATAACCCAACTCACGCAACGAAACGTAGTCCTTGGGCCGTTCCTGGGTCGCGCGGCCAATAATCACGTGATCCAGCACTTCGATCTTCAGCAGTTGCCCGGCGCGGATCAAATCACGCGTGACTTTGATGTCGGCTTCCGAAGGTGTAGGGTCGCCGCTGGGATGGTTATGCGCCAGCACGATGGCGGCGGCTCCGGCGGAAATTGCCTTTTCGAAAACCTCGCGCGGGTGGACCAGCAGGGTGTCGAGCGTGCCGTCCGAGATTTCCGCCAGCCGGATTAACCGGCGTCGGGTATTGAGGAGCAGGATTTGAAACGTCTCGACGCGGCGCAAGCGGTTATCCTCCCGCAGAAGGTTCGCAACGGCCTCGGGCGTATCGAGCATCGGGGACTCACCCTGGAGTTCCCTGGCCATTTTGCGCGCAAGCGTGAACGCCGCGACGAGGGTGACCGCCTTGTCGCGACCGATCCCCTTAACCGTCTGGAGATCATCCACCGATGCCTGGGCCAGAGCTTGGAGTGAACCATGCTTCTGAAGCAACTGCCGCCCTATCTCCACAGCGTTGGCACCCTTCAAACCCGTCCGCAGCAAGATGCCGATTAGCTCGGCGTGGCTGAGGGCATCAGCGCCCTGCGCCACGAGCCGTTCTCGCGGGCGCTCGCTGGCGGGTTGGTCCTTAAGCCGCATCCCTTGCATCATGAGGGGACTTTACCGGACCAACGACCCAACGCACGAGTAAAATGTTGCCCCTTGGGCTGGGATTCAAAACTCCACCAAACCGCAGCCGCCGACGACAGTCGGCGCACTTTATCCCCCGCAAGGTAGATCAGCGCCGACTGCCGTCGGCGGCTACGGTTTTTTGAATGCGCGCCAACCTGCGGACGGTCAGCCGAAGCTCAATCCTGCCTTGCGCCCGACCTTGAAGATATAATCCCGTGCGGCGGTGTATTCCTCGGCGGTGGCGAGGTGTTCCAGCATGAGGGGCGGGTTTTGAGGCAATTGCGCGAGCCGGCGGAGGTAGGTGGTATAATCAAGGGAGCCTTTGCCGGGGACCACCTCGCGGAAATGAACGTTCATCTCCACGTCCCATGTCAGGTCTTTGGCGTGGCAGCTCACAATCCAACGGCCCAGCTTGTCGAAGCATTCGTTGAGCAGCGCGGTGTTGCGATAAAACTTTTCGGGCGAGTTGACCAGGTTGCAGACATCCAGGTGGACACCGAAGGCCGGGCGATCCACCGCCTTGACCAGCTTGACACAACTAGCCGGACTATCCGGAAACGCCCAACCCATCATTTCGTATGAAAAGCGCGCGCGCTTGGGCTTCACCGCATCAATGATCTTGCGGGCGTTCTCGACGGTCGCATCAAAATGCCTCGGCGAGAGGTTATCCGGGTGCGGCCCGAACCAGGAAGTTTCGCTGAAAGAACCGGCGATGTCCACGCAACACCGGGCGCCAATGGCCTCGGCCAAGGCGAGCCCTTCGGTTACGGTCTGCAGGTTTTTCTGGCGCTTCTGGGGGTCGGCGTCCAACAGGTTGTACCAGCGGCCGACTTCGGAGATAACGACGTCGTGCTTGGCAAAGGCTTCGGACAGAGCCTTGATGCGGTCGGTTTCGTTGAGCGCCACACCGGGACAATAGGCGGCGCGATAGCCCAGTTTACGATGGGCCAGGGCCAGCTCCTCGGGATCCTGGGTATTGGAGAACGATGGGCCGCCAAGGCGGAGCGGGTGCAGGCCGGTCCCGGACGGCGCTGCCTGACCCACCAGCATTGAGCTGGGTTCAAGAAGAGCCGCGGTTGCGGCCATTGCGATGGAATCCCGAAGGAAAGCACGTCGAGAGCGAAGTTTCATGCGCATCTTGTCTCACAGTTGCAGTCTGGTTTCAAGCCTGCAGTGCAATGGCAAAGGTTTCTGTCCTCTGTAAGCCAGCGGTCGCCCTGATCCGCGATGCTGCGGTCGATCCGGTTCGTTTCGGGCTAATGCTCCGCTGGTTCGCCGCATTCGCCAACGACTACTCAAGAGCGCGTTGCCAACTTGTCTGACGACTCTCCCATGTTGCCCTCACCGGGCCAAACCTGCGGGAGACCAATTCTGCGCGGCCAATTTTCCAGATTGCTACCGTGCAGACAGTCTGCTTTCATGCGGCGCATTTCGAAATCGAGAAAGAAACCGGTGTGCATCAAGAAAACCTCCTGCTGAACCTGGCTGTGTGCCTGGCTGCCGCGTTGGCTTGCGGCTGGCTGGCGTCGCGCTGTCGTCTTTCTCCCATCATCGGCTACCTGGTCGGCGGCATGCTTTGCGGCCCGTTCACTCCCGGCTGGGTCGCCAACCCGGCAATCGCCGAACAACTCGCCGACATCGGGGTGGTTCTGCTGATGTTTGGCGTGGGCCTGCATTTCAACTTCCGCCAGCTATTGGCAGTCCGCCGTGTCGCGGTGCCCGGCGCGACCGTGCAGTGCCTGGTAGCCACGGGAGTTGTGATGGGAGCCGGCCGCCTGGTGGGCCTGGGCTGGTCGCAGGCACTGGTGGTCGGGTTGGCGTTCTCCGTCGCAAGCACGGCGGTGCTGGCGCGCATGTTGGCCGATCACCACCGGCTCTCCACGCCGGATGGGCAATTGGCGATGGGCTGGCTGGTGGTCGAGGATGTTTTTACCGTAATTGTGCTGGTCCTGCTGCCCATGCTGCTGGTGCAGCCCGGGCCGGATAGCACCTTCTCGAATCTGGCCGCCCAGCTTGGCGCCGCATTGGGCAAGTTCGCCGTGCTCGTCGGACTGGTATTCGTTTTGGGCACCCGGTTGGTTCCCTGGCTGCTGAGCGGGGCCGCCAGGTCGGCAGAAATATTTCACCTCGCTGTCCCGGTCGTCGCGCTCGGAATGGCTTGGGTCGCGTCGGAGTTCTTCGGGGTTTCTTTGGCGCTGGGTTCATTCCTGGGCGGGGTCGTGGCGGGGCAATCCCCCCTGCGCGACCGCGTGGAAGCAGCCGTCCTGCCGCTCCGGGATCCCTTCGCCGCATTGTTTTTCCTTTCCATCGGAACGCTGGTCGATCTGGAATACGTTATCTCCTATCCGGGGCGCCTGCTCTTTGCGCTGTTTGTCATTCTCATCCTTAAGCCGATTACAGCACTTGTCTTGGTTCGGCTTTTCCATCGCCCCCTGCATACCGCTCTGGTAGTGGCCATTGGACTGGCGCAAGTCGGGGAATTCTCCTTCATCCTCATCCGCTCGGGCAATCAACTCAAGCTGTTGGATGCGGATGTTGGCCACCAGTTCCTGGCGGCGGCGATGATTTCCATCATGCTCAACCCGTTCTTGTTCCGCCTCCTCCCTCTTATCGAACGCCAACTGCGCAGACTGCCCGGATGGCGCAACGCCTGAGCCACTCCGCCACACAACAACTTTTCAATGCATGCATATTGCCCCAAGTCTGATTCAGTGAGCAGGAGGTGTAAGGCGGCCTGGTGGCGCTCCTGGTCTTCAAAACCAGCGTGGAACTCAACAAAGTCCCAGGTGGGTTCGATTCCCATCCACCTCCGCCAGTTTACAGCATATTGATTAACAAGTAATGTTGATTTCCGGCCGCAATTGCGCACCTTGGCTTCTTCGGCCAATGCGGATTCGTGGCCGGTGGTGTGGAATATGATATTGATGCCTGATTTAGTGATTATCACATGACGTATGAGTGACCCAGGGGAGGAGAAAACTCCAAAACTTCAACCTGTTATTGCCGGTCGGCCGCAGATGCCGCCAAACATCACGACGCGCGACCTGAAGAACCTACCCAATCATCCCGCCAAGCCGGTCTATCTGCTTGACCCTGTGGTGGTGAGGGATCTGGCCAGCGCCCTCGAATTGAAACCCTTCAAGGTCGTTGCCGATTTGATGGAGCTGAAGCTCCTCAAATCCCCTGATGACACCGTGGATTTTGAAACCGCGTCGAGAATCGCTCGAAAGCACGGATACCGGGCGCAAAGACCTCCTCCGGGCGTCCTGGTTCTTTAATCCTGCCCCGACGCCAAGACAGCCGATGACCTGCCCTCCGGGTAGAGCCGATGGGCAACCACCGGCTCCACCCGGAGGCATTCTCCCCCTCAAACTCATCGCTCCCATCACGGACTGGGAAGACCGCTACACGCAGACGCCTTTCAGATCCGCTCCCTGTCGGATCAACGCTGCCGGGTGCCCCACCCGGCTGGGAGTTGGCGAGAATGACTTATGACTTCAGAAGTTGTTCAAGCTCTTTGAGCAACTGCTCGAAGAGCGACATGGCATCTTCGATCGGCTTGGGAGATGTCATGTCAACGCCGGCCACTTTGAGCATGTCGATGGCATACCTGCTGTTGCCGGTCTTGAGAAACTTCATCCATTGCTCGCCCGCGCCCGGCTCGTTGCCGAGGATGCGTTTGGCAATGGCGGCCGCGGCGCAATAGCTGTCCGCATACCGGTAAACGTAATAACCACGGTAATAATGCGGAATGCGCAGGCATTCCACATCCAGTTCCGGATCAATGACAAAGTCCGGCCCGTAGTAGCGCAAATACTGCTCGCGGCAGAGCTTCATCAAGACCTCGGCGGTCATCGGCTCGCCTTTTTCGGCGAGCGTGTGCGCCGCGCGATCAAACTCGGCAAACTGAGTCTGGCGGAAGATGGTGCCGCGCATGTCTTCCAGCATTTGGTTGATGAGAAAGGCGCGCTCTTTGGTGTCTTTGGTCCGCTCAAGCATGGTTTTCTTGAAAACAATCTCCGCCGCGGTTGACGCCACTTCGGCCGTGAACATCGGGTAACCGGAATAAATGGGGGGTTGGTTCTTGCTGGCAAACCAGCTCTGGGTCGCGTGGCCCAGTTCGTGGGCCACCGTCGAAACATCGTGGAACTTGCCTTTATAATTGAGCAGCACGTAAGGGGCGGACAGATACGTGCCCATGTTGTAGGCGCCGCTGCGTTTGCCTTTGTTTTCATAGACATCGATCCACCGCGAGTCGAAGGCTTGCTTCATCACCCCGACGTAATCCGGGCCGAATGCCTTGACTCCGTTCAAAATCAGATCGCGTCCCTCTTCAAACGTGTAATCGCGCTCAGGCACATCCACCAGGCTCACATAAAGATCGTAGAAGTGAACTTGGTCAAGTTTGAGCGTGCGCTTCTTGAGCGCCACATACCGCTGCAGCAACGCCACATGGTCGTTCACCGTCTTGACCAGATTGTCATACACCCCAAGCGGCAGGTTCTCCGCATCGAGCGCGCGGTGGAGACAGCCGGGGTAGCCACGGGCCTTCGAGTAGAACCAGTCCTTTTGCATAGCCCCCGACAGGGTCGCGGCCAGGGTGCTCTTCACATCCAGAAAACTGTTGTGCAACGCCAGAAACGCGTCGTGCCGGTAGCGGCGGTCCTTGGACTGCATCGCCTGGCTAAAAGACGAGGTGGTGATTTCGATATCCCGGTTCTCCGCGTCTTTGACGCTGCGCCAGCGGAGCTCGGTGTTGCTCAGCAGACTGAAGGCGTCGCTCGAAACCTCAGTGGCTTTGCCGGCCATCGCCAGCAATTCTTCTTCCCGGGCGGACAGGATATGCTCCTTGGTCCGGAGTAAGTCGTCAAAGTAATGCTGATAAACTTTCAAATCCGCTTCCTCCAGCCAATGCCGAAGCTGGTTTTCCGGAATGCGCAACAGCTCGGGTTGAAACCATGAGCTTTCTTCGTCCCATTTGACCGAAAGCGTTTGAGCGCGCTGATAAAGCGCCTGGGCGGCCGGCGCGCGCATGTCTTCGTCGCGTTTCATCGCCGCATAGGCATACAGCTTCTCCATCTGAACGTTGATCTGGTCTCGCAATTGGAGGGCCGCCAGCAGGCTCTTGGCGGATTCGCCGGATGTTCCTTTCTTGGCGCCAAACTCGGCCACGAGCGAAGTGACCTGCTTGCAGTGCTCCTCCCATTTCTCCGGCGCGGCATACATCTTGCCGAGATCCCATTTGTAACGCTCGTCGATCGTTGAACGCTCCGGGGTAGTGCCGGCAGCAGCCAGTGCAGAGGTCATAGCGAGAAAAATAAGGCAATTGAAGCGCCTCAACCAGGCGCTCGAAATGGTTAATATTGTCATGGTGCTCATCGAATTCAGACGCATTCTTGAGGATAGCATTAGCTCAAAAACGATTGTCCGCAAGCCGATACACGGCTGCCGGGCAAGTATCAGTCCTCACGTTCAGTGGCGTGATCCTTCATTCAGCAGGTTGGAGACATAGAACCAACTGCCCATCTGCAGCCGCTGGGCGATCCACTTCAAACTCACCGTCGTCTCCCGGTGTAGCCGCCGCGCTACCGCCACTTTCCCCTCATCCCCTTTGCGCCGCCGCGGCAAATCCCTTTTATCCCAGCCCAAACGCTTCAGCTCCTCTCTCACAATGCGCTCCGCCTTTTGTTCGACAGTTGCCTGTCGCTCAGCCTCGTAGTGGCTGGCCCCCATCCGCGCTTCCGCCGCCAGAAGCTTCTGCCGAAACGCCTCGCTCCCCAAACACCAGCCCCGCCGAATCAAACGGTAATCCGCCCCTGCCTCCACCGCTCGATGGCGCTCCATTTGTCTTGCAAATTGTTTCCGGCCCGCAGCGCTGTCCTTTGCCACCCCGTGACCGTCCAGCAACCGGTCCACCCGAAGCCAGGCGGGCCGTTGCCTCGCCGGCTTCAGATACTCCCCGTAGCTGCTCCATCGGAAACGCTCCAGCGCCCACCCAGCCCGCAGCAGCTTGGCTCGCACCGGGTTGAGATGCGCGTAGTCGCACACCAGCTTGAGGTAGTCGTTGCCGTTTCCATCCACCAGCAATGCTTTGTAGCGCCCGGCAAAGAGATGCCCGCATACGTTGTGGCGAATGTTAAACCGCGTGGAGTAAACCCCCAACAACCATTTCATGCCCGCAACCAGATTGGCCTGCGGCGTCTCGATCACCAGATGAAAATGGTTGCGCATCAGGCAATACCCATGCACCTGCCATCCCGTCTTCTGGCAAGCCTTCCCCAAAGTCGAGAGAAAACGCTTCCGGTCCTCGTTGTCCTGGAAAATATCCTCGCCGCCATCACCCCGATTCATCACGTGATACATCGCTCCAGGATACTCAATGCGCAGTTTGCGTGGCACGCAACGAAGTTGCCCCCAGCAGTCATAAGTGTCAATAGTGAGCACCCCACACGCGGGTCGGCTGCAGGGTGGATTCAAGAAACCGTAGCCGCCGACGGCAGTCGGCGCTGATCTCCGTAATAACTCGGCAAAGTGCACCAACTGCCGTCAGCGGCTACAATTTTGTGGGTTCTTGAATCCTCCGTGGGGCGCGGCTGGAAGGTCTGACCTTTTGGCTTGCCGCCAGGGCATAGGTTTGAACAGCTTGGCGCATGAGCAAATGGCTATGGCTGAAACCCAACGGCACCACGCAGGGCTTCCCGCAGGAGCCGTTCCCCGAGTCTGGCACTAAACCAGGACTCCAATCATTCATTACGCTACCCCTTGCGAGTTCATCACGCCGCCATTTCCTCAGCGGGTTGGTTGCCGGCGGCTTGGGCACGCTCCTGGGATGCAGAGGGTTCCAGGCGGCAAAGAATGGCAAACCGCAGATGGAAAGAACCTTTCACCTGTCCATCGCCATCGAAGCATTTGAGGCCGATCCCGAGCTCATCCCGATGTTGTCACGGGCCGGAGTCGGCCACATCTGGCTGGCGCCCTTTTTCGCCGGTTATTGGCATTATTCCATCGAGAAAGTGAATGCGTGGCGCGCGCGGTTGGAATCAGCCGGCTTTCATGTGCATCTCATTACGATTCCGCTCGGGCATCCCTCGTTTACTCGCGCCGCGCCCGATTACATGCCAAAAATGGATATGAGCCGGAAAACCCCGGCGCTCACGGTGGACGGGAGAGTATTCTACGGGGTCTCGATCCATCCCCCCGTTTGCCAGGAAAACGTCGCGGCTATGGCGATGCTGAAGCAAACGCGGCCTGGCACGGTGTTTCTCGACGATGATTTCCGCCTCGCCCTCGGACCCGGCACCATCGGCGGCTGTTTTTGCAACGAGCACAAAAGCGCGTTCTTGCGACAATACGGTTACGGTCAACCGCAGTGGCAGGAGCTTCGGGATGCCGTGCTCGCCCGACGGCTGACGCCCATGGTGGCGCAGTGGGTTGATCACACCTGCGACGCCTTGACTGACTGTTTCCGCGCGCAGCAGGCCGCTGCCGCGCCGGAAATGCAACTCGGCATCATGGTCATGTACCTCGGGGCCGAGAAAGCCGGGATTCGCTTGTCGGACTACTCCGGACTGCCAGTGCGCGTCGGCGAGTTGATGTTCGACGATGCCAGTTTCGCTCCCGTCAAAGGCAAGACGAACGAACTCTTCAGCGTGCTCTTCCATCGGCGCTATGCCCCGCCCACACTGGCCTATAGCGAAACGACCGCCTGGCCCGCCGAAAAACTCTCCGCGGACAACATGGCCGCCAAACTCGTCACCTCGACCATTGCCGATGTGCGCAACACCATGTTTATGAGCGGCATCCGCCCGTTCCCGAGGACGCATTGGGACACCCTTGCGCCCGCCATGCGCGAGCAGGCGCGCATCCATCGCGCGGTAATGGGGCATAAACTGCAAGGTCCGCTCAAGCATTTCTGGGGCCGGCACAGCCGCTATGTGGGCGACGACATTCCCTACAGTCTCTTTCTGGCAATGGGGCTTCCCTTTGAAGTGCTCGATTCACCCTCCATCGATTGCCAAGGCGGATGGGTTTTCCTGGCTGATGCCGATGCGCGCGGGGTTGCGGCAGGCGAAATAAAGATCAACAGCCATGCACAAATCGTCTATCGGCCCGATGCTCGGGTGCGGCTCGACCGTGGCCACGCGGTGGCCGAGTCTCCAGCGGATCTTGCCCGGCTCAAGCAAACCATCCTCAAGCAAACCAGCTCCTATCCTTACGTCGAAGAAGATGCACCCGTAGTCTGCGCTTGGTACCCGACCGCGCATCACGTTCTCTTGTGGAATCTTGCTGAAGAGCCTCGAACGGTGATTCTTAACCTCACAAAGATCGGACACGACCGTCGCTCGGTTACAATCCGATCACTGGGCACGGCCCTAATCGACTACGGCGATTTCTAGCAACTCTCGGCCGCAATTCTCATTAATTCTCCCGCTGCCCACGAGCGAGCCTACGTTCGCCAGACAATCTGGCGCTACCCGCACGTCCGCATCGCTGGCTGGGTATTCCTGAAACATTTTCTGGATGACTGAGCAAACTGGGTCTTCGGCCGCAGCCACGCCGAACAGGACTTGAACGCGTCCATTGTATTCCTGCTCGAACCAGCTTCGCAGGCAATCTTCAGTTGCCATGTCCGTCCGAGCCGGAGCTGGAGTGGGCGTGATCTGTGATTGGTTGGGGGGCTCGATCCTGTCATCTCGCACGTGACTTCCCTCTTACAGCATCAAGAGGAGAAAGCCCAAACCAGTGCAGAAACTTTGTTCTGCCCCCGCTAAGCTTCAAAGATTTCTCTTTTGGGCGGAGTCGCTCGGCCTCAAACTAGGCCAGATGATTACAGTCTCAGGTAAACTTTTCGCACTTACATCGGTTGTTGTCGCCGCCTTCACAAATCCGTGTTGCAGCGAGGCTACGGATGCCCAAGCTGACCGTCTCTCACTGGCTGGGCAGTGGCGGTTTCAATTGGACCGCAAGGATGCGGGCGTTAAGCAGAGTTGGTTCGAGCGTTCGCTGGACCAGCACATCAAGCTGCCCGGCGCGTTGCAGAACGAGGGGTTTGGCGACGATATCACAGTGGACACGAAATGGACGGGTGAGGTCGGTGTGGACGCGTGGCTGAAAGGCCCGCAATACGAGAAATACCGGCAGCCCGTCAATATCAAGGTGCCGTTCTTCTTGCAGCCGGAGAAGCACTATGTGGGGGCGGCTTGGTATCAGCGCGAGGTGGACATTCCCGCGGTGTGGCAGGGCAAGCGGGTGGTGCTCAGTCTGGAACGTGCGCACTGGGAGACACGCGTGTGGTTGGACGGACGGGAGATCGGCACGAATACGAGCCTCTCGACGCCGCACTGCTACGATTTGGGCACGGGGATCGCTCCGGGCAAGCACACGCTGACGATCCGGGTGGATAACCGCGTGATCGTCAACGTCGGGGCCTGGGCGCACAGCGTTACCGATCACACGCAAGGGAACTGGAATGGCATGATCGGCCAGCTTGAATTGCGCGCCAGCAACCTGGTTTGGATCGAGGACGTGCAAGTTTATCCCAACGTGGCCAGCAAAACAGCACGGGTGAAGGTGCGCATCGGCAATGCGACCGGCAAAGCAGGGCAGGGCACCCTCACGGTTGGCCGTCAAAGCCAGTCGATCACCTGGGATGCACAGGGCGGCGCCGCCGAGTTGAATGCAGCCCTGGGCAAAGAGGCGAAGCTGTGGGATGAGTTTCAGCCTGCACTCCAGAAACTCTCGGTTCAGATCAAAGACGACCAGGCCGGCGATCAGCGGACGGTGAGCTTCGGACTTCGTGAGATCAGCACTGAGGGCAAGCAGTTTGTGTTGAACGGCCAGCCGGCGTTTTTCCGGGGAACGCTCGAATGCTGCATTTTCCCGCTGACCGGCTATCCCCCCACCGACGTGGCGGCTTGGAAGAAGGTAATCCGCGCGTGCAAGGGGCATGGGCTGAATCTTATCCGGTTCCACTCATGGTGTCCTCCCGAAGCGGCGTTCGCCGCCGCTGACGAACTGGGGTTTTACTTCCAGGTCGAGTGCGCGGTCTGGTCGAACCCCGGCGATGACAAGGTGCTGGGTGAGTGGCTCTACGCAGAAAGCGAGCGCATCGTTCGCGCGTATGGCAATCATCCGTCGTTCCTGCTGCTGACGCATGGCAATGAGCCGGGCGGAAAGAACCGCGATGAGTTCCTGGCCGGTTGGGTGAACTTCTGGAAACAGCGCGACCTGCGCCGCCTCGTCACCAGCGGTTCGGCTTACCCGCAACTGCCCGAGAACCAGTATCACGTCTATTACCCGTGCCGCGGGCCGCACGGCTGGCTGGGCAAGGATTACTTGCAGGACGTGAAGGCTCTGACCGTGCCCGCCGTCGTGCATGAGATGGGACAGTGGTGCGTTTACCCGAACTTCGACGAGGTGCGCAAATACAGCGGGCCGCTCAAGCCGAAGAACTTCGATATCTTCCACGACTCGCTGAGGGAGCATGGGATGCTGGACCAGTGGCGCGATTTCCTGCGGGCATCCGGCAAGCTTCAGGCCCTCTGCTATAAGGAGGAGATCGAGGCCGCTCTGCGCACGCCGGGTATTGGGGGCTTTGAGCTGCTCGATCTGCATGACTTCCCTGGCCAAGGCACGGCGCTGGTCGGCGTGCTGGACCCTTTCTGGGAATCCAAAGGCTACATCACCCCGGCAGAATACCGCCGGTTCTGCAACACGACTGTCCCGCTGGCGCGCGTGCTCAAGCGCGTGTGGACGACAGACGAAACGTTCACTGCCGAGGTGGAACTTGCGCATTTTGGGCCGGCGCCCCTGCAGAACGCCGTCGCCGCGTGGAAGCTCGTTTCGGCACGAGGGAAGACGCTGGCCAAGGGTGAGTTCGCGGCCAGGACGATACCGGTGGGACAGGGGATTCCGCTGGGCCGAATCTCGGTTGATCTCGCGAAACTGAAGGCGCCACAAGCTTGTAAGCTTGTCGTGGGACTCAAGGGCACCCCGTTCGAGAATGACTGGGGCGTGTGGATTTATCCGGCTAAAAGCGAGGCTGCGACACCGACGGATGTCCTGGTCACGCCTGCCCTCGACGCGACCGCCCTCGCCCGGCTCGACGCTGGAGGCCGGGTGCTATTGCTTCCGCTACGGCTCTCCCGTCAGCACCCGCGGCTCTTCTTTGAGCCCATCTTCTGGAACCGCTACATGTTTCATACGCAAGATCACCAGACGCTCGGCCTGCTGTGCGACCCGAAGCATCCCGCCCTGGCCGGGTTCCCGACGGACTTCTTTCAGGACTGGCAGTGGAATGAGATTGTCACCCGGGCTCAGGGCATGATGCTGGATGGGCTGCCGAAGGAGGTGCGACCGATTGTGCAGACCATTGATGACTGGAACACCAATCGCCGCCTCGGGCTGGTCTGGGAGTGCTGCGTGGGCAGCGGCAAGCTGCTTGTGTGCTCCGCCGATTTGGTCAAGGACCTGGAAAAGCGACCCGCTGCGCGCCAGTTGCGCGAGAGCCTGCTCGGCTACATGGCGGGCAAGCGCTTCAACCCCACGGTTCAGGTCAGCAAGGAAGCCCTCGCGGAGCTTCTCAACCTGAGCTATGGGTCCAATCTCATGAAGCTGGAAGCCCGGGTAATCGAGGCCGACAGCGAAGACAGCGCCAATGGTAACGCCGCTGCCAACGCGATTGACGGCGACCCGGAGACAATCTGGCACACGAAGTGGACGCCGGTGAATGATCCGATGCCTCACCATCTCACCGTTGACCTGGGCCGAGCGGTCTCGCTGAAAGGCATCACCTATCTGCCGCGCCAGGACATGGCCAACGGACGCATCGCCGAGTGCGAGATCTATTGCAGCACGGAGCCGAACGTTTGGGCCGCGCCGGTGGCTAAAGTTAAATGGCCGAATACCGATAAGCTTCAGACCGTGAACTTCCAGCAACCAGTCAAGGCGCGCTATTTGAAAGTAGTAGCCTCGTCCGAGGTCAACGGCCAGCCCTTCGCCGCCATCGCTGAGTTGGATGTGCTGCTGGACGAACGACGATAGTATGATCACAACTCATCCGCGTCTTCGACCGTGGAAAATATCCTCACCACTGAGGCGATTGAAAAACTCCGAGGTGGACACGCCGCCGGGACCGAGTCATTTTGGGGAGGCGGTGCAGGAGGCGGAAACAATCTCATTAGCTGACCACTTTATGGCCGTTCGACTCATGCCACATGCCCACGTCACTGGGGGCAAGCCAAACCTCCAGAAAACGGCAAGACTTCCTTGTTGACGTGCTTGGCCAGGTTTGGCAATTAGGGCCATGAGCATGGCTGAATTGATGCGGGCGGTGGCAAGTCTGCCAGCAGCACAGCAGAACGAATTGGCTGCTTTTCTTCTACACTTGCGGTTGCAGCACGACCCTGGCTGGCGAACAGACATGGCACGGCGAATTGACGACAAGAACCCCGCCAACTGGACGACGCTCGAAGATTGGAAATGTGAAACACAATGTTTCACGAAGCATGGTTAGTCACATGGGTTCTGCGGCCGCCGGAGTTGCCCGCCGAAAGCGTCGCCCGTAAAAGGGTCAGTCCTGGAGTTCGCATATTCGTGCCTCCACTTCACCATTATGGTTTTGCAACCTGCCCGGAAGGGCTTAGAGTATTGCGCAAATGCAAGATATAGCAAAAGCGGTTCTCCCTGCCCCGCGTAGCGTCAAAAGCACATTCGTATCAGTCGCCAGGCGGGGCGGCTTCACCCTTATCGAGCTGCTGGTGGTGATTGCCATCATCGCCATCCTGGCGGCCATGTTGTTGCCGGCGCTGGCCAGGGCCAAGAGTAAGGCGCAAGGCGTCGCCTGCCTGAGTAACTTGAAGCAAATTGGCCTTGCCTTGACGATCTACACGGATGGTTATAGGAACAAAATGCCCACGGCGCTGAGTTTCGGTGCCACTCCCGGCGACTATAACTCGGCCGCCAGTAGCGTCGATAAGACCGACACCTACGGCGGTGTGGCGAAGTTGGTGAACGTGGGGAACTATAAGGCCTTTTGGTGCCCCAGCGACAAGGTGCAGAAACCGTCAAACCTGGTGAAGGACACTGATTATACTTCCTATCGTTATCGGTTCGTCATTTGGTGGAACTCGTGCCTTTTTCCCGGTCTCAAGGACTCAGACTTCATCAGGCCATCGGTGCAGATGATCTATCATGAGGATTTTGACTACCATTACAACCGCTTGACTGACCGGTACCCCCTCGCTCCGCAACCCATCATCAATGCGATCTATGGTGATTTTCATGCCGCGAGGTTCAAGGTTGGCTTTCGCCAATACTCTCGTGCTCCTGACATTAGGTATGACCCTAACTGGTTTACTTTCGGCTCCGGCGGCGCATTGAACATGGACGCACCTAATACCGGTGGCGATGTGCATACCGGGTATGATTTTTAGCAACGCCCCAGCCCGTTGAAGGTAGGGCGCGCTGTCCCCGGGCGAAATGCCCGGCCAGTTCCAGGCCATCTAGAACAACTTCGACGACCTCCGTGCGCGCCTCATCGCCGTCACGCCGCTGGGCCTGACGGTTTTCAATCCGCCCACCCAGGCCGACGTGCAGGCGATTGCGGACAAACTGGAAATTCCACCTGCGGCAGGACACACTATCCCCATGAGCACGAAGGAAATCGTTCGGGACCTGCTGCAGAAGTTCCCCGAGGACGTTTCCCTGCACGATGTGGCGCAAGAGATTGAGTTCGTCGCCGCTATCCGGCAGAGGTTGGCGGAGATTGACCGCGGCGAGCGCATTCCGATTCTCCGTCCTTCCGTCACCGGAACAAATCGCTGTGCGTGCCGGTGCGCTCAAAGCAAACGTGTGCGCCCTTTTCGGTGAGGGTATAAATCAGCAACCAATTCGATTCGATATGGCAATCGCGGCTCCCGGGAAAATCTCCGCGCAGCGGGTGATCACGGCATTTCGGCGGCAGCGCCTCGCCATCAATCAACCGTTCAAGCATGGCCTTGAGTTTCGCCATGTCCTTGCCGCGGTTCTCAGCGCGCTTGACATCCTTCTTGAACTGGTTGGTGCGGCTAAACGTTCTCACAAGCCAAGGTCAGCAAAGAGTTCTTTCTTGCTGCCAAACCGCTTCACATTCTTGCCCGCCTTGCTGGCGTGTAGTGTGCGCGCGGTGAGGGCATTGGGAATCCGCACATCAAAGGGCAAACCTCGCTGCAATTTGATCTGCCGATAAAGCAGTTGAACAGTTTCAGAAGCGGTCAGCCCCAACTGGGAAAGAATGTCCTCCACCTCACTCTTGAGGCTCGGTTCGATGCGGGTGCGAATCGTCGCGGTTTTACTCATGGCGCTATTGTAGCCCTGTTGTGGCTACAATGCAAGTCAGCTCACTAACTCGACATCATTTGGATTCCCTGGTGTTTCCTGAGGGGAACCGGGCTCGGATGTCGCACGGATGATTGTGCGGTGTCATTGACACCGGGACAGAATTGTGGAATTGTTTTTGAACAGAAACGCGCGTTGTAAGCGACAAGGCACACTATGAAACACGCACCATCAACCGTGCGGCGACGTGGGGGCACGGCAACAATTCTGATGCTCGTTGGACTGTCACTGGCTACAGCGGGATGCCGGACGTTCAATTACACCGACGAGGACATGGAGCGCGAGCGCAAACTCATCTCGGAACGAGTAGCTGGCGGACGCGGATACTGGGCGTGTGTTGAGGACGGCCATGCCGACGGAGGCTACGTCGGCATCAGCGGGTTCCACTTGAACCTCGACAACGACCATTTGAACCTCGGCAAGTTCCACTGCCCGAACTCGGGAGGCGGCGTCTGCCCGCGCAAATGATCGGGTGAGCGGAGGGTTTTGCTTTGGACTGGGAAGGTTACGCATCAGGCAATCGGCAGGCACCTGCTCGAACTCGCAAGAAACTATCCGCCAACAAGCGATAATCCCATGAGAACCACAAAAGGCGCTGGTTGGTCCGCACAGTCCGGATGGTGCTTGCGGTTAGCGGGGGGGTGTCCTCTTTGGTCCATGCCGCGCACCATGCGAGACCAGCCAGACCAGGCATTCGCGCGAGTGCATGAACTCCCCGCTTTCCAACGGCAGCGGTCGGCTGGGGGAACTCCCGGCCGCGCTGGGTTTGTTTGCAACGGCTAACATAAGCGAGGTATGCAGGGTTCAGTTTTCCAGAAGCAAGAAGCGAAAGAACTTCCCCGGCTGCGCGCCGATGGGGATGCTGTTGGTCAGCAGGCCGCCCGTGCCGTTGATGAGGGCGCCTTCGTTGAGCCAACTCGTCACGGGCAGGTTTGTGGCGGACTGGAGTTGGTAGCTCAAACCAATGGCCGACAACCAGATCAGACTCAAATTCCCACCAGTCCGGCTTACGGTCATGGTTGGCGTGGTGAAGTTCACGGTGAAGCCGCCGCTGTAACTCACCGCCATTTCCTGGCCGAACAGGTTCGCGATGTGCGGACCCACAGTGAACGAGTATGCGCCGTTCGCGGATTGCATCGGGAAGCCGATGCGCCACGTCACGCCGCCGCCACCGGTGAGTGTGATCTGGCTGAGGGGAATCGGCCCCGAAGGCGCGGTCAACACGAGGTCGTTGGTGGTGAAGGTGGCTGGGTCAACCGGTTGGTTGAAGGTCACGTCCACGTAACTCACAAAGCGGTTCACCGGATCGCTGGGATATTGCGCAATAACCATCGGAGCGACGTTGGTGCCAAGGTAGATCGTCCCAGCTCCGCCCGGATTGCCGCCGGTGCCGCCGCTCGCGGTCATGGTGCCGATGAAGACATTCGTGCTGGAGTAAATGGCGATTCGTCCGGCACCCCCGCCGCCGGCATAAATATCACCGGTGGCCCCGCCGTTGACAGTAATTGCGCCGTTACCGGCGAGACGACCAACCGTCAGGAAGACGCTGCCACCGGAGCCACCGCTGGCACCGTCCCTCCCGTTGGCCGTCACACGACCCTCCAACAGGAGCGTCCCGGCCACGGTGAGTCGGATCGCGCCGCCACCGGCACCGCCCGGACAGCCGTTGCCGCAGATTGATGCGCCACCGCCGCCACTGCCCAAATCCACGGGCATCGTTTCGAAACCGTATGAGGGACCGCCCGCGTCGCCGCCGCTGGCACCGCCCGGCCCGCCATAGCCCGCACCAGATGCATGGTAGTAGGCGCTGATTCCATGTCCAGGTCCTGTAGCCGAGCCGTAACCGCGGCCATCCACGGCCATCCCGGCACCGGCTTGGATCGTCGCATCTCCCAGCACCGCGACCTGGATTTGCGGACCGCCCACCGGGTGCGTGATCGTGGCATTGGTCGTAATGAGGAGGCTGCCAAGCAGCAGCGCGCCGTCGGGATAGACCGTCGCGTTGGAGAGGATCAACTCGAAGGGCACAGGCGAGGTGATCGGTGTTTCCATTGCATTGGTGCGGCCGGTGCCGTCAACGAGTAGCGCGCCGAACGCCTGGCTGTTTGGCTTCGTGTAAATCGTGCCCGGTCCGCCGCTGTAAGCACTCGCGCCACCCACGCCCCCCACCCCGCCAACGGCGGAGACTGTGCCGGCAAATGTGCTGTTGGCGTAGTAAAGAGCGATTCGTCCGCCACCCCCGCCACCGGCATAAGTGTCGCCGGTGGCGCCACCTGTGGCGGAAATCATTCCGATGCCGGTCAACGTTCCGGCCGACACGAACAGGCTTCCGCCGGAACCTCCGCTGGCTCCGTCCGTGCCATTAGCGGTCAATTGTCCGTTGACGGTCAGGGTGCCATCCACGTTCAGACGGAGGGCCCCGCCGCCAGCGCCGCCCGGACAGCCGTTGCCGCAGACTCCGTCACTGCCGCCACCACTGCCCAGGTCCACTGGCTGAAGCAGCGAGCCATAAACCGTGCCACCGCCCACCCCGGAGT
>Ga0194052_1000513_pt1 | contig 24738 bp, 17 predicted proteins | sample SepL226m_MetaG_FD_160117 | JGI IMG/M metagenome (GOLD analysis project Ga0194052, IMG submission 160117) | Anoxic zone freshwater microbial communities from boreal shield lake in IISD Experimental Lakes Area, Ontario, Canada - Sep2016-L227-6m | ecosystem: Environmental > Aquatic > Freshwater >...
TCCCAGGGAAGCGGAAGTGATCCGCGAGGCTGTGGCCGCTTCCCTGGTCCGTCCCACGGCCCTCGTATCGGTTTGCGACGAACTACGGATTCCTCGTTCCACGGTCTACGCCCAGCGGGACGGTGGTCGTTCTAAGCCGCTCCAGAAGCGTGGCCCCAAACCCCTGGTGCCCGACAGTGACTTGCTCACCGCCATCCGCGAAGTGCTCACCGACCCACCCTTCATGGGCGAGGGTTACCGGAAAGTCCACGCCCGCCTACGTTACCGGGGTATCCACGCCGATGTAGAACGGATCCGACTCCTTATGCGGGAGCACGATCTCCAGGCGCCCGGTAAGCCTCGGCGCATCCTCGGGCCTAGGACCCATGACGGCACGATCATCACTCTCGCCCCCGATGAGATGTGGGGGACGGATGCCACCGCGACCATGCTGCTCGATGGCCAGCAGGCCACGATCTTTGGCATCTACGACCACTGCACCTGCGAGTTGCTCGGCATCCATGCCGCCCTCAGGGCCGACCGTTTTGAAGCCATCGTGCCCCTCCACCAGGCCTGCCGGGCCAGCTTCGGGGGTGTGGGGAAGGCCATCGCAGCCGGCCTCAAGCTTCGCCACGACAACGGGAGCCAGTTCATCTCCAGGGCCTTCCAGGCCGAACTGCGCTTCCTGGGCATGGACTCCAGTCCCTCCTTCGTCCGTGCCCCCGAAGGCAACGGCTGCATCGAGCGCTTCTGGCGCACCCTTAAGGAGCAGCTTCTCTGGCTCCACACCTTCGCCAACATCGAGGACCTCAACCAGGCCCTCCAGGAATTCCGCGATCTCTATAACCACCAGTGGCTGATCGAACGCCACAACCACCGGCCTCCCGCACTGGTCCGTCAGGACCTCCTTGGCACCGGAGCCGCCGCGTGAATACACTCAACCATCTGTCCAAGAAATACCGGGCGGTTCAGGGGGCTGGAAGCTGGATGACAAGATCTATTCCTACCACTACAAGAACATGCAGGGCTACACCGTGGCACCCATCACCGCTACCAGCGGCACGGACAAGCTGAACAGCTACCGCACTACCGGCAACATCTTCCGCCTGAGCCAGGAATCCGCCACGGGCACCCTGCGGACCGGCCTCTGGTCCGAGATTGCCAACACCAACCGCTATCAGATTCCCACGAACCCCCGCACCTGGATCGACGCACCCCTCCCGAACTTCCGCGAGACCTTCAAGACCACCACCCTGCAGCCCTATGTGGAGTACGAATTCAATGCAACCAACGATCTGAAGATCACGCCCGGCGTCAAGTACTCGTCCTACAAGTATGATCTCACCCAGTTCGCGGACAACGGCAAGACCGTCGGCAACCTCGGCGGCGCCCCCTATGTCAAGCATTCGGCCACCTACACGACGGTGCTGCCCTCGCTGGACATCCACTACCTACTGCAGAAGAACTGGTCCATCTACGCCCAGTACGCCACCGGCGATGAGATCCCCCCCTCCAGCGTATTCGACGTGAAAAACGCGGCGGTCACCGTGCTGCCCAGTTCCGTCAAGAACAAGACCTTCCAGGTCGGCTCGGTCTACACCTCCGAAGCGATGACCTTGTCCGCGGATGCCTACCATATCAGCTTCGATAACGCCTACTCCACTCCGGGCCCCGATCCGGTCACAGGCCTGACGACCTACTACGCCAACGGTTCTTCGATCACCCAGGGTCTCGAGGCGGAGGGCAACTTCGTGCTGGGCGGGGGTTTCAACCTGTATGCCAACGCCACCTTCGGCAGCGCCAAGTACTCGAGTTCCGGCCTGTGGGTCCAGAACGCGCCCCGGGACACCGAATCGCTGGGCCTCTACTACCAGCAGGATGCCTGGAGCGTGGGCCTGCTCGGCAAGCGCGTCGGCAAGATGTTCAACGACAACGGGGCCATCCATGAAGCGATCCCGATCGATCCTTTCGTCATCCCGAACCTCTTCGTCAACTACACCGCGAAGTACCTGACCAGCTGGATGAAGCAGACGCGGTTCAAGCTCTCCGTCACCAACATCACGGACAAGCACAGCATTGTGGCCGTCACGCCCTTCGCCAAGACGACCTCGGTGCCTGCCCCCGGCGATATCCTGACCCTGCTGCCCGCCCGCAGCATTTCGCTATCCGTGGGCTTCGACTTCTGAGTCGTTCCAGTTCCAAGCCGCCGGTGCGTTCCAATGCGCACCGGCGCTTTTTTTCTGCTCCTTCCACCTTCATGAGACAGAGAAGTTACCGGAACTATCCGCAGAGGAACTGAGGGAGTCTACAGCTGACTCTAAGATCGCCTTTGTAGTGCATCTGACAACGGCGACCTGCCGTTGCTACCCCCCCCCACCACCCTCACAGCAGCGCTCATCCGAAGCGCCAGGAGAAGGTCTATGCACGGCTATAGGAACTTGTTGGGCCGCAGGGCGCCCATGACACTGGTCGCGCTCCTCATCGCAGGCGGCACGGCCTTGACCGCCGCAAACCCCACGGCGGCGGCCGCCCTGGCGAGCCAGTACGGCAGCATCAAGGGCCGGGTGCTGCACACCAGCGGCCGGGCCATCGCTGGCGCCGCGGTAACCTTCAAGCCGGGCAACCGGTCCGCGGTGACGGACCGCGATGGCTTCTTCTCGGTCCGCGAACTGCCTCCTGGCACCTACACCGCCGAAGTGGATTACGAGGGCCTGCAGAAGTACAGCCAGTCCATCGTGGTCGAGATCGGCAAGACGGCGGTCTTGAATGTGAAGCTCCAGGAACTGCCCGGGATGATCGTGGAAGTGACCGATTCCAGGGTGTCCGGCGAGGCGGAGGCGCTGAACAAGGAAAAGAATTCCATGGACATCGTCACCATCCTTCCCGCGGAGGTCATCAAGAGCCTGCCCAACGCGAACGTGGCCGACGCCATCGGCCGCCTGCCCAGCGTGTCCCTGGAAAGGGACGAGGGCGAAGGCAAGTATGTCCAAGTGCGCGGCCTCGAGCCCCGCTTCACCAGCGTCTCCGTCAACGGGGTCCGCATTCCCTCCACGGAATCGGGGGTCCGGCAGATCAAGCTGGACGGCTATCCCTCCGACCTGCTGGGCACCATCGAGCTGCACAAGACCGTGTCCGCGGACCTGGAAGGGGACGCCATTGGCGGCAGCGTGAACCTGGTGACCAAGCATGCGCCCGACGGCGGCATGAGTTCGGTGGGCCTCGAGGGCGGCTACAACTCCCAGTCCGGGGGCCGGCACAACCAGCAGATGGATGCGACCTTCGCCCAGCGGTACAGCGGCAACGCCCTCGGCCTGGTGATCGGGGCGACCTATGACCGGAACGAGCGGTCCATCGAGGACGTGGAGCCCAATCCCACGGTGGTCACCGTGGGCGGCGCGCCGGTCAACGTGTTCAACAAGATCAACATGCAGGAGTACCTATACGACCGCAAACGCTACGGCGCCGCGGGCGGTCTGGACTACCGGCTGGACGACAACTCGACGATCTACCTCAAGGGCTACTACTCGAAGTTCCAGAACTTCGGCGACAAGTGGGTGACCACCGTGACGGCGGGCAAGTTCATCACGCCCACCACGACGGATGCGACGGGCAAGTACACGGGGACCGTGGGCAACCGGCGTCCCACGGAAGAGACCTACTCCTTCACGGCTGGGGGCAAGCATGATCTGGGCAGCGCCATCCTGGACTACGCCCTCTCCTTCTCCCATGCCTCCAAGGACGTGAGCGGACAGATCCAGGGCGGCTACAACGGGCCTTCCAAGGTGGCCTTCCAGGGGGATTTCAGCAACGGCAACTACCCGCAGCTGACGCCCCTGGGCGGCGTGACCTACCAGGACCCCTCGCAGTGGAAGGTCTCGAAGTTCTCGACCACGGACGAAGCCAGCGCAACCCGGGCCAAGGCCTTCGAGGTCAATTCCCTGTTTCCCTACGAGGGCGGCCTCTTCAAGGTGGGCCTGAAGTTCCGGGACGAGGACAAGGACAGCCTCACCCATGACCACTCCTACTCGGCCACGGGCACCACCGCCTTTACCCTCAACCAGGGGCTCATGCCCTTCACGGAACCGGACTTCTACGGCGGACACTATAAGCTGGGCCCGCTCGGCAGCATGTATGCCATCCAGAACTTCTTCAAGGCGAACCCGGCCTCCTTCACCTTCAATGCCGCCAACGACCACCTCAGCAATGATCCGAACGCCTGGGACGCCAAGGAAAAGGTGGCGGCCGTCTATGTAAAGAACACCAACCAGATCATCTCCGCCCAGCTGGAATATGGCGTCCGATTTGAGCGCACCAGCACCAGCTTCACGGCCAATCAGGTCACCCAGGACACCAGCGGAGCCTACCAATCGACCCAGCCCATCACTGGCTCCAAGGACTATTCGAACATCCTCCCCAGCATCTCCTGGCGCTACGAATTCGATAAGGAAACCATCCTCCGGGCCGTGTACGGCTGGGCCATCGGCCGGCCCGACTACGGCGAGCTGGTGCCCTCCCTTACGGTCAACCAGGATGCCGCCTCCCAGCAGATCAACGCCGGCAACCCGGACCTGAAGCCCACCAAGGGCATCAACTACGACCTGCTCTTCGAGCGGTTCCTCCCCTCCGTGGGCGTCTTCACTGCCGGCGTCTTCTACAAAGACCTGACCGATCCCATCTATGCGGGCTCCACGACCAAGATCGTGGGTGGCATCTACGACGGGTATACGCTGACCAAGCCCATCAACGGTCCGAAGGCCAACATCTCCGGCTTCGAGGTGGCCTGGAAGCAGCACCTGGGCTTCCTCCCTGGCGCCTGGGGCGGGTTCGGCATCGACACCAACTACACCCACACCACCTCCAAGGCCACCTTCGATCCCACCACGGGACGCACGGGCACGGCCACCCTCCAACGCACGGCCCCGGACGTGGCCAACTTCGGAATCACCTACGATCTGGGCGGCTTCTCCTTCCGCATCGCCGCCACCTACAACTCCGCGATGATCTTCTCCTACAACTACCAGGATGGCGCGGATGGGGGCTTGAAGGGACCCAACGGCGACACCTACCTCTACCCGCACACTCAGCTGGACGCCCAGGCCAGCTACATGTTCAAGAACGGCCTCAAGGTGGTCGTCAGCGGCCTCAACCTCAACAACGAGGTGTTCGGCTTCTACAACGGCAGCCCCCAGTTCAACATCCAGCGCGAGTTCTACAATCGGACGTTCACCGTGGGCATCAAGAAAACCTGGTAGAGTTCGCCGCCATCCACCTGAACCACAGGTTCTCCGGTCCCATGGAAGCAGGGGCCGGAGACCATCTACTACGGAGCGATTGATGATCATGCGTCACCTGTTCTTGTTTGCATTGGGTCTGTCCTCGGCTACCGGCCTGGTGGCCGAGCCGCCAGCCCAGGGGCAGCCACCTGCGGCCGTGCAGGCCCAGAAACCGAAGGTCAAGCCTGGCGCTGGCTCGCCGACCCAGCCCTTGGTCCCCCTCGACCTCCCCCGGCGCGTCCTCCTCGGCTGGACCGGGGATCCGGCCCACACCATGAGCGTCACCTGGCGCACGAAGGCACCCTCACCCAACGCCAAGGGCCAGGTGGCGGCCTTCCTGGCCGATCCAGCCCAGCTGCAGCCGCTCTCGGAGCCTGCGGCCGCTCACACCGTGGTGACCACGGCGGTGGACAAGACCGCCCAGCAGCACCGCGTCACCTTCCAGGGGCTCACGCCTGGGACTTCTTACTGGTACCGGGTCGGTGACGGCAGCGGCTGGAGTGAGTGGAACACGTTCCGGACCGCCAGCGACAAGCCCGAGCCGTTCAAGTTCCTCTACTTCGGCGATGCCCAGAACAGCATCCGCTCGCTTTGGTCCCGCACGGTCCAGCAGGCCTTCCTGGCGGCGCCGGACGCGCGGTTCATGGTCCATGCGGGCGACCTGGTGGCCGAGGGATGGGATGATGCCCTATGGGGCGAGTGGGTCCAGGGCCAGGGCTTCATCGCCGCCCGGGTGCCGAACCTGGCCTGCCCGGGGAATCACGATGAACACCTTCCGAAGGATGCCCCGGCAAACGCGAGGCTATCCAAGGTGCATCCCATCTGGCATGCCATGTTCACCCTGCCGCAGAACGGCCCCGCCGACACGCCGGAGTTGCAGGGTGAGGCTTGGTCTCTGGACTACCAGGGCGTGCGCTTCATTTCCCTGGATGCCAATCCCTACGCCAATGAAGACTTCGACGCCAACGCCCGGGAGCGCGTCGCCACCCGGCAGATCCAGTGGCTGGAAGGCCTCCTCAGCGCCAACCCTAACCGCTGGACCATCGTGATCCAGCACCAGCCTCTCTATTCCGCCGGGAAGGACCGCGACTATCCCGAGCTGCGCGCCGCACTGCTGCCCCTGTTTGACAAGTACCACGTGGACCTGGTCCTCCAGGGCCACGACCACATCTACGGCCGCTCCCGCAAGCTGGCGGGCGGCAAGGCCGTGGGCGACGCCCAGCCGGGCACGGTGTATGCGATCTCCGTGAGCGGCCCCAAGGCCTACCAGCTGAATCCCCAGCACCTCGCCCTCATGGCCGTGACGCGCCTGCATACCCAGATGTACCAGGTCATCACCGTGGCCCCGGACCGCCTGACCTTTGAGGCCTTCTCCATCACCGGGGAGCGGGTGGATGGCTTCGAGCTGCGCAAGAACGCCGCGGGTGCTTCCATCCTGGTGGACCAGAGCCCCAAGCCAACGGCGTCGACGCGTTGACCGGATCGTCACCAGGATTTCCAAGTCATCCACAAGGAGCCTTCATGATCAAGCGCCTCATCCTCCTGCTCACCCTGGGCCTGGCTTCGGCGGCCTCGTGGGCCCTGGAGCCACCGAAACCAACACCGTCGGCTCCGGCTGTCCAGGCAGCGAGGCCCAGGATCAAGCTGGCCCTCTGGGGCGACTCCCGGGAGAACCTGGATCAGGCCTGCGAGCACATCGCCTCGGTGCTGCTCAACGACATCACGGACTGGGACGTCCAGGTCCACAGCGGCGACTTCACCCACCGGGGCGGCGAGGAGGACTGGCAGCGCACCTTGCACTACAAGGGCATCGACAAGCTGTTCGTGAAGGGCCGCTTCCTCATGACCACCAGCAACCACGATTGCAGTGACAAGGGAGGCTCTGACGTCCGGGCCGTCTACGACAAGTACACCAAGGACGTGCTGCCGGTGAACTCGCAGGATCTCACCACCCACTTCTATGCCTGGGACAAGGGCAACGTCCACATCGTGTTCTGCGATGGGTTCTTCACCGATCCGGTCACCATGCAGACCTGGCTGGATCGCTACCTGAAGACCGTGCCCAAGGGCGACTGGCTGATCGGCGTCTGGCACGATCCGGCCTACGGGATCACCTACAAGGAGAGCTACCTCGACACCTGCCGTCCCTGGCTCGATGCCGTGTACAACCACGGTGGAAAATTCATCATGAACGGCCATGCCCACGTCTACCTCCGCACCAAGCCGCTGCGGCCCGATGGCACGGTGGACGCCAAGAACGGGATGGTCCACCTCATCAATGGCACCGGCGGCGCCAGCTGGAAGGAGCCCGTGGCCCCGGACGACAAGATCGCCTTCACCCCGGCCGTCACGTCCTTCCCCTGCATCACCTTCCTCACCTTCGAGGGCGACACCGCCACCCTGCAGACCGTGGACGCCCGGCCCGGATCCAAGCTCAAGGTCATCGACGAATGCAAGTGGACCAAATAACCCCATTCCCCAGGAGAGCTTCATGAAACGATCCATGGTTCAGATTTCTTCCCTTCTCATGCTGGTTTCCGGCGGCCTGCTGCAGGCCCAGGCCAAGCTCCCTTCCCTGGTGGCTTCCATCGCCATTGGCGGCGCGGGCGGCTGGGACTACATCGCCGTCGACCCGGCGAGTCACTACCTCTACGTCTCCCACTCGACCCAGATGCACGTGGTGGATCCAGCCGCCAAGAAGGTGGTGACCACCCTGGCCAATACGCCAGGCGCCCATGGCGCCGCCTTCGCCACGGAGTTTGGCCAGGCGTTCATCACCTGCGGCAAGAACGACACCGTGCAGGTCATCGACACCAAGACCTTCAAGCCCGTGGCCACCCTCAAGGCCACGGGAAAGAAGCCGGACGCGGCCCTCTACGATGCGTCCACGAAGCGGGTCTTCGTCATGAACAACGGCGGGAACAACATCACGGTCATCGACGCGGCGAGCCTGAAGGTGCTTGGAACCATCGCCCTCGGCGGGGCCCCGGAGTTCGCCCAGGCCGACGGCAAGGGCCTGGTGTTCGTGAACCTGGAAGACAAGGATGCCGTGGCCGTCATCGACGCGGCCTCCATGAAGGTCCTGAAGGAGTGGCCGCTGGCGCCGCACGCCACGCCCACGGGCATGGCCATCGACCCGGTGAATCACCGGCTCTTCATCGGCTGCCGCAGCGGGCAATTGGTCGTCCTGGATGCGCTATCGGGCAAGCTGATCTCGGCCCTGCCCATCGGTGCGGGCGTGGATGCCTGCTCCTTCGATCCCAGCACCGGTCGGATCTATGCCTCCTGCAAGGAGGGCACCGTCGCCGTCATTCAGGCGGATTCGCCGGAGAAGTACTCCCTCGTGGGAACCCTGAAGACCGAGGCTGGGTCGAAGACCATGACCCTGGACCCATCCACGCATTCAATCTTCGTCCCCGCCGCAGGAGCCGCGGGCACGCCAGGCAATCCCATGGCTGGCTTCCAGGTCCTGCACTTCCAACCCTGAGGCTCAAAGGAATTCAGCAGATGCCACCATCGCGATGGTGGAGACACGAATGGACGCCTTTCGCGGGCATCCATTTGGATGTGCGCCATGTGACCCTCCAGTCGGCCTCGTTGGCCCTGGCAGACAGCAACGTCAAGGTGTCGCCGGGCGCCAAACCTGGAGTTGTTGTGGGCGAGGGTGTGACCGTTACGATGCTGTGGTTATCCATTTGGAGGTTCACGCAGAAGTTCAAATTGACCCGCTTCATCCACCTCGCAAAAATCCGCCAACGAAACCGCGGCAAATTAACAACCCCGCCCCCATTACTACATCATTTCGTCACGGACTGGTTACGGGAATTCTTCATTCTGAGGGATCCCAAGGATGCGCCCAATGCTTCCTCAAGATCAGTCCGTTCAGCGAGCACCAGAGCCTTTCGTGCAGCTCCATGCACTTGGCGTGACCTACTCTGGCGGGGTACAGGCTCTCCGCTGTATCGATCTTGATTTCCGCGCCGGTACCTTTGTGGCGCTCCTGGGTCAGAGCGGTTCTGGGAAATCCACCCTGCTGCGCTGCATCAACCTGCTGGTGCGGCCTACCTCAGGTACCGTGCAAAGCGCTGGGCTTCCGGTGCTGCATGGACGGTGCCTTCAACAGCACCGCCTGCGTACAGGCATGATCTTCCAGCAGCACCAGCTGAATCCTCGCCAGACGGTGCTTCAGAATGTGCTCAATGGGCGTCTTGGCCGCCATGCCTGGTGGCGGACTCCACCGCCCCGGTATTCCCTTGGACACCCATTTGGGGACAATCCCCTGAGAGGTGCCAATGAAGAAGAAGGAAGAAACCCAGCCGGTAGGGGCAGCGGAAGGAGGCCGTAGGCCGACTGTAGCTGCCCCTACCGGGCGCGGCGGGAAGGGACGGTTCAGTTCCCAGCGGAAGGCGGAGGCAGTCCTCCGGCTTCTGCGTGGCGAGGAACTCGATGCCCTCTCCCGGGAGCTCGGAGTCATGGCGGCCACTCTGGCCGGCTGGAAAGAGGCCTTTCTGGCTGCGGGCCAAGCGGGGCTGAAGTCCAGGGAACCCGACCTCCGGGACGAGGAGAACGCACGCCTGAAGCAGCTCCTGGGTGACCGGGAGATGCGTCTGGAGATCCATCGGCAGGCAGCCAAGCTCCGGGGCTACGAACTGCCTTTCATCCCAGGGAAGCGGAAGTGATCCGCGAGGCTGTGGCCGCTTCCCTGGTCCGTCCCACGGCCCTCGTATCGGTTTGCGACGAACTACGGATTCCTCGTTCCACGGTCTACGCCCAGCGGGACGGTGGTCGTTCTAAGCCGCTCCAGAAGCGTGGCCCCAAACCCCTGGTGCCCGACAGTGACTTGCTCACCGCCATCCGCGAAGTGCTCACCGACCCACCCTTCATGGGCGAGGGTTACCGGAAAGTCCACGCCCGCCTACGTTACCGGGGTATCCACGCCGATGTAGAACGGATCCGACTCCTTATGCGGGAGCACGATCTCCAGGCGCCCGGTAAGCCTCGGCGCATCCTCGGGCCTAGGACCCATGACGGCACGATCATCACTCTCGCCCCCGATGAGATGTGGGGGACGGATGCCACCGCGACCATGCTGCTCGATGGCCAGCAGGCCACGATCTTTGGCATCTACGACCACTGCACCTGCGAGTTGCTCGGCATCCATGCCGCCCTCAGGGCCGACCGTTTTGAAGCCATCGTGCCCCTCCACCAGGCCTGCCGGGCCAGCTTCGGGGGTGTGGGGAAGGCCATCGCAGCCGGCCTCAAGCTTCGCCACGACAACGGGAGCCAGTTCATCTCCAGGGCCTTCCAGGCCGAACTGCGCTTCCTGGGCATGGACTCCAGTCCCTCCTTCGTCCGTGCCCCCGAAGGCAACGGCTGCATCGAGCGCTTCTGGCGCACCCTTAAGGAGCAGCTTCTCTGGCTCCACACCTTCGCCAACATCGAGGACCTCAACCAGGCCCTCCAGGAATTCCGCGATCTCTATAACCACCAGTGGCTGATCGAACGCCACAACCACCGGCCTCCCGCACTGGTCCGTCAGGACCTCCTTGGCACCGGAGCCGCCGCGTGAATACACTCAACCATCTGTCCAAGAAATACCGGGCGGTTCAGGCGGCAACAGGGCACGGCCGATCGAAAGGCTGACCCTGGAATTGGTCGCTGCCAACAAGGAGCTGGCTTTCCACACCACGGAGAAGGGTAAGCGTGCGGATGAGTTGGTCGTTGCCAATGCGGAGCTGGCCTTTCAGACCTCGGAGAAGGGCAAGCGTGCGGATGAGTTGGTCGTTGCCAACCAGGAGTTGGCCTTCCAGACCTCGGAGAAGGCCAAACGCGCCGGTGAGTTGGTCGTTGCCAATGCAGAGCTGGCCTTTCAGACCACGGAGAAGGCCAAACGCGCTGACGAGCTGGTCGTTGCCAACCAGGAGCTGGCCTTCCAGACTTCGGAGAAAGTCAAACGCGCTGACGAAGCAGAGACCTTGCGACGAGACCTCGAAGCGCAGCTAAGATACGCCCTCGGGGCCTCATGGGAAGGCATCTGGGACTGGAACCTGCCGCTCGACTGGGTGCGGCACAACGTCGGCTGGTGCCAGATCCTCGGCATGGAGGAGTACGACCTCAAGCACCCCATGGGCGTTTTCGAGTCAAAGATCTTCGAGGAGGATCGCCCGGGGGTCATGGCGAAGATCAAAGCCTCCCTGGCTGACGGAACGACCTACCAGAGCCAGCACCGCATGAAACACGAGAGCGGCCGGCTGGTCTGGGTATACGACCGCGGCAAGGTGGTGGAGTGGGACCAGGAGGGCCTTCCCACTCGGATGGTGGGTTCCATGAGGGACATCACGGACAGCGTCGCTACGAATGCCTGCCTGGTGGAAGAAAGGAACCGGGCCAACCACCTGGCACTCCAGGCCGAGCAGGCCACCCAGGCGAAGTCGGAGTTCCTCGCGAACATGAGTCACGAGATCCGGACGCCCATGAACGGCATGCTCGGCATGATCGGCCTCCTGGAGAAAGCACCCCTGGACGCCTTGCACCATCGCTATGCCGCGGTAGCGCATAGCTGCGGTGAACAGCTGCTGGTGATCATCAACGACATCCTGGACCTCTCCAAGATCGAGGCCGGCGAACTGAACCTCGAGGAGGTGGACTTCAGCCTGGAGGCACTCCTGGAGGACCTCCGCCTGCTGCTGTCCATTCGGGCTCAGGAGCAAAACCTGGTGCTGTTCCTCGGCCCGCAGCCGGGAACCCCGGACTGGCTAAGGGGGGATCCTACCCGCCTGAAGCAGGTGCTCTTCAACCTGATCGGGAATGCGCTGAAGTTCACGGCCCAGGGGGCGGTGCTGGTCCAGGTGGAGACCCTGGCCAGGACGGCCGACGAGGTTCAGCTCCGCTTCCGGGTGATCGATACGGGCATGGGCATTCCTGCCGACAAGCTCGGGGAGGTCTTCGAAAAATTCACCCAGGCGGACACCTCCGCCACTCGGAGCTACGGCGGCACGGGTCTTGGCCTGGCCATCTGCCGCCAGTTGGTGGCCCTCATGGGGGGCGAGATCGGGGTCACCAGCGAGGTGGGCTGGGGCTCGGAGTTCTGGTTTACCGTGCAGCTGCGCTTGGCAACTCGGGTGCCCCTCAGCCCTGCCAGTGCTCGAGTCCCTCTCCAACCCAGCTGGGAGGCCGGGCAGGTCCAGATCCTCCTGGCGGAGGACAACGAGGTGAACCAGCTGTTGGCCGTGACCCTGCTCGAGGAGTGGGGGGTCACCGTGGATGTGGTCCCGGATGGCCTGCGGGCCCTCGAGGCCCTGCGGATCACCCGCTACGACCTGGTCCTCATGGACATTCAGATGCCCCATCTGGATGGCTTGGGGGCCACGGCCATGCTGCGGAAGCCGGAGTCGGGCGTGCTTAACCCCCGCGTGACGGTGGTGGCGATGACCGCCCACGCCATGCGAGAGGACCGCCAGCGCTGCCTGGATGCAGGCATGGATGACTACATCGCCAAGCCCATCCAGCCCGACACCCTCCTGGGCGTTCTGAACCGCTATTGCGGAACAGGCTCCAGACCGATCATCGCGCCGAGGTGAGCGAACCATGCTGATTCGTTCCCCCCTGCAGATGAACTTCATGATCATCAGCCTGATCTACCTGATCATGGCCCTGATCTCATGGGTCATCCTGGTGGATCGGCGCGGCCTGTCGGTGCACCGGTGGTGCGCCGGGAGCGTCCTCTTCGGTGTGGGCCTCTTCTTCATGGGCATGAGAGGGCTGGTCCCGGACTGGGCCAGCTTCACCCTGGCTCAGGCGCTGCTCTTCTTCGGGAGCGCCCTGCACGCCCAGGCCCTGCAGCTGGAGCGAGGGCGGGCCTGGCGAACCTCTTGGTTGGCTGCCTTGGGGCTCGGCTATCTGGCGATTTTCAGCGCACTGCATTTCAAGGTCGGGAGTGAGTCCCTGCGGGCCGGGTTTGCGTCCCTGGTCCAGGCCATCCTCATTGCCGCGGTCGCCTGGTCAGCCTGGCGGCTTGCGCAAGAGCAGCAGTGCCGAAGCGCGCAGGCCATTGCGCTGGTGTCCCTGGTCATGGTCTCCCATCTGGTCGTGCGCATCAGCACGTTTAACACTTCCATGACCAACGTTCAGCTGTGGAACCAGACCCCCATGGTCTTCCTCGTGACCTTTATCGTGGGGCTGATGGTCGCCATCATCTCCCATGTGGGCTACATCGGCATCACCCTGGAGCGCTTGTACCACCAGGAGGTCACCGCAAGGGCCTGCGCAGAAGAGGAAAGCGCGCGGGCTGACCGCATGGCCCACCAGGCTGAGGAGGCCTCCAGGACCAAGTCGGACTTCCTGGCCGGCATGAGCCACGAGATCCGGACCCCCATGAGCGGCATGATCGGCATGATCGGCCTGCTCCTGAAGGGGCCTCTGGATGCCAAGCATCTCCGCTATGCCCAGTTGGCGCGCACCTGCGGCGAGCAGCTGCTGACGATCATCAACGACATCCTGGACTTCTCAAAAATCGAGGCAGGCAAGCTGGAGCTCGAGGAGGTGGACTTCAGCCTGGGGGTGGTCCTGGAAGACCTCCGCCTGCTGCTGTCCGTCCGGGCCGAGGAGAAGAGCCTGGTGCTGTTCCTGGGCCCGCTGCCGGGCACCCCGGACCTGCTGCGGGGGGACCCGATCCGCCTGAAGCAGGTGCTGCTCAACCTCATCGGAAATGCGCTGAAGTTCACAGCCAAGGGGGCGGTGCTGGTCCAGGTGGAGACCCTGGCCATGACAGCCGAGGAGGTCCGCCTGCGCTTCCGCGTGATCGATACGGGCATGGGCATCCCTGCTGGCAAGCTTGAGACGATCTTCCAGAAGTTCACCCAGGCGGACTCCTCCACCACTCGAAACTACGGCGGCACGGGCCTCGGCCTGCCCATCTGCCGGCAGCTGGCGGCCCTCATGGGGGGTGAGATCGGGGTCTCCAGTGTGGAGGACTGGGGCTCGGAGTTCTGGTTTACCGCCCAGCTGCGCCTGGCCGCCCGGGAGACCCTCGAGCCCATCGGTGGTGCCAGTGGCTTGGCGCCGGTGCACGTCAGGCCTGAGCTCGAAACACTGAGGATCCTCCTGGCGGATGACAGCGAGGAGAATCAGCTGCTGGCCGTGACCCTGCGCAAAGGTTGGGGCGTCACCGTGGAGGTGGTGGGAGATGGGCTGCAGGCCCTCGAGGCCCTGCGAAAGATCCGCTACGACCTGGTCCTCATGGACATTCGGATGGCCCTGCTGGATGGCTTCGAGGCCACGGCCCAGCTGCGGAAGGCAGAGTCGGGCGTGCTGGACCCCTTGGTTCCGGTGGTGGCCATGACCGCCTCCGCCCTGCCGGGGGACTGCCAGCGCTGCCAGGATGCGGGCATGAATGACCACCTCTCCAAGCCCATCGAGCCCGAAGCCATCCTGGCAACCCTGCGCCGCCACTGTGGGAGATCTCCTGATCGCACGGGCTCAGGACGGCAGCAGCCTGCACCTTCGCGCCCTCCGCTTGACCCTCCCGAGTGGAGCAATGGGGTGCGAGGTCCCTCGGGCCCATGACGCCCACCTCTGGTTGCCATAGGCGGAACCTGGTCCGCTTCGGTTGGCCCGGGTTGGTGCTGGCGCTGGGCCTGCTGCTCACCCTGGCCGCTTGGCAGAGCGACCATAGGGCGCAGCAGGATAGGATCCATGCCTATTTCGACTATCGCAGCCGCGATGCGGTGAGACGCATCGAAGCTCGCCTTCGACACTACGAGCAAGCCCTGTTGGCCGCCCGCGGGCTTTTTCAGGCCAGTGAAGTGGTGACTAAGCGCGAATTCGCCACCTTTGTTGCCAACCTAGAAGTCGCCAAGCGCTATCCGGGAATTCAGGGGATCGGCTTTTCGCTGGTGGTTTCCCCGGCCGAGCTGGACCGGCACCTCGCCCAAATCCGTCGCCAGGGTTTCCCGGACTACAGCATTCGCCCCGCCGGGAAGCGGGCGGTTTATAGCTCGATCATCTACCTGGAGCCCTTCCAGGATCGGAACCTGCGGGCCTTTGGCTACGACATGTTCACCGAACCCGTGCGCCAGGAGGCCCTGCGCCGGGCGACGGATTCGGGCGACCCCGCCCTCTCCGGCAGGGTGGAACTGGTGCAGGAAACCGACCAGGGCATCCAGGCCGGGTTTCTTCTGAATGTCCCGGTCTACCAGAACGGCCGTGCCACGCAAACAATCGAGGACCGGAGGCGGAACCTGCTTGGCTGGGTCTACGCTCCTTTCCGGATGAACGATTTCATGACCGGCTTGTTGGGGGAAAATGCCTCTGACCTGGACCTGAAGGTTTTCGATGGGCCGGGGACAAGTCGCGAGACCCTGATGTTTGATAGGGTCCCCGCCCATCCGATCGGGTCCTCAGGCCATTGGCAAGCAACCCAACCCCTCTTATTCGCCGGCCACTCCTGGACCGTGGCGACCCAAGCCCTGCCTGCGCTCATCGCCCGGCATGGCCAAGACACCTCCGCGCGGATCCTGGGTCTGGGCAGTTTGGTGAGTCTGCTGGTCGGCCTGACGGTCTACGGCCTCGCGAGGCACTTGGCAAAAGTCCAAAGCCTCAACGCAACCCTTGAGCAGAAGGTCCAGGAACGGACCCAGCGGCTGGCCAGCATCATCAGCGGCACGAATGTGGGCACCTGGGAGTGGAATGTCCAGACCGGGGAGACCACCTTCAACGAGCGCTGGGCCAACATCATCGGCTACACGCTGGAGGAGCTCGCTCCGGTGTCCATTGCCACCTGGATGAAGTTCGCCCATCCGGATGATCTGCAGGCCAGCGATGAGCTGCTTCGGAAACATTTCCAGGGCGACATCGATTACTACGACTTTGAGTCACGAATGCAGCACAAGGACGGCACCTGGGTTTGGGTGCTCGACCGGGGCCAAGTCGCCACCTGGACGGAGGATGGGCAACCCCTGCTGATGATGGGGACCCACACCGACATCACCAAGAGCAAGGAGGCCGCGGCTGTTCTGACCCGGTTGAAGGACCAGACCCATCAGCTCCAGAAGGCCGAAAGCCTGAGCCTCATGGCTGGGGCCATCGCCCATCACTTCAACAACAAGCTCCAAGCCGTGATGAACAATCTGGAGCTGGCGAGCAACCCCCCCAAAGGTCTGGACCCGGCCAAGTTCCTGGCCCAGGCCAAGCTGGCCTCCGAAAAGGCCGCTGAGGTCAGTCGGCTGATGCTGGTCTACCTGGGGCAGTCCTCCCTGGAACGTGGGCCGCGCTTCCTGGCCGGGCTCTGCCGGGCCAGCCTGCCCCTCCTCCAGAAAGCCTTGCCGAGCACCGTGCTCCTGGAGCTGGATGGCCCTTCTCCCGGCCCTGTCGTCCATGCGAATGCCGGCCAGATTCAGCAGGTCCTGACCAGCCTGGTGACCAATGCCAGCGAAGCCATGAGCGCCACTGGGGGGTGTGTCCGCCTGAGCCTCAGCACCTGCCCTGCGGTCGAGATTCCCACGGCCCATCGCTTCCCCATTGGCTGGCAACCCCAGGGGTCGGACCATGCCTGCTTGTCGGTGGCAGACACTGGCGGTGGTATTGCGAGCGGGGATATCGACAAGCTGTTTGATCCCTTCTACTCCACCAAGTTCATCGGGCGTGGGCTAGGCCTACCCGTGGTGCTGGGCCTGGTGCAGGCACATGGTGGGGCCATCACGGTTGAAAGCATCGTGGGCCAGGGCAGCACCTTCCGGGTCTATCTCCCGGTCTCCAGTGAAGCTCCTCTGGTTCCGCTGGAACCCCCGCTGGCCGCGCCACCCCTTGTCTTCGGCGGCACCGTCCTGCTGGTGGATGACGACGAGATGCTGCTCACGTCGACCCGCCGGCTGATGGTGCTACTGGGCTTCACCCTGCTCACGGCGACGGATGGGGTCGAAGGCCTGGACGTGTTCCGGCAGCATCAGGCCGAGATCCGCCTGGTGATCACCGATCTGTCCATGCCGCGCATGGATGGCTGGGAGCTGCTGACCGCCCTCCGCCAGCTCGAACCGAACCTGCCCGTGATCCTGGCAAGCGGCTATGACAAGGCTCAGGTCATGGCCAGCCCAACCCCAGAGCGCCCGCAGGTCTTCCTGAACAAGCCCTATGACCTCCAGCAGCTTCGTGATGCCCTGGGCCAGGCCTTGGCGAACAGCAACCAATACAGGTAGCCGCCGCAAGAGCCCGGATTTATGAGAGCGTTGAAGGGTGGACACCCTGGACCTCAGCTACCGCCTTGCGTCGTCGCTGGCCGGCGCCGCGGCACGGGCCTGCGTGCAGGGCCTGCCGGCGGCCTGGGCGCTGCGCCTGCGGGCGGACGCGCCGGAGCTGCCCGCCGGGCGCTGGGTGTGGCTCCATGCGGTGAGCGTGGGGGAGCTGCTGCTGGCGGATGGTCTGGTGGGCCGCCTCCTGGCGGGGGGCCACCGGGTGCACCTGAGCACGGGCACCCCGGCGGGCCTGGAGCTCCTGACCCGCCGCCTGCCCGGGTGGGACCAGGGCCGGGGCTTGCTCACCGGCGGCGCCTTTCCCCTGGATGATCCCGCCGGCCTGGAGCCCTTCCTGCTGCGTCCACCCGGAACCTTCGTGGCTCTGGAGACGGAGCTCTGGCCCGGCCTCCTGCAGGCCCTGGCGGAGCGGGGCATCCCCTGCGCCGTGGTGAACGGACGCCTCACGGAGCGCAGCCTGGCCCGGGGCGGCCCCTGGCTGCGGAGGGCGGCTTCCCGCCTCAGCCTGGTGGCGGCCCGGGACGAGGCCAGCGCCGAGGCCTTCCGCACCCTGGGGGCCCCCCAGGTGGCTCTGGGAGGCAACCTCAAGGCCGATCTGCCGGCACCGGCGCCCCTGCACGTGGGCTGGGCTGACCTGCGGGCCGCCTGGGCGGGCCACCCGGTGCTGGTGGCCGGGAACACCCTGGCGGGCGAGGAGGACCGGGCGCTCGCTGCCTGGTCTGCGGCCCGGGCTCAGCAGCCGGGCCTGCGGCTCATCCTGGCCCCCCGCCAGCCGGCCCGCTTCGAGGCGGTAGCGGCACGGCTGGCCAGTGCCGGTCGGCCCTGGCGGCGAGCTTCGACGCCCTGGCCCGAGGCTGCGGCCTGGGGGGCTGTGGACATCCTCCTCCTGGACACCCTGGGTGAGCTGGCGGCGGCCTACGCCGAGGGCACGGTGGCCCTGGTGGGTGGGGGCTGGGATGGGGCCGGCGGCCACAACCCCCTCGAACCAGTCCAAGCCGGGGTGCCCACGCTGCTCGGACCCGGCTACGCCAACTTCGAGGACCTGGTACCGCCCCTCCTGGCGGCGGGCCGCATCGAGGTGGTGGCGGCGGAGGCCCTGGCCGGCAGGCTCGGCGAGGTGCTGGCTGCGGCGCCCCTGCGGCCCCCAGGCGCGGCTCCGCTGCCCCAAGCCCTCCGGGGCGCCCTCGACCGCACCTGGAGTCTGCTTGCCCCGCTGCTGCCCCCCAGGGGCTAGAATCGCCCAGACCCGGAGCCCCCATGATCCGACGCCCGCCTCATATCCTGCTGATCGATGACGATCTGGCAGTGCTGGAGATGGTCCACTCGGCCCTGGAGCACTACGGCATGGAGGTGCACTCCTACCCGGATGCCGCGCATGCCCTGGACCTGGTGCAGAACCCGGCCTCGCCGGAGTTCGACCTGGTCATCAGCGACATCAACATGGAAGGCCTGAACGGCTTCGATGTCATCGACCGCATCAAGGCCATCAAGCCCCGCCTGCCCGTGGTGCTCATGACCGGCCAGGCCTCGGTGGACTACGCCATCCGCGCCATGCGCCAGGGGGCGGCCAACCTCTTCATGAAGCCCATCGCCCTGCGGGACATGATCAACAACGTGTTCCACCTGGTGGACCTCTACCGCGAGATCCGCCTGGGGGACACCGGCCTGCAGGGCCTGGTGAACGAGCGGCGCCACTTCCTGTTCCGCTCCGACGAGCTGGACGTGCCCACCCTGGTGCGGCACCTCACGGACCGCCTGGTGCCCATGGGGTTCGCCTCTGCCAACAACGTGGATGTCATCGCCATGGCCATCCACGAGTCCCTGGTGAACGCTCTGGAGCATGGGAACCTGGAGCTGGACTCCCGCCTGAAGGGCGACATCCTCGACCAGGAGGACGCCTACTCCGACCTCCGGGCCCAGCGGCTGGCCGACCCTGCCTACGCCGGGCGCCTCATCGAGGTGCGGCTGGCCATGGACACCGATCGCATCGAGCTGGAGATCACCGATGAGGGCCACGGCTTCGATACCAGCAAGATGGCCCAGGACCCGCGGGAGTCAGAGGTGGCCACCCAGTGCGGCCGGGGCCTGCCCCTCATCCTCCTCGTCATGGACGAAGTCCACTTCAACGAGAAGGGCAACCAGATTCGGATGGCGCTGAGGAAGAAATGATTTTATGGCTATCGGCTATCGGCTATCGGCTATCGGCTATCGGCTAAAACCCAGCCCGGTCGCGGGGGCAAACCGGGGCATTCGTTAGCTACTAGCCAGCAGGGACCACACATGTTGCGGGAACCAGGCTGGGCCCGCTTTGGCCGGTAGCCGACAGCTACCAACCGAATTGGCTGTCAGCCAAGAAGCCCCAGCTGCTGCCATGCGGCAGCCGAGCCCCGCATTGGCTGACAGCTGATAGCTAACCTAGAAAGCCGACTCCACAAACGCCTTGATCTGGGCCTTGGGCTGGCCGCCGATGAGCTTGTTCACGGCCTTGCCGTCCTTGAAGACGATGAGGGTGGGGATGCTCATGATGCCGAACTGGCCGGCCACGTCCGGGTTCTCGTCCACGTTCATCTTCACGAACTTGGCCTTGCCCTGCAGCTCAACCGCCAGCTCGTCCAGGATTGGCGCGATCCCGCGGCAGGGGCCGCACCAGGGGGCCCAGAAGTCCACGAGCGTGACGCCCTGGGCTACGGTCTGGGGGAACTCGGCGTCGGTGACGTGCGAGACGAGATCGGACATGAAGACTCCTTTCAGGGTCGGGGTTGCGGCTTCGCTTAGGGCTGGTCCGGGGCCGGCTGGGTTCCGGAGGGTTCCAGAGGCACATGGGCGCAGAGGTCGAGGCCGAAGCCACGCAGGCCAATGTACTTCGTTTCGTGGCGGCTGAGGAGGCGCATTTTTCCGATGCCCAGCTGGCGCAGGATCTGGGCACCCACGCCGAAGTCCCGGTCGCTCATGGCCTGGGGCGGGGCTTGGCCCTCCTCCGCAACGCCCGGGGTGTGGGCATGGCGGCGCAGGTAGACCAGGGCACCGCAGCCTTCCTTTGCCAGCGCCCCCATGGCCTTCTGGAAGAGGCCGCTCTCGAAGCCGTGGAGGTCATCCGGCAGGGTCTCCACGTGGACCCGGACCAGGGGCGCCTCCTGCTGGGCCAGGTCCCCGAGGACGAAGGCCAGGTGGCTGCCGCCGTCCAGCAGGCTCTGGAAGCGGTGGACTTGCAGCCGGCCCCACTCGCTGGCCATGGCGCGGACCTCGAGGGGCCGGACCAGGGGCTCCTGGCGGAGGCGGTAGGCCACCAGGTCGGCCACGGTCACCAGGAGCAGGCCGTGCTGGCGGCAGAAGGGCACCAGATCCGGGACCCGGGCCATGGTGCCGTCATCCTTCATGATCTCGCAGATGACGCCGCTGGGGTGCAGGCCCGCCAGGCGGGCCAGGTCCACGCTGGCCTCGGTCTGGCCGGTGCGGGTCAGGACGCCCCCGGGCCGGGCCCGGAGGGGGAAGACATGGCCGGGCTTGACGAAGTGCTGGGGCCGGGCCTCCGGGGCGATGAGGGCCTGGATGGTCCGGGCCCGATCCTGGGCACTGATGCCTGTGGTGGTGCCTTCCCGGGCCTCGACGGACACGCAGAAGGCGGTCTCGAAGGGGCTGGTGTTGTCCCGCACCATGAGTGGGATCTGCAGGCGGTCCAGGAGGGGTCCCTCCAGAGCGGCGCAGATCAGGCCCCGGCCGTGGGTGGCCATGAAGGCAATGGCCTCGGGCGTCACATGCTCGGCGGCCAGGGTGAGGTCGCCCTCGTTCTCCCGGTCTTCGTCATCCACCACCACCACCATCCGGCCCTGCCGGATGGCTTCGATGGCATCTTCAATGGGGGCGAAAGGAGAGGGCGGCGGCTGATTCATGGAACCCCCAGCATCGCTCAGGAACCCGCCGGGGGGAAGGGCGCACTCCGTGGTAAGGTTTGGCGTTCCCCCTCCCACTCCTTAGGAAGGTTATATGTCCCAGGGCGTTATCCAAGGCTCCATGCGCGAGGCACCCCTGGCGGACATCATCCAGCTGGTGGGACGCAGTGGGAAGTCCGGGTGCTTCCATGTCCAGCAGGAGGCCCGGCGGGCCCGAATCTACCTGAAGGAAGGGCGGCTGGTCCATGCCGAGACCCCCTCCGCCGAGGGCCTCGAGGCCCTGCTGGAAGTGGCCATGTGGCTGGATGGCCGCTACCACTTCGAGGCCTCTTCCGCCGAGGTTCCCACCACCCTGACCCGCCCCAACGGCTCCCTCCTGATGGCCTTTGGGGAGCGGATGGATGAGTGGCGGATCCTCAGCCAGAAGATCCCCTCCCTGGATCTCTACCCGGTGTCCACCCTGCTGCCGGGCGAGGTGCCGGAGGGCATCGGGCCCCGGGAGACCAGCCTGCTGGCCGTGGCGACTGGCTACTGCTCCGTGGCCGAGCTGGCGGAGCTGGCCGGCCAGCCCCCGCTGGACCTGGCCAAGGACCTCTATGGACTTGTGCTGGCGGGCCTCGTGGCCATGAAGGGCATCCGCTCCGGGCGTCCCCCCCTGGCCGAGGACCCTGTCCCGGTGACGGCCCCCGCTGCTGGGGAGGCGCCACCTGTGCCGGAAGCCACTGTGGAGGTCCCTGCTGCGCCGCCTGCAGCACCGGCCCTGCCCGCCGCTGCGGTGGACCCCCAGCGCATGGTCAAGCTCATGAACTACGCCCAGCGCATCGCCCAGACCGCCAAGGCGGCGCTGCCGGAGCCGTACCACGGCATGGTGAATCAGCTGCAGGCCCAGGCCACCCAGGCCATCAACAACGGAGAAGGCCCCGAGGCTGTCAAGGCCCTGGCCCTGGCGGTCAGCCGGGGGGCTGTGGAGGCGGGCTGCGCTGCGGACACCGTGCGCAACCTTAACGCCCAGCTGAAGGCCCTCTTCGCCACCCGATAGGATTCCGATGACCCTGCGCTTCTTGTTCAGCCTTGTGGCCTCCTGCCTGCTCCTGCTCACCGGCTGCAAGGAGACCACCGATGCCAGTGGTGGCACCAGCGGCGCCGCCCTGTACGCCTTTGACTCCACCACCAGCCAGGTGTTCGTCTGGAAGGACCTCGGCACCCTCTACGACAGCACCGCCACCCTGGCGCCCACGTACCGAATCAGCTCGACCCTCTTCACCAAGGTCACCGCCCTGGCCTGGGGTGGCGTCTGCTTCGACAGCCAGCGGGGGGTGCTCTATCTGGTCTCCGAGACCGGCACCATCGTGCGGGTGAGCAGCATCCGCACCCAGACCGGCTCGGTGCCCAGCGCCGAGGTGGTCTCCTTCGCCCTCTCCAACACCGGCCGGCTCACCAATGGGAAGTTTGGCCAGGTGGCCCTGGACTCCCAGAACAACACCCTCTACATCACCGAAAATGGCGACAGCAGCACCCAGATCTGGGTGGTCGCCAGCGCCAGCGCTCAGGGCCAGGATGCCTCCGTGACGCTCCAGGCGCTGCAGAACAGCAGTGACAGCGGCGGCACCGGCGTGGTCGCTGCCTCGGGGGTGGTCTATGGGTTCTTCCTGGATGGCGGCACCGTCGGCATCGAGGCCCTCACTGGCCCACGCCTCCGGCGGGGGAGCGCCACCTCCTTCGGTGCCACGGACGTGATCCTTGGCAGCTCGACAGCCCTGGGGAAGTACGGCGTCCTCGCCCTCGACACCGCCAACGGCTACCTGTTCGTGGGGCGCCACAACACCGATGCCGCCAGCACCGCCTCGCCCATCCAGGTGTTCCGCACAGGCCAGTTCGGCTTGTCCTACAACCAGGCCCCCTACCTCACCCTGGGCAGCGCCACCGGACAGCCGGATATCCGGGTGCTCACCCACGCCGGCAACCGGGACTGGCTGGTGGGCCTCAAGGGGACTGGCACCGTGGGCGCAGGCACCTTCTACGTCTGGAAGCAGCCCATGGCCGGCAGTGCCGCCAAGTCCATCCTGGCCCCCACGGGTTCCGTGGTGAAGGGCGTGGCCATCGACGGTAACGCTTCGTGAAGGGTCTCCGCCTGCTGGGCCTGCTGCTGCAGGAGGTCTTCCAGGACCTCTATCGGCACCGGGGTCAGCACGCCCTGGCCGTGCTGACCCTCGCTTCAGGCCTGCTCCTGGCCGGGGGCGGCCTGCTGGCCGCCGAGAGCCTGGGCCGCTTTGTCACCAAGCTGGAAGGCCTGGCCAAGGTGGTGGTCTATGCGGGCGAGGGGCGTAGCCTGGAGGAGGCCGAAGGCCGCCTGCGTCGGGACCCGCGCTTTCAGTTAGTGCACCGCGTCAGCGCTGATGAGAACCGCCGCCGCTTCCTCGCCGCCACCCGGGATGCGGGCGTGCTGCTGGAGGCTGCGGGCCTCGATGCCCTGCCCGAGAGCCTGGAGCTGACCCTGCGCCGTGACCTCGCCGATGGGGGCCGGGCCGTTGAGGTGGGCCGCAGCCTGCGGAGCCTGCCGGGCGTGGGCGATGTGCTGGTGGACCAGGAGCGCCTGGACAGCCTCCAGCGCCTGGCCCGGATGCTGCGCTCCGCCCTGGGTGGCTTCGGCCTGCTGCTCCTGATTGCCGCTGGCTTCGCCACCGGCACGGTCATCCGCATGAGCCTGCTGGCCCGGGAGGATGAGATCACCATCATGCGGCTGGTGGGGGCCTCCGAAGGCTTCATCCGCACCCCTCTGCTGCTGGAGGGCGCCGTCCTCGGCCTGACTGGCAGCCTGCTGGCCATCCTGGGCCTCTTCGCAGTCTGGCTACCCATCTCCCGGGGCGTCGGCAGCCTCTCGCCCATGCTGGTGGAGATGGCCCGCCTGGGCTTCTTCTCCGCCGCCAGCATGAGCCTGCTGGCCGCACTGGGGGCCAGCACTGGTGCCCTGGGTGCCCTCTGGGCCTTCTGGTCCACCCGCCGAGCCCAGCGCCAGGACCGGGCGCTCCTGGAAGGCGGAGCCTAGTTCATTCGGGCGCTCAAGATCAATTTGCAATGCGGAAGAAGGCAAAAAGCCTTCACCGCCAAGGCGCCAAGAACGCCAAGAAAAAAGGCAGAAGCTCTTCCGTGCAGTTCTTGGCTTCTTGGCGCCATGGCGGTGATTCTTTATCTTTTGACCAAGTACCTGACTCAGCCCTTCCAGCGCCGCGCGTCGGCTTCGGAGAGGCCCAGTTGATCGAGCACGCGGGTGGCAAAGGTGTCGCAGAGGTCCTGGATGGTCTCGGGGTTGCTGTAGTAGCCGGGCATGAGGGGCATGACGATGGCGCCGGC
>Ga0194052_1000515_pt1 | contig 24734 bp, 23 predicted proteins | sample SepL226m_MetaG_FD_160117 | JGI IMG/M metagenome (GOLD analysis project Ga0194052, IMG submission 160117) | Anoxic zone freshwater microbial communities from boreal shield lake in IISD Experimental Lakes Area, Ontario, Canada - Sep2016-L227-6m | ecosystem: Environmental > Aquatic > Freshwater >...
AAGTCAGTTTGATTCTACGACGGTGGGCTATGATGTGGGTTCACGGACCAGTGTGGATTTGCTGAATGCTCAACAGCAGTTGTTTAGTGCCAAACGGGATTTATTACAGGCCCGCTATAGCTATCTGGTCAATATTATTCGGTTAAAGGCAGCGGCCGGGATTATTGTGGAAAGTGATTTAGAGGATATTAATCAGCAGTTAGTTAATTAGGGTTATTGAAAGATAAAAACGATGTTAGTACAACGGATAAGCAGGCATATAAGAGGCTTCATATAAAATATAAAGCCTATCTTATGGCTGCAGAAAATACACTAATCGGAGTAATAGATATTAAAATGAATAGCAGATTTATAATTTTGCGCATTGTTTTATCTAGATTCAGTGAAGCATGTGAAAAAGTCATTCGTTATAAACAACTAAGGATAGGAGTATTTTCCGAATTTAGCTTAAGCTGTCTTGCACAAATAATTTTGCCTTAATTTCCCGAATAATTTTTGGTGACAAATACATACCGTGCAGTTGCGTTAATTCGGTAATATTCAGCCAAACTTGTTGGGGGCTGAGTAATTCACGTTTTGCCATGAGTAATAACAATCCCAGTGTTCCAATCACGTTAATCTTTAAATGTTGAGCTTTTTGTCGGGCCAATAAATCATCCAAGATAACAAAATCTGCAGCTAATTCTTGTGCTATAACAATTGCTGAAAGCTCGCCTTCATGCAAGCGCCCCATAGCGCCTTTTACGTAAGCCAACCCAACCATCGATAAGCTTTCAACGTGAATAAAATCTGGTAACTCATAATCGCCTAATTCTAGAGCGACATTTTTGGGGGTGACAATATGACTTGCGCAATGCTCTAATAAATTCAGGCGGTTGATTTTGCCTAGAAAAATAATTGGACTGGTATTCAGGACAATTCTCATGACGCGATATGTTCTACCGTTTGCAAGTCTTCCAATACGCATTCATCGGAAATAATATAACCTTGGTCAAAATGCTCTTCTAATCGGTATCGAAACGCATCGAAACTTAATCCTGCAATATAAGCGGCACTTGCAAAACTTATTTTCCGTGCGTGGTATAAACTTGCCGCCAAGAAAAACTCGACCGCATGACTACCAAGGGGTTGTAAAACTTCATCAAATTCTGGCTGTAATTGTATTAACATACGTTTTCCTTTTATTCCTGCCTTTGTTGTAGCGATATTATTATTTGCCACATCTAATTGGATTTCAACGGTTTTAATAAAGGCTAAATACTGTTTTGTTAAAATCTTATTTTACTTTAAAGTTAGTGAGTCTAAAGCACCTTGATGACTAACTCAACAAATAGCCGTTTCAGGTAACTTGAAAAACAGTCACAGGGGGTAAGTCGAAGGGCATTTTGCAGGGATTTGAATGGGATTAACTTTAACAGGAAAAAAGACTATGCAGGATATTCGGTGGAAACAGCGCTTTAATAACTTTAACCGGGCTTTTTTATTGCTGCGCGAAGCGATGGAAAATGATCTGGCAACACTCAGCCAGTTAGAAAAAGAAGGTATTATCCAGCGCTTTGAATATACTTTTGAGCTTGCCTGGAAGGTGTTAAAAGACAAAATGGAAAATGACGGCATAGTATTAGATCAAATTTCGCCAAAAGCTGTTATCAGACAAGCCTACATTGCAAAATTCATTGATGATCCTGAAACCTGGTTAAAAATGATCGGTGACAGAAACTTAATGAGCCATACCTATGACTTTGTTAAATTTGAAGCTGTTATTCAATCAATAGCTGATGACTATTTACCGATGCTGCAAGAATGGTACTTGCAATTGCTAACGGAAATTAACGAGCCATGAGTATAACTGGCTTAACACCTGAACATCTGCTGATTTTACAACAGGTGTTTAAAAGGCATCCCGAAGTTGCAAGCGTAAAACTCTATGGGTCACGCGCAAAAGGCAACTTTCATGATCGTAGTGATGTTGATTTAGTCCTGATAGGAACAGGGATAGACCGCTTTTTAGTCGCAGATATACTGCTGGATTTAGCTGATTCAGATTTGCCTTATGCTGTCGATTTGCAAAATTATAGCGACATTAAAAATCGGGCCTTAATTGAACATATCGACCGTGTGGGGCTGGATATTTATCATTGTTAGCACTGAACCCGAGCGTATCGCCTAATCGTTTGTAGCGCTGATCAATAATGATTGAGTGGTAAGAGAATCATAAATTACTTTTAACAGTCATAAGCCAGCGGTAGAGCGACTCGTTAGACTGTTGGGGCAACCCATAAAATTATCTAAAGTAACTGAACAGATGTCTGGCTTATCCTGAGAGACACTGGCAACATCTGCATGAGCGCTAGCCCAACCTTTTACAGCGCTGAAAAATACTGTTTGAGCGCTCAACCAGGGTGGCCTAATTTTTTTAGGCATTATCTAGCAGTCCGCCAAGTATTTGGACCACTCCAAAAGAATGCGCCACCTTCTCAAAGGACAAGCGTGATGTCTGATTAGGTGTTTAAGGGCATTGGTTGAGGCTTTCCAGCGCTGGAATGGCTTGGGCTAGCGCTCAAAAGGGTTATTTGATTGCTCGGCTGTGATTGTCTATGCGTTTTTATGATTGCTAAGTGGTTTATAAAGATAGTTTTATTGATCTTGAATATTATGCTAGCGTGTTTTTAGGTATGATAGGTGTCTTATTCAAGCCACTGAAATAGAATTTTATAAATTTTGAATATAAGAAAAAGCCGTATAGCTTGCTTTTTTCGCGTGTTAATGCTGTTCACATGCATAACAGGCACAGTACTGCAGGTTAATCCAGCCTACGGTGCTGAAACGATAAGGATTGGTGTGCTGGCCTTTCGCCCCAAACCACAAACTCTGGTGCAATGGCAACCGTTGTCTGTCGCGTTGAAACAGTCCATACCGGATCATGATTTTGTAATAGAGGCGCTCACCTTTCCTGAAATGGAAGCCGCTATCGCAAGTCGAAAAGTGGACTTCGTGTTAACTAACCCAGGACATTATATACTGCTGACAAAACGCATTGGTATGTCAGCTCCTCTCGCTACCTTGTCGACTTATGACAATGGCAAGAATTTTACGGTCTTTGGTGGTGTCATTTTCTGTCGAGCAGGGGACCCTAATATCACTTCACTCAGCGATATTAAAGGCAAAACTGTCGCAGTGACCAGCACTGACTCCCTGGGTGGCTATCAAACACAGGCTTATGAGCTCAATCGAGTAGGGATTCATTTGCCTCAAGAGGTCAAGTTAATTTCTACCGGTATGCCTCATGATAACGTCGTTCAAGCGGTTCTGGCAGGTCATGCTGATGTCGGTTTCGTGCGCACCGGTGTGTTAGAAGGTATGGCTCACGAAGGATTGCTAGATATGAAGCAGATTAAGGTTATTAATGACCAGCATTTATCCAGTTTTCCTTGGCAACTTTCCACTCAGCTCTATCCGGAGTGGCCGTTTGCAGCACTACCTCACGTTGGCGAAAATCTTGCCAGGCATGTTGCTGCTGCGATTTTCATGCTTGAAGAAAATACTACCGCCCTGCACGACATGGGCATACACGGTTTTGTGGTGCCCTCTGATTATACAGTGGTAGCCAATTTGCTTAAGGAGTTGCGTTTACCCCCCTTCGATAATAAACCGCAATTTACTTTAAAGGATATATGGGAACGGTATCTCTGGCAAATGATAGGCGGTTTAGTTGCCATTAGTCTCATCTTATTGTTGGGCGTGCGTTTGTTTTTTACGAGTCGTAAACTGGAAGCGGACCATCGTGTTTTACTAGTGCAAAAGCAACAGCTACAGGAAAGCGAAGCCCACCTGAACGCCATCATTGAAAACGAACCGGAGTGTGTCAAAATAATGGATAAACAAGGATGTTTGTTACAAATGAACCCGGCTGGCTTGGCAATGATCGAAGCCGACTCTTTAGAACAAGTCGTTGGTTGCTCTTTACTTAATGTGGTCTTGCCAGAATATCGAGATGCTTTTCTTCAGGTGCATAGACACGTCCTTGCTGGAGAAATAATGGAGTTGGAGTTTGAAATAAAGGGATTAAAAGGCGGGCATCGTTGGCTGAAAACTCGTGCAGTGCCGATGTATCACAAGAACGAGACGGTTTTATTGGGCGTCACTCGCGACATTACCCAGCGTAAAGAAATAGAAATTGCGGTGCGTAAATCACATGAAAAAATGCAGTCCCTTCTACAGTCTATGGCTGAAGGCGCTTATGGGGTTGACGCCAATGGACAGTGCACCTTTGTAAATAAGTCATTCTTAAAAATTCTGGGTTATGATCAAGCCGACGAAATTATCGGTAGGCAGATTCATGAACTTATCCATCATTCACATGTCGATGGTAGCCACTATCCCGTCTCAGAATGCAAAATGTATGCTGCTTTCATGCACAATGTAGAGATTCATTGCACAGATGAAGTTTTTTGGCATAAAGATGGCACAGCAATACCCGTTGAATACTGGACTCGTCCCATCGTAATAGAGGGTGTGACAAGTGGGGCAATAACTACTTTTATTGATATTACTGAGCGTAAAAATGCAGAGGAAGCCCTACAGGCAGCGGCTTTATATTCTCGCAGTCTGATTGAAGCGAGTTTAGACCCCTTAGTAACGATCAGTGTTGAAGGTAAAATTACTGATGCCAATGCTGCATCTGAAAAAGTGACGGGCATCAAGCGTGATAAACTGATTGGCAGTGACTTTGCAGATTATTTTACAGAACCCGAAAGAGCACACGAAAGCTATCGGCAGGTATTCTCACAAGGCGTAGTCACAGATTATCCACTAGCAATTCGTCATGCATCTGGTAAAGTCACCGACGTCCTGTATAACGCTACCTTATACCGTAATGCTAAAGGTGAGGTTCTTGGCGTGTTAGCAACTGCTAGGGACGTTACCGAACGCAAGCAAATGGAAGAAGAAGTTCATCAATTGGCGTTCTATGACTCACTGACTAATCTACCGAACAGACGCCTGCTCAATGACCGTCTGCAATTCGTTTTGGCAACCAAAAAACGTGATGGGGGTTATGGCGCACTGATGTTCCTGGATTTAGATAATTTCAAGCCCCTCAATGACAAGTATGGTCATGTGGTAGGTGATTTGCTTTTAGTTGAGGCAGCACGTCGATTGGTCAGTTGTATCCGTAAGATGGACAGCGTTGCACGTTTTGGTGGTGACGAGTTTATAGTGATACTTGCTAAATTAGATGAAGATCCATCAGTAGCCACATTACAAGCAGATATTGTGGCAGAAAAAATACGCACCGCCTTATCCGAGCCTTATGTATTCACTATTTCCGATGAAGGACATCCAGATAAAACCATAGAACATCACTGTACAGCCAGTATTGGTGTAATGATTTTTAATGGTAGTGAAGGTAGTCAGGATGATATTCTGAAGTGGGCTGATGCAGCCATGTATGAGGCCAAAGATGCAGGGCGTAATTTGATTCGGTTTTATGTTAGAACACAAGCATGAAAAACTTGCTATGATGACTCTATCTCATACAAACGAGATTAATCATTATTGATGTTACAATCCAGGGAATTGAAATGTTAAAGAATAACGCTGACCTCAGACTTTAAAAAGCGCTGGCGGCTAATAAACGTAACAGCCATTATTGCGCATGGTTAGTATAATATAGCGATACGGTAACCTATTAGCCACTCACTAAAAGCCGATGACCGTTATGCTGTGGAGTCCCTGAACCAGGAAGCAAATCAACCATCTCAACAAAGCCGTTCTTGCCAGGGTAATTTAAATGATGATCATGCTCAAGGTCTGATAATCTATAGGCAAGTTAAATCACTGCAAATCTTTTCAGGCATCATGACAACAACAAAACTCGTGGCGGCACCTCAAGCGTCCCTTACTCGATTCCCTATCGTTGGCATTGGGGCTTCGGCGGGAGGATTGTCAGCTTTCGAGGCGTTTTTCTCCAGCATCCCAGTTAACACGGATCTGGGTATGGCTTTTGTGCTGGTGCAGCATTTGGCGCCTGAGCACAAAAGTCTTCTCGCTGAAATTATCCAGCGTTACACCTCCATGGCGGTTTTTGAAGTTAAAGATGGCATGATAGTGCAGCCTAACTGCATTTACGTTATCCCACCTAATTGCACTATGGCGCTTCAGGGCAACACCTTGCAGTTATTTAACCTTTCCAGTACGGATAAAGTACGTTTACCCATTGATTTCTTCTTTCGTTCATTGGCGCAAGAGCAGCAGGAACGAGCCATTGGCATCATCCTGTCTGGGGCTGGCTGCGACGGCACCCAAGGGGTACGGCTCATCAAAGGGGAATCTGGCATGGTGATGGCCCAATCTCCAGAAACAATTGAATTTGACAGCATGCCGAGCAGCGCTATAGCCACTGGACTTGTCGACTATGTGCTTCCGGTGGCTGATATGCCAGGCAAACTCATCGACTACGTCACCCATGCCTTCGGCAAGCTGAGTCCGTCCGGTACCGGTCTTACGGTTAATGACCAAAACGCGATGAAGAAGATTTTCATCCTGTTGCAAAACCAGACGGGGCATGATTTTTCCCACTATAAACCTAATACGATCAATCGCCGTATTGAACGGCGCTTGGCTGTCAACCAGATTGAGTTTATTGGCGATTACATCAGGTATTTACAGCAAACCCCTGCCGAGGTGGAGGCACTGTTTCTCGATATGCTGATTGGCGTGACCAATTTCTTCCGTGATCCTCCCGCGTTTTTGGCGCTTGCTGAACAGATCAAGGTCCAGCTTTTAGCCAACAAGCCAGTAGGTTCGATCATTCGAGTATGGGTGCCGGGGTGCTCTACTGGCGAAGAAGCCTACTCTATCGCTATACTCTTGGTGGAAGCCATGGAGGTGCTGAAGCTTAATTATTCGGTACAGATATTTGCTACCGATATTAACAGCCTTGCGATAACGTCAGCCAGAAGCGGTGTTTACCCAGCCAATATCAGTGAATACCTTTCTCCAGAACGGCTGACGCGGTTTTTTACTGCTGAACCGGGCACTAGTAATTACCGTATCCACAGAAGCATACGTGAGATGGTGGTTTTTTCCTTGCATGACTTAATTAAAGACCCGGCTTTCTCAAGACTTGACCTCATTAGTTGTCGTAATCTGCTCATCTATCTGGACACCACTTTACAAAAGAACATAATTCCTCTATTCCACTACTCACTTAACCCAGAGGGACTGCTGTTTCTAGGGACTTCTGAAGGTATTGGCGAATGTGACGACCTTTTTTCTGTGCTGGATCGAAAATCCAAGCTTTATCTGCGCCAAGGAAATAGTTACAGTAGTCCTCATGGAGCCAGAAGCGTATTTATGCCTCCCATAAACACGCTCAAGGCGTTGACCCAAATCAGTATCAGTACAAAATTTCAAATGAAACCCCCCTTACGTGAATTGGCCGAACAAACGCTGTTACAGCATATTCCAGTTTCAGCGGCACTGGTCAATAGTAAAGGCGACATTTTTTATCTGCACGGACGCACTGGCATTTACCTGGAACCCACGTCGGGTGAGGTAGGGATCAACAATATTCTAAAGATGGCCAGAACGGGGTTAAGGTCCCGGTTAACGATTGCCTTACATAAGGTGGTGACCACCGGTGAGATAACGGAAGACAAGTTGTTGCGCGTTAAAACCAACGGCCATTTTAGTTTGGTAAACTTAAGTATCTGTCCAGTGGTCTCTAAATATTTTGATACACTTGAGCCACCTTTGTATTTGGTTGTCCTGGAAGAGGCGCCGGGTATCGACTCAGAACAGATGCTGCAGACGTTTGCCGACCATCCTGCACAGGATCACTTGGTGGACGATAATGAGCGGATTGTTGCAGAGCTTAAACAGGAACTGTCAGACAAGGAAAGCTACATTCTGTCGAGCCATGAGGAGTTGGAGTCGTCCAACGAAGAGCTTAAATCCACTAACGAGGAAATGCAGTCGGTTAACGAAGAATTACAATCCACCAATGAGGAACTTGAAACCTCAAAAGAGGAATTGCAATCGGTCAACGAAGAACTGAACACGGTTAACGCCGAGTTGCAAGCCAAGATTGAAATTGCCTCGCAACTCTACAGTGATATGAACAATTTGCTGGATGGTTCCGGCATCGCCACACTCTTTGTAGATAATAACCTGCGTATCTTGCGTTTTAACCCTCTGGTTAGCCAGATTATCAACCTGATTCCGCACGATATTAAGCGACCTGTCAGCGACATCGTTTCCAATCTCGTGAACTACCCTACCTTGGGAGAAGATATAAGGACAGTCCTTAAAACTTTGATCCCCATCGAGAAGCGTGTGCAGGCCAAGGACGACAAATGCTATACCCTGCGAATCTTGCCTTACCGCACGTTGCACAATGCGATTGAGGGGGCGGTCATTACCTTTGTGGATATCACTGGAACTATTCAGATTGAAGAGGCCCTGGAAAAAGCCAACAGACTGCTTCGCTTAGCCGTCGTGGTGCGTGATGCGCGTGATGCCATTACCGTACAGGATTTGAATGGCCGTATCATAGCCTGGAACCCGGGCGCAGAAAAGCTGTACGGGTGGAGTGAAGAAGAGGCTTTACTGATGAACGTCAGCAACAGAATCCCCGAAAACCAGCGCAAGAAGGCCTTGGACAAAGTGATTAATCTGAGCCATGCTAACATTATAGAGCCCTACCGAACCCAACGGATGACCAAAAGTGGGGCGATTAAGGATGTTTGGATTACCGCCACCGCTTTAGTCAATGAAGCTGGACAGATGTATGCAGTGGCTACAACAGAACGGGTGAGCGAATTAGGCGATAACGCTTTGGAGAATATCAATGAATAGTGGTGAAATAGTCTTGATGATACCCATCAGGAATTAGATTTTCGTCAGCAATCGGTGGTGCTCGATGACTTAGATGGTGCTATAGAAAAGATGAAAATGCGCCATGAGCTGGGTGTCTACTTTATCGATGGATCAATTAAAAATCGATCAGTCTTTCGTGTTCAATATAGGTATAAAAGCCTCCGATGCGGTCATCGTGCAAACCATTATTGGTAATGCCAAGAATCTTTATATTGAGGTCATTGCCGAAGGTGTGGAGACGGAACAACAGCGGGAGTTTCTTGAGCTGAATGGTTGCTCCAATTATAAGGGTTATTTGTTTAGCAAGCCAGTGCCCATTGAACAGTTCGAGATGTATTTTTGAGTTAGCTGGTTTTGCCTGTCGTGCAAGAAATGAGGAAAACATATATACTCTAGTTTCCTATTATTTCAGCTCAATCACTATGAAAATAATCCTCCGCTTTATTTTTTCCATGATCTTGATTCTAGTTAATCATACTGCATTGGCTGAAAAAACTAAAAACTGTACAAATCATCCATCTGGGGCTGAAAAGGGGTGTGTGCCGGAGAACCTGGGTAGTAGCAAAACCTATGTATTGAAACTATTGCAAAGTTTAGCGGAACAAAAATCAATTCCCAGTATTACGCCTTTCTTAAAAGATAGTGAAGCCTATGTTCGAGAGGCAGCCATTGAAGTATTAGGGCAATTAGGTGCAAAAGAAGCCATTCCCAGTATTATTCCGCGTTTGCATGATTCGGACAGCGCTGTACGGAATAAAGCAATTAATGTTTTAGTGCAATTCCATGCAAAAGAAGCGATTCCAAGCATTGTTGCTCTGCTAGAAGAAAAAGACAGTAATGTTCGAATTAAAGCAATGGAAGTCTTATTGCATTTAGAAGCAAGAGAAGCGATTCCCGCTATTATTCCGCAATTAAAAGATGATGAAAGCAGTGTACGTTTGGCGGCTATAAACACGTTATCGGAATTTCGGGCAAATGAGGCCGTGCCAAGTATTACAGAACTTTTGAAAGATAATGAAAGCGCAATTCGTATTCGAACGATGGCCGTATTGGAGTTGTTACAAGGAAAAGAGGCACTACCTGGGATTCTTTCTCTATTAAAAGATAAGGACGATAATGTACGTTTAGCAGCGATAAAAGCATTACAGGATTTAGATGCAAAAAAAGCAGTGCCGAGCATTATTCTTCTTTTGAATGATAATAATGTAAAACTGCGTGCATCTGCAATTGAACTGTTACGCAAAGTACAGGCAAGAGAAGCGGCTCCCAAAATTACGCCGCTGTTGAAAGACTCCAATCCTGAGGTGCGTAGTAATGCAATAGCTGCATTAGAAGAGTTTCAGGGTGAAAAATCAATTCCCAGTATCACCCCTTTGTTAAAGGATGTCTTTGCCAGCGTGCGAATTCAGGCGATAAACTCGTTATTTCGCTTGAAAGAAAAAGCCTTGACATCTCAAGTTATTGTTTTGTTAAATGATAATGATATCCAGGTAAGAACCCGTGCAATGGAGATATTGACGAAACTGCAAGAGGATAATTTGTTATTCAATAAAAATGAAGTCATTTCTAGTGTCTTGCCTCTTTTAAAAGATCCTAATAAAAATATTCGTACTACGGCAGTCAATACATTAACTGTATTGCAGGCAAAAGAAGCGACGCCTAAAATTAGGTCTCTGTTACAAGATAAAGAGGTTACTGTGCGTCTCGCGGTAATAGCGGCCTTGGCAAAATTACAGGTTAAGGAAGCAATTCCAAATCTGGTGTTTTTTATAAAGAATGGTGATCCCAAGATACGGATTGGGACTATGAATGCGCTGTTAGATTTACAGGGAACGGAGGCCATCCATACTATTGTTCCGCTTTTAGACGATAAAGTAATTGATGTCCGTACTGCTACAGAGGAAAGGTTGGCACAGATACAGAATCCGCTAGTCACCACTTTAATTAATAAAACGTTTATCCTAATGATGGTGGTTTGTCCATTGTTGGCGTTTTTGCCGTTGTTTTTCAGCGGTAAGAAGTTTTATGTAAGCATTGGGATGTTGATCGCCGCAGTCTTCTGTTTTCGATATTTGGCGAGTATTACGCCCTATTATCCGCAGTTTAAAGAAGGATCTTCATGGGGTGGAATATATCAGTGGGGGATATTGGTTGCTTTTGGTATCACAATATTTCTAAAAGTGATTTGGTATGTCATAACCATTGTGTTTAAGCGTTCACCCAGTGTTGAAAGGGTGGATAAAAATGCGCGATACAGTTAATATCAAATAACTTTAATTTAGAGGCAAACGAACTTTCGCAAGGAATCCCCCCAGTCTTTCACTACGATCAAAGCTTAAGCTGCCACCATAAAACTCTGTGATATCACGGACAATTGCCAAACCAAGTCCGTGTCCCTCAACAGTCTCATCCAGACGTAAACCGCGTTCGGTCAGTAATTGGGCGTTCTGGTCATTTATTCCTGGTCCGTCATCCTCAATGGTTATCACCAGCTTATTTGAAAAGGCAACGGTGACACTGATTGTCTGTTTTGCCCATTTACAGGCGTTGTCGAGCAAATTACCGATCATTTCTAACAAATCTTCCCTGTCATAATGAATGAGTATATCCGGTGCAGTAATTTTTATTTGCAGTTGTTTTTCGCTATAAACATTTTTCAGTACCTGTGATAAAGCCAATAATTCCTGATAAGGGTTAAACACTATTTTAGTTTTATGATTGCCGGCAATTCGGGCACGTTTAAGTTCGCGGTCAATCGTCTGACGTATAGCGGTTGTTTGTACTTTTAGTTGTTGTTGTAATTCGGGGTGGGCGGAAAGGACAGGATTTTCTGCAATTCTAAATAAGATGGCGAGAGGTGTTTTTAATGCGTGAGCAAGGTTACCGATAGCGGTACGTGATTGCAGCAATCGACGCATGACTAATAGTAATAAACGATTAAACTCATCGACTAATGGCTTGATTTCGGCGGGGACATTTACTTGTATTTGGTCTTGTTCACCGTTCAGAACATCCGTTAGTTGTCTACGGGCATCCTTAAAAGGTCGTAAGGCCTGTAAAACTATTCTGCTTTGAAGTGCAATCGCACAGATCAGTAAGCATATATTTATTAACAAATAGCCAAGACTAATCGATATAATGTCATGATCAATAACGGTTAAATCTTCGGTGACATAGATCCTGATTTGATGCCCGGATTCTTCAAAACTACTTTCAAGGACAAGTAAGGTTTGTTGTTTTGGGCCATTTGATTCATGATAGAGAAGAGGTTGTTTGGATGTTTGAGGTGCAAGTTCCAACGTTTCATTTTGTAATGAAGCCGAATAATAGTTTACGTCATCAATCTTTATTACATAATAATGTCCCGAATAAGCTTGATTATAAACTGACCCAATATGGTAACTATCAAAGTGTAGTTGACCCTGGATATCAATTGTTAAAGTATCTTTTAAAGAATCACTATCATGCTGCAACCGGGTGGCCATTTGCTTTTCAATGACTGTTCGAATCACCCAGTCAACGGCATCCCAGTTTATAAGAAAGATTGAGCAAAGAATTAAAGCTAAACCGCGATTTAGTTTTTTCCGTAAAGTCATTACATTTTTTTACCAAAGACATAGCCTTGGCCACGGCGAGTTGTTATCAAATCCTTACCCAGTTTACTCCGCAATCGGTTTATATAAACTTCGATTACATTGCTATCATGTTCATTTTCATTGTCGTAGAGGTGCTCACGTAATTGGGCTTTACTTAAGACTTTGCCACTGTTCATCATTAAATAGCGTAATAATCGAAATTCAACTGCCGTTAGTTCAATTGGTTGCTGGCCATTAATCAAGAGTGTTTGTTGCTCTTCATTTAATTCTATACCAGGTGCGCTAAGTCCTGATTTATTAACGCCATGTTGTCTTTTTAGTAACGCTTCAACACGTGCTAAGAGTTCTTCAGTATGGAAGGGTTTGCCCAAATAATCATCAGCCCCGACTTTAAAGCCATCTACTTTTTCATGCCATGCATCACGTGCAGTAAGTATAATAACAGGTACATTATTTTGGTTTTGACGCCACAGCCTCAACACTTCTAATCCAGACAGTTTGGGTAAGCCCAAGTCAAGAATAACAATATCGTAATTCTCAGTAGTGCCTAAAAATTCTGCCTCTTGACCATCCATGGCGGTGTCTACTGCATAACCTGCATGCTCAAACTCAATCTTAAGGGAGCGAGATAAATTAAGATCATCTTCAACAAGCAGTAATCGCATAAAATTAAACCTCTTAGAATAGTTGGTCTTATTGTTGTATGTGTAGAATGCTAAACTGGTAATATAGCATGACAAGTTTGTATTGTAAGCTCTATCATGTTCTCTAAATTTTTAAGTTTGGTTCGTCGCAAAGTCTGCGGCATAAGGTTTAATGTATGTCTAATCGTTATGTAGTTAATTTAATTGCGAGTGTAATGTTGGTAGGATGTACATCGACCCGGCAAATTGCTATTGATTACCCATCTAGTCAGAATAATAATGATCCACAGACTGTTCAATCAACCCAGTTGCATCAATTTCAACCTTTGTCTGGTTTTGAGGTGATTGATGGTGATGATTATTATGTGCGGTTAATTTCTGAATTCAATTTTAAAGGCGATAACGTATTAAAGACGGGTTGTAATAATATGACTCCTTCTTATGAGAAGGGAGATTTGTCCTCTTCTTTAGTTTTTTCTATTCGTAATGAGGTTCTTAAGTTTAATAATGAGGTGCCAGGATTTGTGTATAAGGCATCTTCTGGGAAATGTAATTTTAAATTTGATGCTAAGAAAACAATTTTGACGCCTTGGATACGATTGGACTCTGGAAAAGCAACGGATGTTGATTACAGTTTTATATCCACTGCTAATAGTGATATGGATGTCTCAGGTTTGACAAATGATGTCACGGCAGCGAGTAATTTATTGGCATTGACTGGCGTAGGTGTGGGGGTTGCTGTCGTTGGACAGTTTGCAGGTCAGCTGGCAAAAACGACACCCTTAGCTACAGCGACTAAAACAACTGTCAAGAATAGTTCCGAGTCTCATTCTTTGCCGCCACTGGTTGAGTTCTCTGGAAAAACAGGTGTTCTTAATCAAACCTTGTTTAAAGTGTATGCGGTTGCTGAAGGTGGGGTTAATATTTTTGGTGCAGATACTCAACCGCTTGGGGAGTTAAAGATTTTTCCGGAACTTATTTCTTCATTGTTGTTAAAGAGTTTGGCGAATGGGGTTCCTGATGCAAGAGATTTAACGTTTGACGAGATTAGTTATTCGCCCATTAAATCAGCAGCGGGTGAAGTTAAATTGTTGCAACTGATTGAGGATTCAAAGCATCCAGCAAAACCTAATTTAAAACCTGATTGGGCTAATTATAATGAGGTAGATAATAATTGCCGAAAAATAAAATTGGTGTTGAAAGATTTGGGTTTTAATAAGTTTGATCGTAATGCCTTTCTTTATTACTTCTTAATGAATAGTACTGATTGGAAAAATTATAATATTTCACCTCAGAAAGTTCAGGGTAGTGAAATTTCTTCGAAAGTAATGGCGGGTTATCAGGCTAAAAACTTTGGCTCGTGCTTGGCAACAGAAGATTATGCGGTAATGAAATCAATGGGCTTATCTGTTAACTCTCCAGTTGATTGGCAGCAAATGGAATCGACTAGTCAGAAAAAGGAACAGTTTTTATCTCCGCTTAAATCGATTGAGCGGCAGTTGATTTTAGTTCTTAATAATCCTAACAAGGTTGAAATGGAGCAGCAGTTGTATCCGTTGTTGGCGACGACTAAAAATGGAGATGGGACTGTGTTGCTGCAAAATCATTTAGGGGATTTTGGTTTAGAGAAATTATTGGCGGCGTCCGGTATTGAGCAAGTGACTACCACCCCCGTAATCAATTCATCAACTGTAGCAGGTTCAGCCTCTGGAACCATTCCAGTTGCCGCACCCTCGTCAGTACCTGCAATAGTCCCTGCGTCTTCTGTACCCATTCCTATTCCTGGAGAAGGGCTTATTGTGACGGCACATCAATTAGTGCAAGTTATTACAGGTCTAGCGTTTAATGAGTTTAGTTGCGCACGTTTAATGCCTGATCAACAGGGGCAGTCGGTTGCTAACGTTGGATTTGTACTGTTTACCACGAAACCAAATAGCCCAAGAGCAAAAGGTGGGGCCATTGAGTTTGAATTCTCAGCTGGAAAAATAAATAGAATTGCTTTTCAGTTGCCTACGTACAGGGATTTTGAGCAAGGAGTACTTGATCATCCGGTGAGTGGTGATTGTCAAATTGATCCATCTTTTATAAGTAAGTTACATTAAGTTTGACTATTGGCTGTAATTAATCCATACTTTTTTTGCGGTTTAAATTAAAACTGCATCGATAATAACAACAGGAGAATATATTATGGCTTTAATTACGTGGACAGCTGATCAATTCGGTACTAATGTTGGTTTTGCTGACGAAGAACATAAAGTTTTATTTGATAAGCTGAATAAATTATATGACTTGGCCGTCGGTGGTGCCGAACGATCAGCAGTTGGCGTGCAATTGGATGATTTGATTGCTTATGTGGTTGGTCATTTCGAACATGAAGAGAAAGAAATGATAGCTAAAAACTACTCTGCATATGATGCTCACAAAGCAGAGCATGTTGCTTTAGTTGGAATCTGTGGTGGTTTACAGACCAAATTTCATGCAGGTGAGGCTGAAGTAACTGAAGAAGTGGGCCAATTAGTAAAAGGTTGGTTAGAACACCACATTCCTACTTTCGATAAAGCGTATGCGGAAGCATTAAACAGTTGACATAAATCGTCTATTAACTTAAAAGAAGCTTGTGACTTCTGTTTGTCACAAGCTTTTTTTTTGCATCAAGTTAAAATCATAAAAACGACATCTGGTATAGATAAGCTTCATGAGTTAAAATCTACACGTTTTTTGTGATTTATGTCGCAAGCAATAATCAAGATGTTTATAGTGTCTTGAAATAATCAGGCGATATAGCATTTGCAAGAATTTATAACTACTATCGAAGAGGCTGCTCCGTGAACAAAGCAAAGCAACTATTCGCAGGTCTGATCCTAATGGCTTTAGGGCTAGGGGCAGCGCATGCGGACTATACGCTCAATTTAATGAAAGGGGTCACAAAAGTCAGTAATGACATTTATGACCTGCATATGCTGATTCTGTGGATCTGTGTATTTATAGGCATTGGTGTATTTGGTGCCATGTTTTATTCGATTTACCATCATCGTAAATCAAAAGGACATGTAGCAGCTCAATTTCATGAGAATACCACTGTTGAAATTATCTGGACCATTATACCCACTCTGATTTTGATTGGTATGGCAATTCCTGCTACCAAAACAATGCTTGAGTTGAGTGATATTGATAAATCAGACATGACTATTCAGGTGACTGGACATCAATGGTATTGGGATTATAAATATCTGGATAACGACATTCACTTTGAAAGTCATTTAGATGAAGCCAGTGAAAAGGTACATAGAACACCGGGTGCTGACCCACGTTCGGTTCCTCACTACTTATTGAATGTTGATAAGCCATTAGTTATTCCAGTCAAGAAAAAAGTACGCTTTGTTTTGACTTCTACTGATGTTATTCACTCATGGTGGGTCCCAGATTTTGGTTGGAAAAAAGATGCTAATCCTGGTTTTATTAATGAGGCTTCGACTTATGTAGAAAAACCGGGCACTTATCGCGGTCAATGTACTGAGTTGTGTGGCCGAGATCATGGTTTTATGCCTATCGTGGTTATTGCTATGGAACAAGTTGACTATGATGCTTGGGTTAAGAAGACTTCAGAGCAACAAAAGCAAAAGCCGGATTTAAGTGATCAAACTACCCAGCAATTATTGACACATGGTGAATCGGTTTATTTAAAAAATTGTGTGGGCTGCCATCAAATTAATGGTGCAGGCGTCCCTGGTTTAATTCCTGCTTTAACAGGTAGCGCAATTGCAACAGGAAAATGGGAGTCTTTCGATGGCTTCTTACGTGCTGGTACTTCAAAAATGCCAAAATTCGATAAGCTGAATGGTAAAGAAGTTGCTGAGCTGTTGACCTACGTGCGTAACAATTTGGGTAATAAAGTAGGTGATGAATTACAGCCTAAGCAAACAGCACTTCCCGATGATGATGAATAAGCCTCAGATGCTGTTATCGAATCACTCTTTTTTAATTATTTTCGAGGTATAAAGTATGTCTGCTGTCGTAGATGAACATGATCATCATGCTGATGATCATCACGATCACGGTCCCGCTAAGGGGTTGTTAAGATGGGTTATTACTACTAACCATAAAGATATTGGTACATTGTATTTATTGTTTGCCTTAGCAATGTTTTTTGTCGGTGGCGCAATGGCCATGGTGATTCGGGCTGAATTATTTGAGCCAGGTTTACAGTTTGTAGATCCTGCATTTTTTAATTCCATGACCACTATGCACGCGTTAGTCATGGTATTTGGTGCAGTTATGCCTGCTTTTGTGGGGTTGGCTAACTGGCAAATTCCATTAATGATTGGTGCTGCTGATATGGCATTACCTCGTATGAACAATATGAGTTTTTGGATGTTGGTTGCAGGTGTGTTGTTATTAGCTAGTACTCTATTCATGGAAGGTGGTGCTCCGAATGGTGGCTGGACTTTATACCCACCATTAGTATTGCAACCAATTACCGTAGGTAAAGCGTTACCGTTTGCTATTTTCTCGGTACATTTATTAGGTATCTCTTCGATTATGGGCGCGATTAATATTATCGCGACTATTTTCAATATGCGTGCGCCTTCTATGAAAATGATGGATATGCCGTTGTTTGTATGGACTTGGTTGATTACTGCATTTTTGTTAATTGCTGTTATGCCTGTTTTCGCTGGCGCAGTAACCATGTTGTTGACTGATAAATTTTTCCATACCAGCTTCTTTAATGCGGCAGGAGGTGGTGACCCAGTACTTTATGAACATATTTTCTGGTTCTTTGGTCACCCAGAAGTTTATATTATGATTCTGCCAACTTTCGGCGTTGCATCTACTATTATCCCAGTATTTGCTCGTAAGCCTTTGTTTGGCTATGCTTCAATGGTTTGGGCAACCGGTTCTATTGCTTTTTTATCCTTTATCGTTTGGGCGCATCACATGTTCACTGTCGGTTTACCTTTAGCCGGTGAATTGTATTTCATGTATGCGACAATGATTATTGCGGTTCCAACAGGTGTTAAAGTATTTAACTGGACAGCCACTATGTGGAAAGGGGCTATGACCTTTGAAACCCCTATGTTGTTTTCTATTGCTTTTGTGGTGTTATTTACCATGGGTGGTTTTACTGGTTTGATGATGTCTATTGCACCCGCTGATTTTCAATACCATGATACCTATTTCATTGTTGCCCATTTCCACTACACCTTAGTACCCGCCTCGGTTTTTATTCTGATGGCTGCGGGATACTTCTGGTTACCTAAATGGACGGGTCACATGTATAACGAGAAAATTGGCCAATTGCATTTTTGGATTTCAGTGGTTTCTGTGAACGTATTGTTTTTCCCTCAGCATTTCTTGGGATTAGCGGGAATGCCTCGCAGAATTCCTGATTATGCAGTGCAATTTGCAGATTGGAATATGATTTCAAGCGTGGGTGGTTTTATCTTTGGAGCAAGCCAATTGCTATTTTTGTATATAGTGATCGACACTATAAGAGGTGGTACTGGCGAAAAAGTATCTGACGAAGTTTGGGAAGATGCGGCTAAGCATAGCTTAGAGTGGACTTTACCATCACCACTTCCTTACCATACTTGGACTACACCTCCAAGTGTTGTGCCGACTGAACACGTTTTGGATTCACATTAAGGTATAAAAGGATACATTGCCTGGTTATATGAATGACTGGGTAATGTACTACTTAAGAAATATGACAATTAAAAATAAAAATCTGTTAACAGCTGTTATTTTGGTGGCTATCACCTTAATTGTTTATCTGTTTGCTGTCGCACAAGCAGTATCTCAATGAATGATTTTGTAGGTAAAAAGAACCTTAAATTAGCGCGAACCTTGCTTTTAGTCGCGGTAGCGATGTTCGGTTTTGGTTACGCTTTAGTCCCTCTTTACGATGTTTTATGTGAATGGAAATGGATTGAGCGAAATAGACCCGATGACATTAAAAAGGTACCAGAGGTTGCTTATAAAGTTGACATGGAAAGGGAGATTTCAGTGGAGTTCATGACAATATTGAACGAGTCAACTCCGATGGAGTTTCGTGCAGAAAAAAGACAATTAAAGGTTCATCCAGGACAATATTATACGGTGAATTTTTATGCTGAAAATAAATCTGATAAAGAGATGCAAGCTAGAGCAATCGCCAGTTTTTCTCCAGCTGTCATAAGTAGTTATTTTGAAAAAATCGAGTGTTTCTGTTTTTCGGAACAAACTTTTAAACCCCGAGAAGCAAAAACGCTCCCGATGCGTTTTGTTATTAATCCTGAAATACCAGAGCAATACAAAACCATTACACTCTCATACACGTTTTTCGACAATACTGAAAAATCAGTAAAAAAATAAAAGGGGAATCTTATGTCTACGAATACTGCTTATTACATTCCGCATAAAGCAAATTGGCCAGTGATAGGCACTGCAGGTCTGGTGACTATGCTGGCTGGATTTGCAAATTATTTAAATGGTTCTTCAATTGGTCCAGCTCTAATGGTTATAGGTTTACTTATTTTCATTACCATGCTGATTGGTTGGTTTACTTTGCAAGCAACTGAAAGTGAAACTGGAATGTATAACCATGAGGTAGGCATATCTTATCGTCATGGCATGATGTGGTTTATTTTTTCAGAAATCGTATTTTTTGCTGTATTCTTTGGAACACTCTGGTATACACGTAATTTATCGGTGCATTGGTTAAGTGAAGGTGCTACTAAAGAATTACTTTGGCCTTCATTTGAAGCGGCCTGGCCAACTAATGGTCCTGGTAAAGTGGGTGGTAATTTTGAACCGATGGGAGCATGGGGATTACCCTTTTTGAATACTTTAATCTTATTAACGAGTGGAGTAACTTGTACTTGGGCACATCATGGTTTGTTGGCAAAAAATAGGGATCAGTTAATTAAAGGTTTGATTGCAACAGTCGCTTTAGGCTTTTTATTTGTTGCGTTTCAAGCATTCGAATATCACGAAGCCTATACTGAAATGGGGTTAACTTTAGGTTCTGGTGTTTATGGATCGACATTTTTTATGTTAACTGGATTCCATGGTTTCCATGTCTGCGTGGGTGCTATTATATTAAGTGTGGTTTTATTTCGTAGTGTGAAAGGACATTTCAAACCAGAAAACCATTTTGCATTTGAAGCGGCGGCTTGGTATTGGCACTTTGTTGATGTGGTATGGTTAGGTCTGTTTATATTCGTTTATTTATTGTAAGTTTCTAAACGAAAATACAAAAAGCGCTGCCTAAGAACAGGCGGCGCTTTTTTTTTGTCGAAAGATTTTTTATTTACTGAGTTGTTTCAACTTGAACTGGTTTTTGTAGATGTATTTTTGAACCGAGGCCATGGGGTTTGAATAGGCTTGTTGCAACAGCAATAAAGAGAAAAATAAATAAAATAATTGAAAGTGTAATGCGAAAGGTCAGTGATTTGAAAGTTTTTTGGGATTGTTCTTCAGTTTTATGGTTTACAAGATGAAAAAGTGCTTTGCCGAGGCTAATAATTATTAGGATAAAGGCAATTATGACTAAGCTTTGAAGAATCATGGTAGAGTTATTAATAATTGAGGATTTTCATATTTTCGTTCATTAACGCATTTGTGCCAATAGGTTAAATATAAAAGCTAGATTTTATGCAGGGATATAATAGTCAAATGAAACTAAAAAAACTCCCTATATTGCTTTATCTATGTACCCTGTCGCTATTGATAGCATTAGGTATGTGGCAATTAGGTCGAGCCGAACAGAAAAGAAACTTTTTTGAGCAACAAAAGCAGGGGTTGGCATCAACTGAGGTTTTAGATCTATCGAACAGTATTGAAGATAACATCAATTCGCTTAGATATAAAAAGGTACAAACTGTTGGGCATTATGATAAAGCACATCAGTTTTTGCTGGATAATCAGATCACTAGTGGAAAGGTCGGATATTTAGTTATGACGCCTTTTATTATGGATAGACCATCAAAAGCAGCAGTATTAGTTAATAGAGGTTGGGTACCATTAAATCAGGATAGATCGCAATTGCCTGATATAAACATTATAAATGGGAAAGTTACTTTAAAAGGACGGATTAATAATTTTCCTGGTGTAGGTATTAAGTTAGCTGGGGCAGAAATACCTACATCAGGTTGGCCTTCAGTTTTACAAGTAATTGATGCTCGCGTGTTGTCTGAAAAACTCGGCTATCCAGTAGCTGCATTTCAGATTGAGTTGGATAAAGAGTCGCCTGAAGGGTTTAAAAGAGAATGGCAGGTTACAACGATTATGCCGCCAGAACAACATATAGCCTATGCTGTTCAATGGTTCGCCTTGGCTGCCACTCTAACCGCACTATTTTTTTGGTATAGTATAAAAAGAAGTAAAGATGAATAATCAACAAAAGAAAAATCAGCGCTTAATTATTATTATTTTTGGAATGACCATTATTCCATTTTTAATTGCTTGGGGATTGAAAGAACACCCTAGTTTAGTAAAAGGGACTACCAATACTGGGCAGCTAATTATTCCTTCCGTGGCAATTAGTCATTCTGACTTTTCGGGGTTTGATTCATTCTCAACAAGCAATATTGGAGAATTACCAGGTCATTGGTTAATAGTTAATGTAATTCCAAATAGTGGTTGTAATGAAGTCTGTTTAGATGCGTTGCTTAAAACAAAACAACTAAGACTCATGTTGAATAAAGAGTTACCGCGCACACGGCGTGTGGTCATTATATTTAAAGAGTCTTCTCAAGAGGTTGCTCAGCAATGGTGGCTTAAAGATACCTTGCTATGGAGGTTAAATCGTCTGGAAGATCAAGAGAGTAAATCTCTTTATTCGAGTTTATTGCATGAAGAAAATAATCTGGATGAAGCGTTGAAAGAAAAATTAATTGTTAATGATAACCGCGACGTTGCACTTAATTCCGATTTGATTAGAGTTAAGCCAAGTTTCGATGTGACAAAAAAATTGCTGGATATCAGGAAGGGAAATATTCCAGATGGGATGTTATTTTTAATCGATCCTTTGGGGAATTTAATGATGCAATATGAGCCAGGCTTTAATACCTATAAGGTAAAAGATGATCTTATGCATCTACTTAGAATTTCACAAATTGGTTAATGGGAAACAGAATGTTTAGAAAGTTAACACTCTTTAGCATTATTTTAATGTTAATAATTGTTGTATCAGGTTCATTGGTTCGAGTAGCGGATATTGCTCCTGACTTGTTTAAGTTGGATTTAATTGCACTATTAACAGGCGCTGTTCACCATTATCTAACAGCAACCCTAGGTTTGTCTGTTTTGATTTTGGTTTTAACAGCCTGGCGGCGGCAATATCATAAGCGGTTTTCAATTTTAGCTTCTTTACTGATAGTGCTGTTAATTATTTTTCAGGCTGTACTTGGGTCTTTGGCAAAAGCGGTTATTAATATGCCGGTTGTCGTGACGGGTCATGTTTTATTAGGCCTGCTAACTTTTTGGTTGCTTTTTGGATTGTATTTACGGACTAATCCATTAACAGTAGAGCCGATCAAGGTCCATCAAGGTAGACGTCAAGGGCTTTTATTTTTAGCTCGCCTTGCCATGTTTGTGTTAGGGCTACAAGTTATTCTGGGCGTGTGGGTCAGTGCTAATCATGCGGACTTAGCCTGCCTTGGTTTTCCACAATGTAACGGTCAATGGTGGCCTCAAGGCGATTATTTAAGCGCCCTGGATTTAACGAGAGGCTTATTTACAGGTTATTCTGGCGTTATTTCTTATGAGGCACAGGTCGCGGCCAATGAGCTCCATAGAGTTAGTACGTTATTCGTATTTGTATTGCTAAGCGCCGTGATGTTTGGTGCAACAGCAATCAATTCTTTAAAGCCAGTTAGAACAGCGGGTTTGTGGTTAGGCAGTCTGTTGTTTACGTTGATTGGTTTAACTGTAATTAGCGCAAAACTTTCCTTACCCTTATGGTTCGTTCCTCTTCATCAAGGCCTTGCAGCTATACTGATGTTACCGTTGTTGGCGATTAGTTTTTATAGTCGATATGGTAGGGTCGAAACGGTTCATGTTGTTCCTCCTCAGAGTGAGCCACTGCAAGAACGGCGAACTTCATTTGCCGCTGAGTTTGAGCCAGCCAATGAAGAAGCTTTACCTGAATCTTTGTATTTACGTCTTAAATCACAATTAAAAAGAACTCGTTCTGGCTTGAGTGGCTTATTATCAAGTTTGCCACTGGGTTCAAAAGAAATTAATGATGAATTATTAGAAGAAATCGAAGCTAACCTGCTGATGGCCGATGTAGGGATTGATGCCACTACTGAAATTATCAGGCGTTTAACAAAGAGTCTTGAGAAACAGCAGTTAAAGGATAACGATGCCTTGTTAACGGCATTAAAGCAGGAGTTGCTTAGAATTCTGGCGCCCTGTAGCTTACCACTCGAAATTCCCAAGCAAGATACACCTTTTGTTATCTTGGTAGTAGGTGTTAATGGGGCTGGAAAGACTACAACTATTGGAAAATTGGCAAAGCGTTTACAGGTGCAGGGTCATAGTGTGATGTTAGCCGCAGGTGATACGTTTAGAGCCGCAGCGGTTGAACAGTTACAGGTCTGGGGTGAGCGTAATGGTATCCCTGTTGTTGCACAGCATACGGGGGCGGATTCTGCTTCGGTTATTTATGATGGTCTGCAATCTGCAAAAGCTAAAGGTATCGATGTGTTAATTGCCGATACCGCAGGGCGTTTGCATACTAAATCAAATTTAATGGAAGAGTTGAAGAAGGTTAAACGCATTATGGGTAAGCTGGATGAATCGGCTCCTCATGAGGTTTTGTTGGTTTTAGATGCTGGGACTGGACAAAATGCCTTGTCCCAGGCAAAGCTTTTTAATGAAACGGTTGCTTTAACAGGTTTAGTTTTAACAAAATTAGATGGGACTGCAAAAGGAGGGGTCATTTTTGCATTGGCAAAACATACCGGCATTCCTATTCGATTTATTGGTATAGGAGAGGGTATTGATGATTTACAAGATTTTGATGCTGAATTATTTGTTAATGCCTTATTTGTTAAAGATTAGGACGTAATGATAAATTTTGTCAATGTTAGCAAGCGTTATGCAGAGACGGGCGATGTACTACGTAATATCAGTTTTCATTTGCAGCGTGGTGAAATGGCGTTCCTAACGGGACATTCTGGTGCAGGTAAAACTACTTTGTTGAGACTTATTGCAGTGATGGAGCGTTCTAGTCGAGGCCAGATATTATTAGATGGGCAAGATTTAAGTCTCGCTAAAGAAAGCCAATTGCCTTATATACGAAGAAAAATGGGGTTTATCTATCAGGATTATAAGTTGCTGCACGATAGAACAGTTTTTGATAATGTTGCTTTGCCTTTAGTTATAGCGGGTTATGGCCATCATGAAGTGACGCGGCGGGTTAGGGCTGCCTTAGATAAGGTCAGTTTGACAGGTAAAGAAAAAAAATATCCTTTAGCTCTTTCCGGAGGAGAGCAACAGCGGGTAGGAATTGCTCGCGCAGTGGTTAACAAGCCGCCCATTATCATTGCAGATGAACCAACGGGTAATCTAGATCCTGATTTGTCAGAAGAAATTATGTTTTTATTTGGTCAGTTTCAGCGCGTAGGAG
>Ga0194052_1000517_pt1 | contig 24715 bp, 15 predicted proteins | sample SepL226m_MetaG_FD_160117 | JGI IMG/M metagenome (GOLD analysis project Ga0194052, IMG submission 160117) | Anoxic zone freshwater microbial communities from boreal shield lake in IISD Experimental Lakes Area, Ontario, Canada - Sep2016-L227-6m | ecosystem: Environmental > Aquatic > Freshwater >...
GCGCCGGGATTCCGCGCCGGTCTTGAAGCGCGAGACCACCTCGGCCAGGGTGTGGGCCTGGCTGTCCAGGGTCTCTGCGGCGGCCGCTGCCTCTTCCACCAGGGCCGCGTTCTGCTGGGTCACTTCGTCCATCTGCACCACGGCCTTGTTGAGCTCGATGAGGCCGGTACTCTGCTCCTGCGTGGCATTCGCGATCTCGCCCACGAGGGCCGTCACGCGCTGGACATTCGCCACCACTTCCTGGATGGTCTCCCCGGCGTGGGCGGCCACCTTGCTGCCGTCCTGCGACTTCGCCACGCTCTCGCGGATCAGGCCCTTGATCTCCTTGGCCGCGTCCGCACTGCGCTTGGCCAGGTTCCGGACCTCGGCGGCAACCACCGCGAAGCCGCGTCCCTGCTCGCCCGCCCGGGCCGCTTCCACCGCCGCGTTGAGCGCCAGCAGGTTGGTCTGGAAGGCGATCTCATCCACCACGCCGATGATCTCGTTGATCTTGGCGGAAGATGCGTTGATGGATTCCATGGCCGCGATGACCTGGGTGACGGCCGTTCCGCCGTCCTGGGCCACCTGGCGGGCCTTGACGGCCTCCTGGTTGGCCGACTGGGCGTTCTCCGCCGTCAGGTTCACGTTGCTGGTGATCTGCTCCAGGCCGCTGGCGGTCTCTTCAAGGTTCGCCGCCTGCTCTTCGGTGCGGCTGCTGAGGTCCTGGTTGCCCATGGCGATCTCGCCCGAAGCCGAGGCGATGGCCGTGGCGCCTTCCTGGACCTGGATCAGCGCATCGCGCATCTGCACGATGGTCTCGTTGATGGCCTTGCCCAGCTCCGCGAAGACGCCCTGGTAGTTGCCCTTCATCTGGGAGGTGAAGTCGTTCTGGCTCATGAGCTGGATGACGTTGTTGGCTTCGACGAGGCCCTGGAGGCCGTCGACACAGGCGTTGATGTTGTTCTTGATGGTGTTGAAGTCGCCGTTGTACTCGTCGGTGATCTTCGGGGGCACATCGCCCTTGCCGATGCGGTCGATGTAGCCGGCGGCCACATTGAGAGGCCCGATGACGGCGTCGAGGGTGTCGTTCACGCCCTGGACCACCTTCTGGAAGTCTCCCTGGTGCTTGGAGGCATCGGCCCGGGTCTTGAGCTTGCCCTCCACACCGGCCTTGGCCAGCATGCCGGCGTCCCCGACGAGGGCGTTCACCGCGTCGATGCACTGGTTGAGGTTGTTCTTGAGCACGTTGAAGTCACCGTTGTACTTGTCCGTGATCTTGGCCGGGATGTCGCCCTTGGAGATGCGGTCCACGTAGCCGGCGGCCACGTTGAGGGGGCCGATGACGGCGTCGAGGCAGTCATCCACACCCTGCACGATCTTGCGGAAGTCGCCCTGGTGCTTGGAGGCGTCGGCACGGGTGGCCAGCTTGCCTTCCACGGCGGCGACACTGAGCATGGCGGCGTCCGCCACGAGGGCGTTCACGGCATCCACAGCCTGGTTGAGGTTGTTCTTGATCTCGTTGAAGTCGCCGTTGTACTTGTCGGTGATCTTGGGCGGGATGTCGCCCTTGGAGATGCGGTCCACGTAGCCGGCAGCCACGTTGAGGGGGCCGATGACGGCGTCGAGGCACTCGTTGACGCCCTGCACGATCTTCCGGAAGTCGCCCTGGTGCTTGGAGGCATCGGCGCGGGTGGCCAGCTTGCCCTCCACGGCCGCGACATTGAGCGTGTTCGCGTCCGCCACGAGGGCGTTCACGGCGTCCACACACTGGTTGAGGTTGTTCTTGATCTCGTTGAAGTCGCCGTTGTACTTGTCCGTGATCTTGGGCGGGATGTCGCCCTTGGAGATGCGGTCCACGTAGCCGGCGGCCACGTTGAGGGGGCCGATGACGGCGTCGAGGCAGTCGTCCACGCCCTGCACGATCTTGCGGAAGTCACCCTGGTGCTTGGTGGCATCGGCACGGGTGGCCAGCTTGCCTTCCACGGCGGCGACACTGAGCATGGCGGCGTCCGCCACGAGGGCGTTCACGGCGTCCACACACTGGTTGAGGTTGTTCTTGATCTCGTTGAAGTCGCCGTTGTACTTGTCGGTGATCTTGGGCGGGATGTCGCCCTTGGAGATGCGGTCCACGTAACCCGCAGCCACGTTGAGGGGGCCGATGACGGCATCCAGGCAGTCGTCCACACCCTGCACGATCTTGCGGAAGTCACCCTGGTGCTTGGTGGCGTCAGCGCGGGTGGCCAGCTTGCCTTCCACGGCGGCAACACTGAGCATGGCGGCGTCCGCCACAAGGGCATTCACGGCGTCCACGCACTGGTTGAGGTTGTTCTTGATCTCGTTGAAGTCGCCGTTGTACTTGTCCGTGATCTTGGGGGGGATGTCGCCCTTGGAGATGCGGTCCACATAGCCGGCAGCCACGTTGAGGGGGCCGATGACGGCGTCGAGGCAGTCGTTCACGCCCTGCACGATCTTGCGGTAGTCGCCCTGGTGCTTGCTGGCATCGGCGCGGGTGGCCAGCTTGCCATCCACAGCCGCCTGGTTGAGCATGGCGGCGTCGGCCACGAGGGCCTGGAGGTTCGCGCGGACCTGCTTGAGGGCCGGAGCGATCTCGTCCTTGTCGTCCGCAGCCACCCACTCCCGGCTCAGGTCGCCCTTGGAGATTTGCTGCAGGCCACCCACGATGCTCTGGAGGTTGTCGGTGAAGCCGTCCATGGCCCCGGCCAGCTCGCCGATCTCGTCCTTGCGGTCCATCTGCAGCCGCGTGCCCAGGTGGCCCTTGGCCATCTCCTTCATCATCTCGACGCCCTTGGACAGGGGGCCGGTCAGGGACTTGGTGAGGATCAAGCCGATGCCCACGGCGAAGAACACCGCGACGCCCATGACGAGGTACATCATGCGGCTGGCCTCATTGGCCAGAACGGTGTTCTCATCCGAAGTCTGCTTGGCTGCCGCCAGCTTCAGGTTCTGCAGGTCGTCCAGAGTCTTGATCACATCCGCCTGTTCCTTGGCGCCCTCGCCCCGCATCAGGGCTTCCGCATCCTTCAGCTTGCCGGTACGGATCAGGCTCAGGACCCTGGCGGTTACTTCATCGTATTTCGTATTGGCGGTGCCGTAGGCCTTGAAAGCATCTCGCACCTTGTCGGAGAGGATCGTTTTCTCGAATGAGGCTTCAGCTTTCGTCAGGCCGGCCTCGATCTCCTTGATCCGGCCGCCGAAGGTCTCGACATCCCCGGTCATGATGGCGTCCCGGAGGTTGACCCGCTGCCGCTGGAACAGCTGCATCATGTCGCCCAGCTCGCTCATGGGCACGGTCATTTTTTCATAGAGCCTCGTGTCGGCCGTATCAATGGCGTGGATCTTGTTGACGCCCATGAAGCCCATACCCGCGAGCAGGGCGGCCAGGACGAGGAAAGCCCCGATGAGCTTGGGTCCTATCTTGGTGTTGTCGAGAAGTCGCATGGTGTTCCTCCTGGAAGGGGTGGTCAGGGCTGATTCAGAAAGACTTGGCGAGGGTGAAAGTCAGGCGGCTCTTTCCGATGTTCCTGCCCATGGCGTTGGCATAGAGGGGGGTTTGGTTGTCTGATGCAAGGGCCTTGGTGTCCGCATTCGTGGCCGCCAGGGTGAGGGTGCAGCCCTTGAGGTCCGTGGCGATGCCCAGCTTGTAGTCCGTGTAGTCCAGGGGGGTGTTGTCAGCACCGGGGCTGGAGGCAAAGCGCGTCCTGCCCCCGTGGGCCAGCAGGGTCCAGCCGCTCTCGCCCAGGGGGAGCGCCAGGCTGAGGTCGAGGTAGGTGGTGCCCTGGGCGCTGGCGACTCCGAAGGCAGCGCCGCTGAGGACCCGCGAGACCTTGACGCTGGCCCAGCCGTAGCTCAGCCCCAGATAAGCCTCGGTAGTGGCCGGATTCTTGTAGACCACGAGGCGGTCGAAGGAGCCAGGGTAGAGGTAGCGGTAGAGCCCCAGGTCCAGCGTCCAGTCCTTGGCGAAGCCCCACTTGTAGCCACCAAATACGTCCACCTCGACCCCAGCGGAGCTCACGGAGCCCACGGGCACCGGCGCGCTGGCGAGGCCCAGGTTCTGGTCCGTGAACCAGGAGATGTTGCTGAGGGCCGCGCTGAGGTAGAAACCGGACGGGTGGACAAGGTCCAGCTCTGCCTGTACGGTGGGCTTGCCATCGGTCTGGGTCAGCCCGCGGAAGATGTATTGCGAGCCAAGGGTGGTGGAACCGGTCAGGGCAAAGCCCAGGATCGCAGGGGGAGGCGGGGCCGGCACTACCGCGGGCTGAGTCTGGGCCGCCAGAGGGGCGAGCAGGAGGGCAGAACTGAAGGCGGCCCTGATGAGCTTAGGCTTGTCGAGAAAACTCATGGAAGACTCCTCTGATCAAGTGAGACGGGAGCAGCCCCGCCGCTTTCAGCCCGGGGATGGGATGCCGATGCCGGAGGCACGGACGAGTCAATCGGCGCCTTGCCCAGCCCCGCCAGCACTTCTGGGATGCGGGCGAGGTCCGTGGCCTTGTCGAAGAAGTAGTCGGCGCCCAGGCGGAGGCAGTGCTCTCGGTGCTCAGCTGAGCTCGAGGTGGTCAGCACCATCACCACGCAGGCAGGGTGCGAGCGCTTCACCTCGGTCAGCACCGCGCAGCCATCGCCATCCCACAGGTGCAGATCGAGCACCAGCGCCTCGACAGGGCTTACGTGGAGGAGGAAGTGGGCGGCGGCCACGGAGCCGACTTCGCTGACCACTTCGGCCGAACCGGACTCCTCGATCAGGGCCCGGAGCAGCTTCCGGAACGGGACCGAGTCCTCGACAAGCATGACGCGGGGGAGTCCTGATTTTTGTTGGGAAGCCATTCCCTCAACATCGGCAAGACGGAGGCCTCAAGATACCCAGCAGTAAGCTGAAATACGCATCCTCCTGAGGCGGACGTCCTGTCAGGAATTTGCTGACAGGGTTCCGCCAAACCGAGGACTAGGCAGCCTCTTAGTCCACCAGCCTGTGCCTGAGGGCGTAACGGGCCAGCTCCACGTTGGTGCTGAGCCCCAGCTTTTCCGCAGCCCGCTTGCGGTAGGTGGCGATGGTCTTTTCGCCCAGGCACAGCTCGGAGGCGATTTCCTTGATGGTTCGGCCCTTGGCGACCTGCCGCAGGACTTCCAGCTCCCGGGCGGAGAGGGTCTCATGGGGCAGCTGGATGGATGGGACGCTGATCACCCGGGCCAGCCTTTCAGCCAGGGCGGCGCTGACGTACTTGCCACCGGCCAGCACTTTCTTGACGGCCACGTACAGTTCTCCGGCCACGCTCGTCTTGGTGAGGTAGCCATCGGCGCCGGACTGAAAGGCGCGCACGGCGAACTCCTCTTCGGGGTAGGAGCTCAGCACGAGCACCACCACCTCGGCCTGCTGACTCCGCACTTCGGCCAGCAGGTCCAGGCCGCTGCCGCCGGGCAGGTTGATGTCCAGCAGCATGAGATGCCACTGCCGCTCCCCGAACAGGGCTCGGGCCTGGATGACGCTGCCAGCCTCGCCGAAGACGGCGTCGGGGAACATCTCGGCCAAGAGCTGTTTCAGGCCATGCCGCAGGATTTCGTGATCATCCACCAGGAGAATGCTCATCATGAGTTGAAACTCCCGGAGTCGGATGGACGGGGCCAGGGCACGCGGACCGTGATGCAGGTTCCGCCGAGCTGGTTCGGGTGGAAGGAGACCGTGCCACCCAGCTGAGCCGCCCGCTCCCGCATGCCAAGCAGCCCGAGGGAGTGCGGCGCGCTCCACTCCGTCTGGGTCATGCCCACGCCATCGTCACGGACTTCGATCACAACAGCAGCCGCCTCAAGGCGGAGGGAAAGCCTCACCTGGGTGGCGCAGGCATGCCGCGCCGCATTGGTCAGGGCCTCGCGGCAGATGTAGAAGAGCTCCAGGGCCGAACCCGTATCCAGCTCAGGCCAGGATTCCTGGACCTCTGTGACGCAGGGGATGCCAGAGTGCTTCTGGAACCGCCGCGCCTCCTGCCTGAGGCTGGCCACCAGCCCGAGGCTTTCCAGCGTGTTGGGGCGCAGTTCTTCCGCGAGCCTCTGCACGGTCTGGATGGTGGTGTCCGCCAGCTCCGTGGTCTCCATCACCTTGTCCAGCAGGGGCGCCAGTTCGGGCGGCAGGGCCGCTTCCGAGAGCCGGCGCTCCAGCCAGCCTAGGTCCAGCTTCAGCTCGGTGAGGAGCTGTCCCAGCTCGTCATGGACGAGCCGGGAGATCTGGATGCGCTCATCCTCCTGGGCCCGCTGCAGCCGGGCGAGCAGGGTGCGTAGCTGCTCGCGCGATGCGGCCAGGAGCCGGTTGGCCTCCTCCCGCTCGGTGATGTCGATGCTGAAGCCCGCCATGAGCAGACGCTCCCCCTGGATGATCGGGAACTTGAGCGTGTAGTACTTGCGGCCGTTGAACTCTTCCTCGAATTCCAGGCCTTCTCGGCTGGTCACAACGGACCAGTCCTCGCGGGTCATTTTCTGCGCGGTCGCCTCTGGAAACAGCTCGGGCATGATCTTGCCGACCATCTCCGAACCCGGTATGCCGATCATCTGCTGGAAGTTCTCGCTGGCCTGCAAGATCCGGCTCTGTCCGGGAGTGGCCTCCTTGATGTAGGCGTAGATCGGCGCGAGGGCAATGAAGCGGGAGAGCAGCTCGTTGGATTCCCGGAGAGCGATTTCCGCCAATTTGCGCTCGGTGATGTCCATGACCACCCCGTCGATGAGCAGGTCCCCGTCCGGTTCCAGGCGGCAGGTGGCAGTATCCCTGAACCACCTTTCCTGGCCGTCTCGGGTCGTGATTCGGTAGGCGAGGTCGATTCCCGAGCTGCAGAGCATGGCCGCCTCGATGGCGGCATCCACTTCGACGACATCCGCAGAGTGGATGGAGCGATGCCAGAGCGTCGGGTCGGCCAGCAGCTCCTCGGGGGTGTAGCCCAGCAGGTTAAGCACGGGAGGCGAGTAGTAGATTCCGCCCTCGCGTTTCGAGAACCGGTAGAGGGCCACGGGGGAATGTTCTGCCATGGAAGCAAAGCGCGCCTCGCTCTCCCGCAAGGCCTGTTCGGCCATTCTCCGCTCGGTGATGTCCTGGACGATCCCTGAGAGCGTCTCCGGTCTTCCCTCTTCATCCAGGCTCATTTCGCCGGCTTCAGCCCAGACATAACGGACGGTAGCATCCGGCAGGAGGATGCGGTATTCCAGGGGAGTGGGCGTACCCTGCTCTGCCACGGCCCGATTGGAGGCCGCCACGGCCTCACGGTCATCCGGATGGATGGCCTGGGCAACCACGTCGGCAAGGACGCCGGTGAAGGTCTCCCGGGCGATGCCGAAGAGCCGGTACATCTCGTCAGACCAGTCGAGCCGGTTGGTCTTAATGTGCCAGGTCCAGCTCCCGATCTTGGCGAACCGCTGGGCCTTGATGAGGTCGGCCTCGGAGTGCCGCAGGCCGTTCTCCAGTTGCTTGCTCCGGGTGATGTCGAGGAGCGAGCCGAAGAGGCGTATGGGCTTGCCATCGGGTCCAGCCTCCGCGTGCCCTCGGGACAGGCAGGTCCGCGTCTCACCCTCGGGCAGGAGGACGCGCAGTTCGAGCTCAAAGGGGATCCCCTCCTTCATAGCGAGGTCGGTGAGGCGTCTCAGTTGCGCCATGTCCTCGGGGTGGAAGCAGCTCGCCAGTTCCGCGAAGGTCGGGGTCCCGGCGGCCGGATCCCGCTGAAGAATCCGGAACATCTCCTCGGACCAGGTCACGGTGCCCGTGGCCACATCCCGCTCCCAGCTCCCGACATGGGCAATGGCTTCCGTCCGGGCAAGCATGGTTTCCCGCATCCGCAGGGCGTCCTCGATCCGCTTCCGCTCGGTGATGTCCGTGGTCGTGAGCACGGCGGCATACCCCGGCACGTTCAAGGGCGCGGCATTCACTTCGGTCCAGATGAGGTCGCCCACCTCCGTTTGGATACCTATTTCGAAGGACCGGAAGTCCGCTTGCTCCTGGGCCGCGCGCACACTGGGCAGCTCCTCCCAGGGGAGGGGGGTGCCGTCCGCCCGCAGGTAATTCCTCTGGGTGTAGGCTCCGCGCCGAAGGTCCTCCGGGTCAATCTGCAGGATCCTCGTGAGGGCCGGGTTGAATTCCTTCAACACGAGCTTGTCATCCAGAATCGACAGGCCGACAGGCAGAATCTCGAAGAGGGCCCGCCACTTCGCCTCGCTCTCCCGGAGTCCGGCCTCGGCCTTCTTGCGCTCGGTGATGTCCTCCTTGACCCCGACATAGCCGGCCATTACCCCCTGCTCATCCCGGACGGGTGAGATCCAGGCATCCTCCCAGAAGAGGTCTCCATTCTTCTTCCGGTTCCTGAACTCGCCGTGCCAGGTCCTGCCGGCGCTGATGGTGTCCCAGAGCTCCTGGTAGTCCTCGGGCGTCGAATACCCTGACTTGAGGATGCTCGGGGTGTGCCCAAGGACTTCTGAGAGGGCATAGCCAGTCATCTCCGTGAATTTGGGATTGACGTATTCGATGGCGCCGGAGATGTCGGTGATGACGATGGAGGTCGGACTCTGCTCCACGGCGGTGGAGAGCTTGAGCAGGACACCCTGTGTTTTCCTGCTTCCGGTGAGGTCGTTCAGAACGATGCGGTATTCAAACCCGCCCTGGGCATCCTGGGCAGCCGAGGCCTGTAGGAGCACCCAGATCAACGTCCCATCGCTGCGGACCATCTGTACTTCCCAGCCTTGCAGGCCACCTGTCAGGGCAACCTGTCTGAGGCGAAGGTACAAGGTGTCATTGTCTTCCGGGGAAGCGAAGCTGGAGAAGGGCTTCTTCAGCAGCATGCCTCGCTCCAGGCCGAGGAGGGTGGCCGCAGTCTGGTTGGCCTCCAGGATCAGGCCCTTGTCGCTGAGGGTGAAGTAGGCTGCTGGTGCCCGATCAAAGAGGTCGTAATAGCGAGCCTTGACGGCGCTCAACTCCTCCTGGACCTGCCGCAGCTCCTCATTCTGGAGCTCCAGCTCGGCCTGGTAGGTCTGCAGATCGTGGAGGGTCCTCGGATCAGTTTCAGAGGGCCGAGGCTCCTGTGCTCCTGGAGGTATCGAGGTTTTCCTAATGACCAACGCCTCCGCCTGATCGCGAAGACCGGGGGTTGAAAGGGGGGGCTTGCCTGACTTGACCATCTAGTCCGTTGATCGGCCACTCAGTTCCTGGGGTCAATTCTCGACCACCCGCCACGACCCGGTGTATCGGCGAGTCCGAAGCAGCTCCGGTCAGGCCTGCTTGTCGGTGCGCACCACCAGCACGTCGCAGGGGGCAAGGCGTACCACGCGGGCGGCGGTGCTGCCGAACAGCAAGCGCTCCAGGGTCGAGTGGCCGACCTGGGCCACCACCAGCAGCGTCTGGGGATCCGCCTCGGCGATGAGCTCCTCGGCGGGCCCACCCCACTTCACGATGACCGTGGCACCCGGGTAGGCCCCGAGCCAGCCTTCCAGCTGCTCCCGGGCATGGTCCTCCATGGTGTGGAGCCAGGTGGGATCGGGCAGGGCGATCTGGGCCTCGGGCAGCATGGGGGCCGGGGGCTGCAGCACATGCATGGCCACCAACGGGGCTCCGCAGGTGGTCGCCCAGGTCGCGGCCCGCTCCAGGGCCTGCTTCGAAGCAGCGGAGAAGTCCACACCCACCAGCACGCGTGTGATCATGGCGGCCCTCCTTCAGATACCCCAAGATAAGTCGTTGCTCCTCAGCCGCCTTGAAAAAATAGGCTCTTCAGACTTGTAATGGGAGTTGCAACACATATAATGAACTCGGGAGAGCCCGATGATCACCAAGCGACCTGCGGCGGCACGAGGGCATTTCGATTTCGGCTGGCTTGATACCTGCCACACCTTCTCGTTCGGCGACTACCATGATCCCGCCCACTTGCAGTTCCGTGCGCTGAGGGTGCTCAACGAGGACCGGGTCCAGGCGGGCCAGGGCTTCGGCACCCACGGGCACCGGGACATGGAGATCCTGACCTGGGTGCTGGGTGGTGCCCTGGAGCACCAGGACAGCCTCGGTACCCGGGGGGTCCTCCGGCCCGGAGAGGCCCAGGTGATGACCGCGGGGACCGGCATTCGTCACAGCGAGTTCAATGCCTCGGACCGGGAGCCGGTCCACTTCCTCCAGATCTGGATCCTGCCTGAGCGGGTAGGTCTCGCGCCCCGCTACGAGCAGGTGGCCTTTCCGGAAGCGGACTTTCAGAACCGGCTGCGGCTCATCGCCAGCCCCGATGGCGCGGAGGGCTCCGTGAAAGTCTTCCAGGACGTCCGGGTGCAGGTGGCGCGCTTGGAGGCCGGCCGTGAAGTCGAGGCGCAGCTTGCTCTCACCCGCTTCGGCTTCCTGCAGGTGGCTCGGGGTCGGGTTCTGCTGAATGGGCAGACGCTCCAGGCGGGTGACAGCGCCCGCATCGAGGGTGAGCCCCACCTGACCCTTCACGCCGAGACCCCCTCGGAAGTCCTCCTCTTCGACCTCGCCTGAGGTGCTCATGACCGCCAAATCCGTCGTCTCACTCGTTTCAGGCCTGCCCACCCAGGACGGCAATCGGGTACCCCTCACCCGGCTGGTGCCGGGGCGGGGCCAGCGTGGCGCCGAAGCCTTCCGCAACCTGGACCCCTTCCTGCTGATGGACCACTTCGGCCCCATGGTGCTGCCGCCGGACACGGATGCGGGCTTCCCGCCCCATCCCCACCGAGGGTTCCAGACCCTGACCTACCTGATCCAGGGGGCCTTCCGGCACCGGGACAGCACCGGGGGGGCCGGGCTGCTGCGGCCCGGCGGCGCCCAGCTCATGAACGCCGGCGCGGGCATTGTGCACGCCGAGATGCCGGTGCCCGAACACCTGGAGACCGGGGGCGCTATCGAGGGTGTCCAGCTCTGGATCAACCTGCCCCGGACCCAGAAGGCCTCGGCGCCGGGCTACACCGACCTCCAGCCCGAGACCATGCCCTGGCAGCCGGTGGCTGGGGGCCGCCTCCGGGTCCTGGCAGGTACCTGGGCGGGCATCACAGGACCCGCCCAGACCCGGGCCCACATCGCCTATGCCCACCTGGAACTGGCCGCGGGGGCCCACTTCGACGCAGCCGTTCCTTCTGGCTGGACCGCCGCCGTGGTGCCCCTGCAGGGAGCCGTGCGGGTGGGCGATCAGGTTGTTCCCGCGGAAGCCGTGGCGCTGCTGGGCGAGGGGGACCGCCTCGCGCTCACGGCGGAGTCAGCGGTCAGCCTGATGCTGCTGGCCGGGGAACCCCTGCGGGAGCCCATCGCCCACTACGGTCCCTTCGTCATGAACACCAAGTTGGAGATCGAGCAGGCCATCCAGGACTACCAGGAGGGGCGCATGGGTTTCCTGGACTGAATTTTAGTTATGACCCCGGGGGCCGAAGAAGTGGACACACCCCCGGAAGGTCCGATGACTTACTTGTCTCCGAAAAAGGCTCCAGAACGCCAGACCGGGGGCCTGCCGGATCCTGTCCTGAAGGACTTTGCCGGGCTGGAGGACGTCATCAACCGCTCGGCCGCGGGCGCGGCCCGCACGTCGGTGCGGGTGCAGACCCTGGCCCGGGAGGTGGACCAGATCCTCGAGAGCACCCGGAGCATCCAGGCCACCCTGGAAGGTCTGGACGGAAACATCTCCCAGGCCACCTCTGCCGCGACGGAGAGTGCGGACGCCACCCGGCGCATGGCCGCCCTGACCCGCCAGGGCCTCCAGGAAAGCGACCAGGCCGTGACCACCGTCCGGCAACTACAGCACCAGACGGGCCTCACCGCTGAGCGCCTCACCTCCCTCATGGGCCACATCCTCCAGGTCAACGAGATCTCCCAGGTGATCGAGGAGATTGCGGACCGGACGGGGCTGCTGAGCCTCAATGCCGCCATCGAGGCGGCCCATGCCGGGGAGGCCGGCCGCGGCTTCGCGGTGGTGGCGGGCGAGGTTCGCAAGCTGGCGGACCGGACCTCTCAGCAAACCCACGAGATCGGCGCCCTGCTGGAGGCCATCCGGAAGGAACTGGACCCTGCCCGGGAAGCCATGGAGCAGAGCCTGGCCCTGGCCTCTGAGACCCGCACCCAGGTAGAGACCGTGGAGCAGCGCTTCTCGGGCATCGCGGACCTGGCCGAGTCCACGGCGGGCCATGTGGCCAGCATCGCCGATTCCGCCGCCCAGCAGCAGGGGGCCACCCGCACCCTGGTTCAGGCATCCGGCCAGCTGCTGGAGTCCACGGGCACGCTGAAGGCTGAGGCGGAGGCCGTGGCCCAGGATGCTTTCCGGCTGGCTTCCTTCGCAGAAGTGGGTCACCGCCACCTCGCGCCCTACAATACGGGCTCTCTCTGCCACCGTGCCCTGGGCCTGGCCCGGGACCTTGCTGTGACCGCGGCCAAGGTGCTGGAGGCGCCGGTGGCCGATGGGCGCCTGCACACCGAAGACATCCTGGCCCTGGAGTACCGGGAGCTCCACGGGGCTGCGGTTCAGGGTCTCTCCCGGTTCTTCAACGTGTTGCGCGTGCCACCCGAGGGCTTCGCACCGCCCAAGTTCAGCACGGCCTATGACGCCCTGGTCGAGCGACCCCTTCAGGAGGCCTTCGACCGGGTCCTGGAGCAGGAGCCGCGGCTCACCTTCGCCTTGATCCTCGACCTGAACAGCTACGCGCCCTCCCACAACAAGCGCTTCACCCAGGACTGGACCGGGCAGCCAGACAAGGATCTGGGGGGCAACCGCGTGAAGCGCTTCTTCGCGGACAACCGCGTGCTGGTGCGGGGCGCCCGCTACGGCCTGGGCGAAGCAGCGGAGGCCCTGCCGGACCGGGTCGGCCGGGAGAGCTTCCGGCGCGTGACGGATCTGGGCGAGGCCAAGGCGCAGCGGGAGGACTTCCTGGTGCAGACCTACGCCCGGGACACCGGCGCCATCATCACGGTCCTCTCCGTCCCCCTGCATGTCTGCGGCCAGCGCTACGGCGTCAGCCTCCTGGGCTGGTCCAGCGAAGACTAGACGGGCTTCGCTTCCAGGCGGCGGGTCAAGGTGCAGCGCCCCTGGGCCAGCTTGCCCAGGGCCCGGGCCGTGGCCTCGCGGCTGGAGGCGAGCTCGGTGCTCCAGGCCTCCAGAGGGATCTCGCCACCCTCGGGGTGGGCCGCCAGCCAGGCTTCCCAGAGGGCGGCCAGGGCGGCGGCATCAGGCTCCTGCCGGTCCCGCCAGGAGCGCTCCTGGGGCCGCCGGGCCTGGTAGAAGGCCGTACCCTGGAAGCGCTCGGGGAGGAAGGCCTGGGGCCGGTCGTAGTCGTCGTGGGAGTAGTGGTAGCCCGAGCCCCGACCGGCCTTGCGGGCCGTGGTGGTATGGGCGTCACGGATGGCGTCGGGGATGGGCGCGTCCTCCGCCGCCAGGGCCAAGTCGATGCTCATGACCGTGGCATTGCTCTTGGGGGCGTTGGCCACGTAGAGCACGGCCTGGGCCAGGGGGATCCGGGCCTCGGGCCAGCCGATCTGCTCCACGGCGCGGCTGGCCGCCTCGCAGAGCAGGAAGGCCTGGGGGTCCGCGTTGCCCACGTCTTCCGCCGAGCAGACCATGAGGCGCCGGGCGATGAAGCGGGGGTCCTCGCCGCCGCGGATCATGCGGCTCAGGTAGTAGAGGGCGGCATCGGCATCGGAGCCGCGTAGGCTCTTCTGGAAGGCGCTCGCCAGGTCGTAGTGCCCATCGGCGCGGTCGAACATCATGCGTCCGCCGAGGGCGCCCTGGAGGGACTCCAGATCGGGATCCGGCATCTCCATCCAGGTCTCGAGCCCCGAGAGCGCCGAGCGCAGGTCGCCCCCGGCCCAGTGGGAGAGCCATGCGCAGACTTCGGTGGGTTCGGGCTGGCCGGTGCGCTCCCGGGACCAGGCCCGGGCCAGCACCTGCCGGATGTGGCCGGGCTCCAGGGCCTTGAGGGCGATGAGCTGGCAGCGGCTGCGCAGCGCGGGGTTCAGGTAGAAGGCCGGGTTCTCCGTGGTGGCGCCGATGAGGATGGCCTCGCCACGCTCCAGGTAGGGCAGCAGGATGTCCTGCTGGGAGCGGTTGAAGCGGTGGATCTCGTCCAGGAAGACCACGGGTGGCACCCCCCGGAAGAGGGGCATCCCCTTGCTCTCCTGGAGGAACTTCTTCAGCTCCGCGGCACTGCCCCCGGCGCCCGAGAACTCCATGAAGCCATGCCCTGTGGCCTCGGCCAGGATGCGGGCCAGGGTGGTCTTGCCCGTGCCCGGTGGCCCCCACATCACCATGGAGGGCAGGCGGCCCCCGGCCGTGAGGCGGGTCAGGGCGCCCTTGGGCCCCAGCAAGTGCTCCTGGCCCACCACCTCGGCGAGGGTGGCAGGGCGGAGGCGCTCGGGAAGGGGGATGTGGGACATAGGCTCGATCCTTAGCCTAGGGGACTGTCCGCCCAAAGGGAACGGCCCGCTGTGCTAGGCTCCCCGCATGAGTCAGTCACCCGCCTACGAACGCGACCCCCTGCTTGCCTCCCTGGAGACCTGCGTCCTCCACACAGGGGAGGAGCAAGGGCGGCCCTTTGCGGTGCTGGCCGACACAATCTTCTATCCCGAGGGGGGCGGCCAGCCCTGCGACCTCGGCACGCTGAGCGGGCGGCGGGTGCTGGACGTCCAGAAGCGGGATGGGGAGATTCGCCACTACACCGAGGGCGCGCTGCCGGTCGGACCCGCCTTGCTGGTCCTGGACTGGGCGCGCCGCTTCGATCACATGCAGCAGCACACGGGCCAGCACCTGCTGACGGCCGTGGCCCAGGACCAGTTCCAGTGGGCCACCACGGCCTTCCACCTGGGTGGGGCGGTCTGCGACATCGAGCTGGCTTCGCCGAGCCTCTCCCCGGTGGCCCTGGAGCGGCTGGAAGAGGCCGTGGCTGCCGAGATCCGGGCTCACCGCGCGGTGGCCGCCCGCTGGGTGAGTCCCGAGGGCTACAGCCAGGAGCAGGTCCGGTCCCGGGGATTGCCCGAGGGCCATGCCGGGGACATCCGGCTGGTGGCGATCGCGGGGGTGGACCTGAACACCTGCGGCGGCACCCACCTGCGCCACACCGGCGAGATCGAGGCCCTGAAGCTGCTGGGTACCGAGAGCATCCGCGGGGGCACGCGGCTCTTCTACGTAGCCGGGGGCCGAGCCCGCCACCGCCTCGGCGTCCATGAGCAGCGCACGGCGGCGCTGCGGGCCCTGCTGGGCGCTCCGGACGAGGAGCTGGTCCCAACCCTCCAGGCGCGGCTTGACCAGCTGCTGGCCCTCGAGAAGCGCCTGCGCCGCACGGAGGAGGAACTGGCGGAGAGTCTGTCCACCGGGCTGGCAGCCCGACCCGGGGCCCTGGTGGAAGCTCACCTGGAGGGCCGGGATGCGGGCTTCCTGCAGAAGCTGGCCCGGGGCATCCTCGCCCTGGCCCCGGCCAAGGCCGTCTTCCTCACCACCGAGGTGGCGGGGCAGGGCCTCTTCTTGCTGAGTGCGGGCGAGGCCTCGACCCTGGACGTGCCGCTGGCGGGCAAGGCTGTGGCGGCCGCCCTCGACGCCAAGGGCGGCGGTTCCGGGCGGACCTTCCAGGGCAAGGCTCCCGGTCTCACGGGACGAGCCGAGGCCCTGGCCTGCCTGGGGGCCGACTAGCTCCGCAAGGGCCAGGCCTCCGCCGCCACTTCCGGCAGGTAGAGGTGGAGGGTGGTCCCCTGGCCTTCGACCGACTCGGCCTGGATGGCTCCGCCCTGGGAGCGGATGAGGGTGTCGCACAAGGCCAGGCCCAGTCCCATACCCTTCTGGCTGCCCCGCTCTTTGGTGGAGAAGTAGGGCTCGAAGATCATCGGGAGGTGCTTGGGGGCGATTCCAGTGCCCGTGTCCGCCAGTTGGATGTGCAGATACCGCCCCGGGGGAAGGGGCATCAGCTCACGCTCGGCCAGGATCCGGGCTCCGGTCGACACAAGGAGGCTGCCCCCCGAGGGCATGGCCTCGCTTGCATTGGTGGCCAGGTTGGTGAATACCTGCCGCAGGGCGGTCGCATTGAAGCGGACGGCACAGGGCTCAGCACTGAGGCGGTATTTCACTTGGGTGGGGGTTCCTGCGAGGACTCCGCTGATGGACTCCCGAATCAGCGTGTCCAGCGGCCCCAGGTGATCCATGGCCTCGGCGCCTGCGGCCAAGGTGTAGAGGCGTCGGGCCAGAATCCGGGCCTGCTCGGAGCTCCGGTCGGCGATCTCGAGGCTGCGCTGGGCCTCGCTGTCGGGGGGCAGCTTCATCTTGGCCAGGGTGAATGCGGAGAGGATGGCCTGCAGGAGGTTGTTGAAATCATGGGCGATGCCCGCGGTGAGGATCCGGAGGCTCTCCTGGTGCTTCAGCCGCTGGGCCTCGGTCTCGAGCCAGATCTTCTGTCGGAACAGCTCCTCACCGAGCAGGCGGTGGGCGCACTCCAGCAGCGCGTGCTCGAGCCGCTCGACCTGGATCGGCTTCACGACGTACTTCTCGACCCCGATCTCGATGGACTTCAGCAGGTAGTCCGTCTGCTCGAAGGCGGTGGTGACGATGATGGGCACGGTGGGGGACAGCTTCCGGATCTCCTCGGCCATGGTGAGGCCGTCCATGATGGGCATGAGCACATCCGTGATCACCAGCTGGATGGGCTGCGAGTGGAAGATTTCAAGGCCCTGGGCACCATTGACCGCGGTCACGAGCTTACCGACCCGGCGTTTTAGGAACGTCTCCGTCTGGGCGCGGCCCAGGTCGTCGTCCTCTACGTAGAGCACGGTGAGCGACTTCAGGAACTCGATGTCCTGGGCGTCACGGCTCATGGGATTCCTCCTGCAAGGGGAAGGCGGATGACGAATTCAGCACCAGTATTCTTGTTGCGGCCTTCCAGCCGCCCGTCCATATTGCGCTCGATGATCTGCTTTGACATATAGAGTCCGATGCCGGTCCCCAGTTCCTTCGTCGAAAAATAGGGCTCGAAGATCTTGTCCAGGATCTCGACCGGAATCCCCCCGCCATTGTCCTCCACACTCAGGCAGCCCATCCCGCGAGCTTCTGAGGTGGTCAGGGTGACCAGGCCGACCCGCTGGCCGGACTGCTGGATGGCCTGCTGGGAGTTGCTCAGCAGGTTGAGGATCACCTGGGAGAACTCATTGGGGAAGCCGAACAGCTGCAGGTCCTGGGAGACGTGGAGCTGGATGGTGATGTTGGCATTGCGGAAACCTGCGGCGACCAGGGTGACTGCCTGCTGGATCTGGGCCTGGACGGAGAAGACGGTCTTCTCCTTCTCGGGTCTGAAGAAGTTCCTGAAGTCGTTGATGGTGGAGGACATCTTCTGAACGAGGGCCGTGCCGTCCGCCACGGACTTGTCGAGCAGCTCTGGCTGGAGCTCCCCGAAGGCGTAGGCGTCCTTGAGGTTGGAGAGCACCAGCCCCAGCGCGTTCAGGGGTTGGCGCCACTGGTGGGCTATGTTGCCGATCATCTCGCCCATGGCGGCCTGACGGCCCTGGGTGATGAGCATCTGGTCTTTGGTGCGAATCTCTTCCAGGGCCTGATTGACGCGGTCGTCCAGGGAGCGGTTCAGCTCCTCGAGGAGGGCCTGCCGCAGGTGGATCTCGATCTCGAGGTTGGCCCGTTCGGTGATGTCCTGGATGATGCTGAAGAGCACCTGGTGGCCGAGGATGGTCGTGGGCGAGGAGTTCACTTCCACGGTCCGGATTTCACCGCTGGCAAGGCGGTGGGTGAAGACGAAGGTCCGCTTCCGCATGCCGGTGGAGCGCCGCATCTCCTCAGCGATCTGCTCCGGTGGCAGGGTGTTGATCTGGGCGATGTTCATGGCCTGGAGGCACTCGCGGTCATAGCCGTAGAAGGCGGCCGCAGCGGGGTTGGCGTCCTGGATCCGGCCGTCCTCGGGGTCGATGAGGAGCATGACGGCGCTGTGGGACTCGAACATGGACCTGAAGCGGGCCTCATTCGCCCGGAGGGCGTCCTCGGCCTCTTTCTGGGCGGTGGCGTCGGAGAGGATCCACAGGATTCCCCGGCTCAGATCCGGAGGCTCGATGGCCTTGCCGTTGAGGTGGATCCAGATGGGGGAGCCATCGCGGCGCACAAGCTTGTGCACGGTCTCGTAGTTCTCACCCCGGGAGAGCACCTGGTAGGCGTCCCGGCCCACCTGCTCATAGGCCTCCTGCGAGGAGAAGAGCAGGCGGGTGTCCTGGCCTTCCAGTTCCTCGAGGGGATACTGGAACATCTTGCCCATCCCGCGATTGATCCAGACTTGCCGGCGGTCCACGACCAGGGAAATGCCGACGTTGGCATTCTCCAGGATGATCTCCTGCTCCCGCATGATGCGCTTCAGCTCGTCCTGGGCCTTCTTCTTCCCGGTGATGTCATCGACGACGCCCGAGTAGAACTTCAGGCGGCCTTCGGCATCCCGGACAGGCCGGATTGTGAGGGCGACCCAAAGCTCCCGTCCATCGGCCCGGACCCAGTGGGTCTCGGTCCTCAGCTGGTCCGACTCGCCTTGCAGCAGCGCCTGGCACAACAGTAGGTCGCGGGTCTGCTGGGCCGGATGGGTGAACTGGTCGAAGGTAACACCCGCCAGCTCCTCGGCGGATTGCCCGACGAGCTGCTGAAAGGTCGGGTTGGAGCGCAGGATGGCGCCCCGTTCATCGGACCAGAAGATGCCGAGGGTGGCGTTCTCGAAGATGGCCCGCAGCTGGTCTTCGCTGGCCTGGAGGTCTTCCAGCGCCTGCTTGCGCGCGGTGATGTCCCGGTTGCTGACCCGGTGTCCCTTGAACTCGCCCTGGGGGTCGCGGACGGGGTGGCAGACGTGGGAGATCCAGCGGACTACCCCATCCCGGCGGATGATGCGGAAGTCCAGGGCGCCGTCTTCCATGCCGCTGGGGTAGTGATGGTGGGCCTCGGCCAGGAACTGGTCATCCGGATGGACGAGGCGCAGCAGCAGCCCTGGGTCGGCGATGAATTCCTCGCGAGAGTGGCCGGTGACGGCCTCGCAGGAGGGGCTCATGTAGATGATCTCGTGTCCAATGCCCTCCCAGTATTCCCAGTCCGAGGTGTAGTCGGCCACGGTCCGGAACTTCTCCTGGGACTGGGCGATGGCCTCTTCTGCACCTTTGCGGGTGGTGATGTCCTGGTGGGTGCCGGACATCCGGAGGGGTTGGCCTCCCGCGGTCCAGTCCACCACCCGGCCGCGGTCCAGCACCCAGACCCAGCTGCCATCCCGGTGCCGCATCCGCACTTCGCACTGGTAGTTCTCGTCCTCGCGCCGGAAGCAGCGCTCGATCAGCTCATTGGAGCGCTGCAGGTCCCCTGGGTGGACGAGGTCCACCCAGGACTGGATGTTCGCCGGGGTGAGCTCTTCCAGAGTCTGGCCGACGATCTCCGCCCAGCGGTCGTTGATGACGATGTGGCCCGAAGGAATGTCCCAGACCCAGGTGCCCGCGTCGGTGCCCCAGATGACTTCCTTCAGCTGCTGGGAGAGCTCGGCCAGCCGGTCGTGGCCCTCCTGCAGCTGGGCCTTCCGCTCGTTGGCCAGCCGCAGCGCCTCGCGCTCAGAGCGGGTCAAGGCCAGGAAGAAGGCCGCCAGCAAGAGGCTGATCAGGCTGCCCGTCAGCAGCACCAGCCAGTGCCGTCCTGCGCCCTGGATGGCCTCGCCCACCTGGTTCTGGCGGATGCTCAGGATCCAGTTCCGGCCGCCCACGTCCAGCATGCGGGTGGTGCCAGACTGGCCTGTCGCTTCGGCGGCCTCCCGGGTGGACTCGAAGATGCGCCGGTCCATGCCGTCGGGGGCTCCGTCGATGAGGTCCACGTCTGCGTCGCGCACTTCCTGCTGCAGGATGCCGGCCAGCAGCTGCCGCACATTGAAGGGCAGGAAGGCCCAGCCAAGAAAGGCCTTGCGGCGGGCCTCCAGGCTGTCCAGCGGGGCCTGCAGGCGGTAGACCGGCGCGAACATCAGGACCCCTGTCTGGCTGTCGGCGGCATCCTCACCGTCCAGTCTGACTTTGCCGGACATGGCCACCTGGCCGGTGTCCCGCGCACGGAGCATGGCCTCCCGGCGCTGGGGATCGCCGAGCAGGTCCAGCCCGACACTCTTGCGGTTGCGGGGGTCCAGCGGCTCCAGATAGACGACGGCGCTGAGTCCGGCGGGATCCCGGGGCAGCGGGCCGGCCGGTTGAATCCGGTAGTCAGGCAGGCCTCCTGCCCGAATCCGCCTCTCATGGGCGGTCAGGTCCAGGCTTGGGATCCACTCTGCGAACCCCAGGCCCTGGAGGCCGGGATAGGCCCGGTCCAGGTCGGACCGCAGTACGTATTCTCGCCACTCGGCCCGTGAGGGCAGGGGCGAGCGGCCCAGGAACACGGCGCTGCCCTGGAGGTCCTTCTCCAGGGCAGCCATGCGGTGCTTGACCACCTGGAAGGCGGCCTCGGCGCGCACCTCCCGCTGGAACTGCAGGCGGGACCTCTCTTCCTGCCAGGCCAGCAGCCAAGCGATCAGGGTCAGAGCCAAGCCCAGCAACAGCCCGGCGTAGGGAAGCAGAGTGTATAGCCGCCTTCTGCCTGTGGACTCCATGGACCCTGATCCTCGGACGGTGCTGTGGTGTGACAGGTTTCCGATCAGCGCAAGGACAACCCGACTTGGTGCAGAGATCTCCGCATCCCCCCGGGAAGTGGGAGAATATCCCCACCATGGAACTGATCTACCTCGACCATAATGCCACCACTCCTCTTGACCCCGAGGTCTTCGAGGCCATGCGGCCCTGGTTCACAGAGCGCTTTGGCAATGCCAGCTCTGCCTATGCCCTCGGCCATCTCGCCGACGGCGCCCTCGTGGTGGCGCGGGAACAGGCGGCCGCGCTCATTGGCTGCGCCCCCGCGGAGGTCGTCTTCACCTCCGGCGGCACCGAGGGGTTGAACCAGGCGCTCCGGGGCGTCTGGGAGGCCTTCCCCGCCAAGCGCCACCTGGTGACCACGGAAGTGGAGCACCCGGCCGTGCGGGCCCTGGCTCTCTGGTGGCGGGGCCAGGGGGGCGAGGTGACCGACATCGGGGTGGACGGCGCCGGGCGCCTGGACTTGGAGGCCCTGGCGGCCGCGGTGCGACCGGACACGGCCCTGGTGGCCGTCATCGCTGCCAACAACGAGTCCGGAGTGCTCAGCCCCGTGGTCGAAGCGGGCCGCCTTGCCCAGAAGCAGGGCGCCCTCTTCCTGGTGGATGCCACCCAGTGCCTGGGCAAGGTGCCCGTGGACGCCGGAGCCTGGGGGGCCGACCTGCTGACCCTGAGCGGCCACAAGTTCCACGGTCCCAAGGGCACGGGGCTGCTCATGATCCGCCGGGGCGTCCGCCTGAAGCCCCTGATGCTGGGGGGCTCCCAGGAGCGGGGCCGGCGGGGCGGTACGGAAAACGTGCCGGGCCTGGTGGGCCTAGGCCGGGCCGCGGCTATGGCCCAGACGCGGCTGCCGGACATGGCGCGCGTCGAGGCGCTGCGGGATGGCTTCGAGGCCCGGGTGCTGGCCGAGATTCCCGAGGTGCGCGTTCACGGCGCGGGCGCCCCGCGTCTGCCCAACACGAGCCTGCTGGGCTTCGCCGGACTCGAGGGCGAGGCTCTCCAGCTGCGGCTGGCCGAGCAGGGCATCTGCGTGTCCACGGGCAGTGCCTGCAGCACCGGCATGCGCGAGCCCAGCCACGTGCTCCGGGCCATGCGGATTCCCGATGCCTACGCCCGGGGCACCGTGCGGTTCAGCCTGGGCCTGGGCACCACCGCCCAACAGCTCGAGCGGGTCGCGGCGCTGCTCCCGGGGCTGGTCTCGGAGCTGCGGTCGCTCATGCCGAGGAGGCGCTGAGCAGCTCCCGGGCGTAGTGCTGAATGGCGTAGGGCAGCCAGCGGTGCCCGGGCAGGTCGCGACTGAGGTAGCCCATGTGGCCGCCATGGTTCTCGAAGTGCAGGTGCACGCTGGCGGACGGATTCGCCTCTGCGGCATCCCGCCAGGGGATGAAGGGATCATCCTTCGCCATGAGGACCACCGTCGGCACGGTGATCTTTGCGAGGTGGTGGCGGGCGGAGCAGCGGGCGTAGTAGTCCTCCGCATCCCGGAAGCCTGCAGCCTGGCTGGTGTAGACCTCGTCGAACTCGCGGAGGCTCATGAAGGGTCGGGTGGCGTAGCTCTCCGTGATCAGGCTGTCTGCCTGCCGCTCACGGATCGCCTGGCGGCAGCGCCGGATGAAGCGCAGCTCGTAGAGCCGGCTGAGTCCGCTGTGAATGGCATCCGAGCAGGCGCCCAGGTCTACGGGGGGATTCACGGCGATGGCCGCATCGGGCTGGGTGGTGGGTTGGGGCAGGCCGCCCCCCAGGTTCAGCAGCAGGGCGTTGGCCGAGAGGGAGTAGCCCACGGCCAGCTGCCGCAGCCCGGGATGCTGCTGCCGGGCCGCGGCGAAGGCCACGCCCAGGTCGTCTCCGGCGCCGCTGTGGTAGGGCCGTCGGGCCAGGCCCCGGCCCTCGCCGCAGCCCCGGTGGTTCACGGTCCAGACGTGGTGGCCCAGCGACCGGGCCAAGGTGACCGTGCGCCGCACATAGTGGGCCTGGTCGCTGCCCCCGAGACCGTGGAAAACCAGCACCAGCACAGCTGTCTCCCCGGGGTAGTGGCGCCCGGCCAGCTGATCCCCGTTCGGCAAGGGGAGGCGGAAGGGCTCCGAAGGATGCTCCGGAAAGGCGCCGGGCAGGTAGTTGCCCAGGATCGTCTGCAGGTGCCCGCCGGAGGCCCACCAGGGGGGGCGGCAGGGCAGGGGCGGGGCGGGCATATGCATCCGCCCAGTCTGACCGAAAGCGGTCTCAGTCGTTTCGCTTGAACACCAGCTTGTAGGTGAAGGGACTGTCCAGCTTGGGATGGGTATAGGTGGCCTGCAGGGCCAGGGAATCGCCGTCCTTCCGCATGGAGTAGACGTACCTGAGCACGCCGCCATCCCCGGCGAGGGTCTGGGTCAGGGTGGCGCCGCTCCGGGTGAGGCTGACCTTGAACACTTCCCCATCGCTCCGCTTCCATTCGCCCTCGGTGCCATCGCTGGGGGTGTCGATGGGCCGCTCCTTGCCCAGGGTCACCGTGAAGCTGTCCCCGGCGAGGATGTCGAGCTTGCTGAAGCTGCGGCAAGCGGACTGGAGTTTCTTCTTCCAGTAGAGCTTCATGGCAAAGTTCAAATCCTTGAGCTGGGCGTCAATCTGCTCCTCGAGGTTGTCGCTCTGGGAGGCCTTCAGCGTCCACTCCCCGTCCCACGCCACCTTGGCTTCCTTGGCTGTCGCCACAGCCTTGCTGGATGCCGGAGTTTTCTGGGCGGCAGCGAAGCTGGCCAATAGGCAGGGCAGCACAAGCAGCAGGATGCGCATGGGGACTCCAGGGGATGGATGGAGCCTACCCTCGGGGCGCCCACCAGGGAAGCTTTCCATGTGATCGGTGCAACAAAGGCCGCAATTGATGACCTTCTAGGAAAGAGAGGCTCCCCTGAGGTGTAAGCTGTGGCCTTCAGCCCATTGACAGGGCACTCAATCCAAGGAGTGTGGCCATGAAGAGACAGGAAGCCCTCGATTACCATTCGCAGGGAAGAAAAGGGAAAATTGAAGTCGTGGCGACCAAGCCCTGCTCCACGGCCCGGGACCTGTCCCTCGCATACTCCCCCGGCGTCGCAGAACCCTGTCTCGCCATCGAGAAGGATCCTGAGCTTGCCTACCAGTACACCGCCAAGGGCAACCTGGTGGCCGTGATCTCCAACGGCACCGCCGTGCTGGGCCTCGGCAACATCGGCGCCCTGGCCGGCAAGCCCGTCATGGAAGGCAAGGGCGTGCTCTTCAAGCGCTTCGCCGACATCGACGTGTTTGACATCGAAGTGGACGAGCTGGACATCGACCGGTTCTGTCAGGTGGTCAAGGCCCTGGAGCCCACCTTCGGCGGCGTGAACCTCGAGGACATCAAGGCCCCCGAGTGCTTCGAGATCGAGACCCGGCTGAAGAAGGAAATGAACATCCCCGTCTTCCACGACGACCAGCACGGCACGGCCATCATCAGCACCGCCGCCCTCATGAACGCCTGTGAGATCGTCGGCAAGAAGATGCCGGACATGAAGGTTGTGTTCTCCGGCGCCGGCGCCTCCGCCATCGCCTGCGCGAACATGATGATCAACGCCGGCGTGAAGCTGGAGAACCTCTGGCTCTGCGACACCAAGGGTCTGGTCTACACCGGCCGCAAGGAAGGCAACAACAAGTACAAGGACCGCTTCGCCAAGCCCAGCGAGTGGCGCACCCTGGCCGACACCATCAAGGATGCGGACGTCTTCGTGGGCTGCTCCAGCAAGGGCGCCCTCACCCCCGAGATGCTGCTGAGCATGGCCAAGGATCCCATCGTGTTCGCCCTGGCGAACCCGGACCCTGAGATTGACTATCCGACGGCCATGGCCACCCGCAACGACATCATCCTGGCCACAGGCCGCAGCGACTATCCCAACCAGGTGAACAACGTCCTGGGCTTCCCCTTCATCTTCCGCGGCGCTCTGGATGTCCGCGCCAGCGAGATCAACGAGCCCATGAAGCTGGCCGCCGCCCAGGCGCTGGCCGCCCTGGCCCGGGAAGAAGTGCCTGACTCCGTCAGCCGCGCCTATTCCGGCCAGAAGTTCACCTTCGGCCGGGAATACATCATCCCCAAGCCCTTCGATCCCCGCGTGCTGCTGTGGGTGGCCCCGGCCGTCGCCCAGGCCG
>Ga0194052_1000518_pt1 | contig 24682 bp, 13 predicted proteins | sample SepL226m_MetaG_FD_160117 | JGI IMG/M metagenome (GOLD analysis project Ga0194052, IMG submission 160117) | Anoxic zone freshwater microbial communities from boreal shield lake in IISD Experimental Lakes Area, Ontario, Canada - Sep2016-L227-6m | ecosystem: Environmental > Aquatic > Freshwater >...
TAGTTCTGCATTATGTTACTTAGTTAAAAAATATTTAGAAGAAAAGAATATAAGTAAAGTTCCAAAAGAATTAGAATTTGGATATGGGCAAGGAAGAAGTGAAAATAAAAATAGAAATCCAAATCATTTAAATAGCAGTCTTCATTTTTCTGATATAACATCAAGTCGCAGAACTCATTTTATCAGTAATATAAAAGCTAATTGGCTACTTCGAAGCATTGCCGAAAAAGTAGATATCCCTGGGGTAACATCTATTAATGACAAAACATTTGCTTTGCAAACAGCATTATTCGTTTTAGGAGAAAAAATTCCTGAATAGAAAATGAAGTTACTCGCCGGCTGGAAGCCGGCGCTCCGTGTATAAAAAACTCCCCCCGATAAAAATTCGGGGGGAGTTCGTTATTTATCTCAAACCTATTCCTATTTCAAATAACTGTAAATTGGGAACTTCACGGTTAATTCGGCTACTTTTGATTTTACGTCGGCGCGGAGTTCTTCGTTGCCCGGGTTTGCCAGCACGTCGCAAATCATGTTGGCGGTTGCCACCATTTCTGCTTCGCCCATTCCACGGGAGGTTAGGCATGGGCTGCCGGGGCGGATGCCGGACCATTTTGCCGGGGATGCCGGATCATACGGGATGCTGTTGGAGTTGATTACAATGTTCGCCTCGCGCAGCAGATTGGCGGCCATCAGGCCGGTCAGGTTGTTCTTGCGCAGGTCTACCAGCATCAGGTGAGTGTCGGTGCCGTCAGATACCAGGCGGAAACCGCGTTTTTTGAATGTTGCTGCCAATGCCTGGGCATTGGATATGACGTTTTTCTGGTATTGTACGAACTCAGGCTGGGCGGCTTCGTGGAACATTACTGCCTTGGCGGCAATCACGTGCATCAATGGGCCGGCCTGGATGCCCGGGAAGACGGCGCGGTCTATTGTCTTGGCTAATTCCTGTTTGCATAGGATGAATGCCGCTCTGGGGCCGCGCAGGGTCTTGTGAGTGGTTGAACTTACGATGTCAGCGTATGGAACCGGGCTTGGATGCACGCCGGCAGCGACCAGACCGGCGATGTGCGCCATGTCGGCCAGCAGGTATGCGCCAACGCGGTCGGCGATATCGCGGAATCGGGCAAAATCCAGGACACGCGGGTATGCGCTGGCTCCCACCACAATCATTTTTGGGTTATGTTCAATCGCCAGTTTTTCTACCTGGTCGTAATCAATCAATTCGGTTTCGCGGTCAACGCCGTAACCTACGAAGTGGTAATATCGTCCGCTGAAATTAACGCGATTGCCGTGGGAAAGGTGACCGCCCTGGTCCAACCCCATCGCCAATACGGTGTCGCCCGGCTCTAACAGGCCATAATAAATGGACATGTTCGCCTGGGTACCGCTAACCGGCTGTACATTCGCGTGGTCGGCGCCGAAAAGTTTTTTGGCGCGCTCGATAGCCAGCGCTTCAACCTCGTCAACGTGCTCGCAACCATGGTAATAGCGCGCACCTGGGTAACCCTCAGCATATTTGTTAGTCATTACCGAACCGGTAGCATCCATCACCGCGCGACTCGCGTAATTTTCAGATGGTATCATCACCAGGGTATCTTGCTGGCGGGTAACTTCGCGCTCAACTATGGCGGCTACTTCAGGGTCTACTTCAGATAAAAGGCGCTCCATAAAAACCTTCCTTTCAGACGAGATTTCGGCATATCAGCGTTACGCCGGCACACTATTTTACCAATTTTTTGCTAATTATATCAACTTATTAAAATTACACAAGATGCACAGAGTAGACAAGATTCACGGAGATTTTATTATAGGGTTATATCTGGTAGAATATTTATACATTTTGACATGATTTACATGATTGACATGATTAATTTATAAAATTGCGAAGCAAAAATCATGATAATCATGTAAATCATGTCAAAAAAATAAAAATAAGGTAGTACAATGAATATTCGTGTTGCAACTGAAAATGACTTGCCGGCTATCCTGACTATTTATAATCACGCCATCTTAACCTCTACGGCATCGTACGACTACGAACCGCAGAGTCTGGATATGCGAAAAGCATGGCTGCGGGATAAAAAAATGCATGGTTTTCCGGTATTCGTTATTGAAGATACTGATGGTGTCGCGGGTTTTGCCACTTATGGCACATTTCGCGAGAAGTTTGGCTATCGTTATACCGTGGAGCACTCTATCTACATTACCGAGGGAAAACGCGGCATGGGTTATGGGCAATCGCTGATGTCCACCCTGATAGAATCCGCGCAAAATATGGAAATGCACGTGATGATAGCCGGGATTGACGCGTCAAATGAAGGCAGCATAAATTTTCATAAAAAGTTTGGATTTGAAGAAGTAGCGCATTTTAAAGAGGTAGGGTATAAGTTCGACCGCTGGCTGGACGTAATTTTCATGCAAAAAATGCTGTGATTAACATGGATAGGCGTATCGGTCGGTTCGGTCGGTTCGGTCGGTTCGGTCGGATTTTTAGTTTTAAATAGTGAAAAGTTCTAATTTTCATCTTTTTTCATATCAATTTAAATTACCTGTTGACTTTAGTTGAATAAATTCCTATAATGTTTCGGCACAGCGGGGCGTGGCGCAGCTTGGTAGCGCGACTGGTTTGGGACCAGTAGGTCGGAGGTTCGAATCCTCTCGCCCCGACCATTTATTTTAATGTAGCCCAGATGCGATCCGGCGGGAATAGCTCAATGGTAGAGCGTCAGCCTTCCAAGCTGAATGTTGCGAGTTCGAGTCTCGTTTCCCGCTCCAGATGCGCCCATAGCTCAGTAGGATAGAGCAATTGCCTTCTAAGCAATAGGTCGCAGGTTCGAATCCTGCTGGGCGTACCATTTTTTCAAAAGCCTGGCAGTACGGGTTTTCAGCGGTCATGGTGGGTGTAGCTCAGTAGGTTAGAGCGCCAGTTTGTGGCACTGGAGGTCGTCGGTTCGATCCCGACTATCCACCCCAATTTTAATGCAAAGCGCAGGGAAATATCCCCGCGCTTTTTTTTGTAACTAATGCAGGATTCATCCCACAACCAATTTATTTAACCACAAAGAACGCAAAGAGCACAAAAGAATTTTTTATTATACTCTTCTTTTGCGTTCCTTGAGTTCTTTCGAGGTGAATATCTTGTTATTACATTAAATTACAAATAACTTGTTTCATTTCAACGTATTTAAGGTTTAAGGTATTAATTTCTGCTCTTCGCTGTCACTATCGCGTCATATATCGAATATGCCCAGATTAGAATGTATAGTATCGTTATCAGCAGCGGGGTGCCGCTGAACAGTGTGGTAAATGTGGTATGAAATGCTTCGGCGTTGAGTTCGCTGAATATTGATTTACTCGGGTTGTTTCTCAACAAGGCCGCATATACGACATTGCTGTTGTATTTGAATAATATCCCGGCAACTACAAAAATTATTACTCCCTTAAACCAGTCGCCATTGAACAATTGTCCCAGCGACGGGTAAAGTGCGGAGAAAAGCGCGGATGCCCAGGCCGGGCGTTTCATAGGGACAGAAAACGGGTCGTCAAAATCGAGATTGGGACCAAGTTTTGCTGCCAGCATCGGTTGATTATTCAGGAACAAACAGGTGGCATATTTTTCCTCGACCAGCGAATTTGAAGGGTCAACGTCCAGGGACTGCCGGTAGCATATTGCCGCGCGGCCTTTTTGTCCTTTTGCCAGCAGATAATCGCCTTCAATCTCCAATACTCCCGGATGGCGGGGATCCATTCCTTTCGCCTTTGCCAATCGCGGTTCCACCTCGGTCAGTTTACCAGCGTCAATGCGAATTGCCATTTCCGCCAGTAACGCTTCAATTTCCGGGTTTTCCGCGTTATCCTGTAATGGCGGAATATTTACTTTTACTTCCGGCAGCGGTGCTGGTGTTTCTTCTGCTGTTTCAGGTGCCGGGGTATCTTTTTCTGTCGCAACTGGAGTAGTGGTTTCAGTCTTTGCCTGCCCGGCGGTGCATTTGCGGTTGGAACATTTGGTGAGGCGTTCGCGGCATGCTGTATGATAAACCGCTTCGCATCCATCGCAATAAGTTATATCATCATCTTCACGCAGGGTATTTAAGCAATGAAAGCAAATTTTGCCCAGTGCCGAATTATTTGTCATAACGTACCCCTCCTCATCGCTGTATCTGCAAGGTAGGGGAGCTGTCCTCAGCTCCCGTGACAGCGTCATTTTTTTATTATTGATTCTGTTGCGGAACGCCAAGGATGGCGTTCCCTACAGGATATATTTTATGCTAAGATATCTGCTGGCAGCGGCACGCGCGGCGCATCCACCCATAATTTTTCCAACGCGTAAAACTCGCGATTCTCGGCGTCAAAGATGTGTATGACTACGCCACCCAGGTCTATTAAAACCCAGCCGTCGATTTCCGCGCCTTCCTGACGAACGCCTTTGATGCCCATTTTTTTAGAATCGCCAAGTACCGCGTCAGCAATGGCGTGGAGATTCAATGGTGATGAGCCGTTGCAAACAATGAAAAAATCAGTGATAACAGTCAACCCTCGCAAGTCGAGAACGGTTATTCCCTGCCCTTTTTTCGATGCTACTGAACGTGCCATATCTATCGCCAACGCATCCGTTGTGATATCATGCGATAACCCCAAGTACTGTGGCTTTGCCATAAATTACCTTTTTCTTCCCTTTAATAACTGCTGATTACGCAATTATTGTGTCGTTTTAGTTACCGGTTCGGTGTAATCATCGCCGATTACTACTGTTATTTGCCCGGTTGGTACATCTGTTGCGCCTTTTTTCTCTTTTTTCATAGCCGGCGCGGTTGCAATTGCAGTATTTACTTCCACCTTTAAACCAAGTGTAGCTGCAACTTCCTGCGCCGCTGTTTTAAATTTTTCCGGCGCGTATATCGCTGTTACCGGCATAGGAACTTTCGTATTCCCTACGCCAATGATATTATATTTTGTCGAATCAATCAAATCTTTTATCTTTTTCGTCTGGTCTGGCGTTTTTGACCCGTTCAATACAACTATAGTCGGACGCGGTCCGTCAAGAAAATCTTTCAATACCGGCTGTACTTCTTCAGGAGCGTTTACCTGCACAACTGACGCGCCGCCAATACGGGTTGGCGTGGTTGGCAAAGTAAAACTGTTAGCGTCAATATCCGCCATTCCGATTTGACTGACAAGGTCTTTCATTGCCAGCATATCATTTAATGCCAGGTTAGAATACATCATATCCATGATGTCGCCGGCGCAACTGGCAACCCGCATTTTCTCATTCGGGTCTTTCATTTTGGTTGCTAATGCTTTGAATAGTTTTTTCTGGCGTTCAATGCGGCCATAATCGCCTTCTTTATCGTGACGGAAACGCGCATAGCACATCGCGTTGTAGCCATTCAGCATCTGTACCCCCGGTTCCAGGTCGATAAACAGGTTTTGCGACGGGTCGCTGTATTTCATCTTCTTTTCCACATCCAGCTTAACACCGCCCATTTTATCGATAATCTTTACCAGTCCTTCCGGCTGCAGGCGTAAAAAGTATTGTATTTCAATCGGTTCGCCGGAATTATCGGATATTAATTTCTCCACGGTATTAATCGCATTATCAATGTGGTCCTTGGGATCTTGTGATGTACCCATGCTATATGCGCCATTAATCCTGCCATTGCGTCCATTCGGCAGTTCTACCCAGGTATCGCGCGGGATGGTAAGCACCGCCATCCGTTTAGTTTTCATATCAATTGATACTAATTTAATCACGTCGGTACGGCTGAATGGCGAACCAAAAGTAACGTCGGCACCCAGCACCAGAATATTCACCTTGTCTCTTTTGTGAAATGGCGGCTTTTTCGTAATCTTATCGCCGACAAGATCAGTAATTTTGGTGAAGGTTTTAAAGTCTTTAATCCCCAGACCCCACCGGATAACGGCAAATGCGCCCATTAAACCGATGATAATCAGCAGTAACACGATTCGTCCCCAGCGCACACGACGGTGAGGCTTCTTCGCTAATTTCCCCTGCGGGTCAAGGGTAGGATAACTATTTTGTTCAGTCATAAATTTATACAACTCCGAATATTTACAGGTAATGCCGAAGATAATTTTACCACACAGCGCAATACAGTGAAAGAGAAACGAAAACGAAAAGGTTACAAGACCGTTAAATAGCTGTTACGGGAGTGTTAAATATGAATTTATATCACAAATAAAGCCATAACTTCTGCCGGGGTGAGTGCGCGTTTGTAGAGGATTACTTCGTCTATTTGGCCTTTGAAGGCGTTGGTGCCGGCGGTGTCGCCTGCGCCGATATACATGTTTGCCGGTGGGGTGGCGAGAAAACCAGTGAAGGTGTCGGGGGCACCGTAAGTGTAGGTATTGCTGGGGTTGCCGTTAAGGTAAACTTTTAGTGCTTTGGTTGTAAAATCTACCGTGGCGGTTACCTGGGTCCAAGTGTAGATGGGTACCGGGGTGATGCTGGATACATCCAGCATCTTCGCGTCATCGTCGGTGGGACATATAAAGCAGCGCAGCAGACCGGTGCCGTTAACCAATCTCATGGTAAGGCGCGTTCCGCTGTTATCGCCTTTGCGGACATATAATATCGTTCGGTCTTTTGTTGTTATCGAGGTGGGAAATATCCACGCGCTGACGGTAAAGCCGGGCATTGCGCCGGCAATCACACCGGGGGCAATTGAGATATTGGCGGTGTTGCCATCAAATACCGCGGCTCCGCTGCCATACAGATATTTGGCAAACGTGACGCCGTTCACTGTGCCAGCAATCTTGCCGGACTCATCATTGCCATTGCCATCCAAACCCCAGCGCGCGGCATAACCATCGGGTGGGGTAGGTGGTAAATAACAGAGCAGATTGGCGCGGGTGGTGGCAATATGGCCGTCTAAAAATGATGCGTTGCATTTCCCGCTGTGGCGGTCTTCAATGTCTGACGGCAGTGTACCCATGCTGCTCACTGACGTGCTGGCAGCATCCGCAAAAGTCCAGGTTTCTGAAGGATTGGCATATTTTCCAATAGATGTTCCGGCCAGCGGTTTAAAAAAAACATATCCATTAACTAAAGAGGTTTTTGTCGGGCAAATAAGTATCTTGGGGTCGCTGTTAACGGTATTCCAGACTTCGCCGGTATTAGGAATATTTTCTTCATGGTCCTGTGCATAAATAAGCATCGACGCACCTACCTGGCGAAGGTTGCTGGTACAGGTACTATGCCGCGCTTTCTCGCGGGCACGAGCAAAAACGGGGAATAATATAGCGGCTAATATGGCAATAATGGCAATTACGACCAGTAATTCAATTAATGTGAAACCTATTTTTTTATTATTTGTTGTACACATTACAATTGTACCATTCCATATATTATACGCTATATGTTAATTGTACCCATTATTTTTTAAAATATCAATTATTGATTATGAATTTATTTGTTACCCAGTGAAAGTTGAATTAAATTTTTATTCTACATCGATTTACAGGATTGTAATGATTTATTATCTTAATAATCCTGTAAATCGATGTAAAAATTCGTAATTCGTAATTCTCCTAAAAGTCTCCCGCGATGTCGTCGTCGTCCTCACCTACAGTATCCATGATATCTTCGTATAATTCGATTTCTGCTGCATTTTGCATTGCTGCCGGGGTGCGGGTGATGGTGAAACGCCATATTTTAGCTTTAACCGGTTTGAATGTGCTCACTGAAAATGGCTGTAAATTGCCGCGGCCGTAAGCTGCTAATTTCCAATTGCCTTGTAAAACATGCGTCATCTGTTTTTCTTCCCAATAACTGTCACAACATTCCAACGTCCATGATTCGATTGGCAGGTTGCCGGGCATTGCCCATAACCCGAGTCCAAAGATGGTGCGGGCATTTTTATATTCCATCAGCACAAACGCAGAACGCAGGTTCATTTCGGCACCGCCATCCCAGGGGACATTTTGCGGGTATACTGTGTTATACAAGTTGGTTCCGGTCAGGACATTTTTATCAAAACAATTATACAATTTGGTATCTTTCAACCCGGATGAAACCTGTTCCGCGCGCGGGTCGCCAATCAATCCGAATACGTTGGGAACCATCAATTTTATTCTGGGTGCGCTGGCAGGGGGCAAATCTTCCCGGGTTGCGGCGGCGTTATGCCATGCGCTGGCATCCGCCATTTGCAGCTTGGCATTGCTCAGGGTCGCGCCTTCTTTTGCTTTAAATGTCAGAGTTACTTCGCCGCCATCGGCAAAGCGCAGCGGAACCGCGGCGGACCGGGTCAGCAGTGCTCCGGCAAACGGGTAGGTTGCAGATTGCCTGCCGCAGGTCGCCGTTACCAGCAGGCGATCATCCGGGTTATTCAACATATATGTGAAGGTCGCTAAATATGTCTGCATTTTCTCTAATTTTGGCTGCTGTATTTTTATGCTGACATCTGCAGTCAGTTTTTCTGGCAATGTAAATACTGCTTCCTGCGGCGTTATTTTCATATCGCCTTGCGGTGTTTCCCACCATGGCGCAGCGACAGGATGCTCTAATTTGGCAGGCAGCGGTTCAGCCTTTGCCTGCACGATAATATCGCGGTCAGTGACGAGTGATTTTGCATCCAGCACTTTCCCCTGAAAATCCAACATTTGCAGTGTGCCGTCAGGACAGGCAATGCCAATGCGGTTGTCTTTTACTAAAATAACCGGTTTGCCTATCACCGGCAATTTCGTCGACCATGCCGGCTTGCCGTCGCGTCCCAACCGCACCACCATGCCATCGGTAAATGTCACCACCGCAAATGAACCATCGGGTGCTACAGCGGTTCCTACATCAGCGCGTGGATAACGATAATCAAATGACAAACCCTTGTTTAAATCCAATACAGTGACAAGACGGCTTGTATCACTGTAGGTTGTTAAAGCCAGTGTCAGCATATCATCCGCAACGAAAGTATCTGCCGTTCGCGTCACTGGTATAAAGTAGAGTTCATTCCCTTCACGATCAAAAACTTCCAGGCCAGACGCGTCATGTATATTATGAACAACCCGGGTATCATGTTCAGATGAGTCAGAATGTTCAAGATCGGCAACCGCACCCCGCGAACCATCTTTGGCAATCAGCAGTTTACTGGCTAAATAACTTTTTACAGTGTTCAGCGGCTTGCCGGTTGCTGTATCCAGCATTACGACATCACAGCGATTAAAATAATAAGAACCAGCTTCGCGGTATGATTTATTTATAAACGCTGCAAGCACGGTTGAGCCGTCTGCGGATACCTTGTATTCTCGGACTCTTCGCGGATATTTCACTTCATTATAGTCTTTGAATACCGGGAACGGGTCAAAATACCAAACCGGTGTGCCATCTACTTTAAATCTTCCAATGCCATAGTCCGCGGGTGCAATGTAATCATTTCCCACGCTGGTGCCGGTTGCCGCCGGCCAGCGTTTTCCCTGTCCGGCATCAAGATGCCATGCCATGGCCGTGGTAGTGGCAGGTTTTAAATCATCTGGCAAGGTGTATTGCGTAGTATTTTTACCGTCAATCACTATACAGCGGGTTATTACGCCTTTATCTGTACTGTCATTTTTTCTTATGATAATTTTCCCGTCTTTATCTGCCAATGCATCAACAATTTTTGTAGTATAAATAGCTGGCAGCAGACTTGCTATTTCGCGGTTTTCACTTTTTACTATCGGTGTTGCGTCGGCAGCCGGTGCGATGCCCATATCTTTATAAGCCTCGCCATTTTCTGGCGTGGTGCGTGCCATCGGCGGCATATATGCGCGGACAGGCGACACCTTGCTTCCGGCAATATTTACCATGTCGGCAATTGCCTGGTCGAGTCCTTCCTTGCCTTTGCCATACAACAGTACCGCGTCATGTTCTGCCTGAAATGCTCCGAAGGCATAGCCAATCATTCCCTGGCCATTTGCCGGATATGATGCCGACGGATTGCGCAGCAGCATACGGTCGCGGATTATCGTATTCACCAGCGGTCCCGGTGCCACATCATTGCGTCCCAGTAAAATAACATCGCGATAATAAAGCAATCTTGTAGAGCCGGTGAAATGCCCGTAAAATGCGTAATTGCCAAAGTTGTCTTTGCGGTAATCGCCTAAATGGTTTTTGCCCGCTGACCGCAAACCCAGCAATTCACCATTCAATACGTTCTCATGAACTTCTTTGTCTTCGATGGTGTTGTACGACCACTGCATGGGATAATTCACCGTTTTTGACGGCCAGATTACCTGCAGGTTTGCGTTAACGCCTTTTAATTTAAGCGCATTCACTAACGCCAGTGCTTGCGGCTGCAATACCGCTTCTTCATTTGTAATAGCAACCGTTACCGGTCGTTTCAGGAAAGAATATACCGCATCCGCATCGCTGACATTTTCATTTATCGCGGCCATTAACGGTTTTGTATCGCCGGTTGTTACTGTAAATGTGCCGTTTGCCACCAGTGCGGTCGCCTGGTCGTGAACCTGCCATTTCCATGTTCCAGCAGGATCATTAATCGCAATTTTAAAACTGATTATGCGGTTAGTGGTGCGGTAAAGCTGATATCTCTCGGTACCAGTAGGATCGGTAATAGTTATCTCCACCGGCAGCATCCCGGTGAACTCTTTTCCCTGCGGGTCGAGAGCCTGAACACGCAAAGTGCCGGTTTGTCCCTGGTGTATTGACGGCGTTGTTGCTACTGCCAATGATTTTATTTCGCGTGGAGCCAACAGGTAAATTGAACCGGCATATTTTAACCCGTCACATACAAATTGCATCTGTTTGTTTGTCGTGATTGTTTTTATTGGAACCCGCCGCAATGCGTCATACAACACGCCGGCACCGGCAGCGTTGACAGTGGCAATGTCCGGTTCGTATAAGAATTGCGAACCGACGCCGTCCTCAATTTTTGGTTTTCCATCGTTGCATATTATCCAATATTCCAGGTCGCCGCTGCGGCTGCGGATTCCATTCCAGTTAATTTCATTATGATAAGTTTTTCGCTGCGATTCGAAAGAAAAATATGGTTTGAATATCGGTGAAATTGTTTCGCGGAACTGTTTTATAAATGGCAGGAAATACTCTTCAAATTCCAGGTGGTCGTTCATATTGCTGGGGCCGTGTGAGTCCGGGACTACGAATGGCAGTTTCACCGCGCCTTCAATCTCTATAGTGGTGCCTTTGTCTACGATAATTGTTCCGCCGGCTTTGCGATAGCTTTCCAACGCCAGTTTGAAACCGGGTGATAACGGCTTGGTCATGCGGAAAATGAATATGGCGCGGAAACGTTTTACCAGCTCATCAGTATGTTTGGCGCAGTAAGCATCGGTGACGATATTTGCCTGGTAGCCGGATTTTTGTGTCAGATAATGTGCCGCCCATAACGCGCGGAAAGGCTGATCACCCAGCATTTCCTGGCGCAGCGACGATATAATCGCTATCTCATCGGCGCGGTCGATATTTGAATAGATATCGCCAAATCGTTTTGATATATCTGTTAACAGGGTCAGGTCTTCACTTTTTTGCTTGTCTTTCGCCCAACCACATATCCAATCGCCATTGCTGATATCAAGCACGCCAATGCCGGACGGGTTGCGGGAAAGGGATTGCAGGTAAACCTTGAAACCGGCTTCCTGTGTGCGTTGGGTTCCCAGATCGATACCCACCCAGGGACGCGCTCCCTGGTCTTCCATCCCCATCGTCATGATATCGGTGCCGGTCATTTCGTTAGACGGGCAGACGCCATAGTCGCCATGAAAATCGTTAATGGCAAAGTCCAATGCACGATAAAATGTGCCCGGGTAAATGCCGCCGCCGGCACCAATACCCCAGCTTGCACCGCAAGACATTATGGCATTGCGGGTAGTTTTATTTAAAATCGCGCGCAGATTGCGGAAATTGTCGGGATACAAATCGTTGATCCATTGTCCCCACAACATTGCCTTGTCATCGTCCCCACTGACCTTCATCTTTATATCTTCACCGACCTTGAATCCCCACGCTAAACCATACTTTTCCCGTTCTGCGCGTTCCTTGTCGGTCATGTCATTGGTTTTCTCGGTATTATTCAGGTCTACATCAATATTGCCGAACTTCGATTCGAATACTGAGCGCAGCTTTTTCATCCTTTCCGGGTGGAGTACGTCAAAATTGGCAACCCCCGCGGAACCCCATACCGAACCCATCGTCGCCGGTGTAGGACCGTCGCCGGTACAGTAAGTGAAACCACCGAAATTAGGGTAACGGCGCAGCAGCATTGCCATGTGGTCAGAGGTTTGATAGCGGTCGTCCGCCTGGTCGCGCCAATTATCGCCAACGTTGAAATATAAAATCAAGCCATTGTGAATGCTTAAAAACTGCACCCCGCGCGACAGCATTGATTCCATTCCTGTTGATACCCGTCCGCGGCCTTCGCTTAATTCTGTCGGGAAATGCTGTCTCTGATAATCTTTAAATAGTTCCGGGTCTTTCTTTAATCCCTGCGAGGATTCAAATATATTGGCGTTGGGATTCATTACATTCGCGCCGTGATACGTGCCAATGGCATTGCTAAGCCAATTGAATCCCAGGTTGGGAATCTTTTCCAAATCTTCCGGGTTCATGCTGGCATCACCCCATTTAAGATGGGTGAATATCTTCATATTCGTCTCTGGCAATAATCGGGTAATCTCAATTACCAGCGGATTGCCAATTACATCTCCCGCTTTTACTTTCAATTGATATTTGCCCGGACGTACCAGTGATGTATCAAATACTGCCTCTGCAGATGCTCCGTCGCCAGATTTTTTAAATGCAATATTACCCAACGGCATCGGTGCAGTACCGCCTTCAAGCCATGCTTCCGCTTTGCCCGTTTTCACCACATCACCCCAGGCGCGCAGAGAGAATTGTATGCGTTCGCCTTCCAGGTAAACCTCGCGGTTGCGGTCGGTAAATATATATAATTCATTTCCCGCCGGCACATCCAGGTTGGCAGCAGGTTCTACCGGTGCGGGCGCACCCTGACGCAATGCTATTGTAAATCCTGATGTATCCGCAGTAATATCAGTCGGTGTTTCCAGCAGCTTTACGCCACCTTTCGATACCGAAAAGTGCAGTTTGCCGAGTTTGTCAGTGGAAATATCGTATCCTGCGGCAGATATTGGCAGATATAACCGCAATACTGCTGGTTTATTTGATGAAAATGCTTCTTTAAAGATAACTTTGCCGCCGCTGTTTACGGTTACATTTACCTTGCCCGGACCGTCAGCACCTTGCAGCAGGTTGATATCAACCGGATAACATTGCAGATAACAGGTTATCGCACTTTTTTTCAATAATGCCGGGTCGGTTGTCACCACCCCGTCTGCATTTACGCTAAACTTCAATTCTCCCGGCAGCACTATATGGTCGCCTTCATCAACATCTGTTGTTACCAGTGCCTTGATGCCTACATCGCTGGTAACTGCCAACTTGCCATCGCTATCTACCTTCGGTTCCGGCACCAGTTGTTCATCGGTCATATTATCTTTATCGCCGCCATACGCCGCGTATTCCATCGCCTGGCCATCGACATACACCGTATTGGGGAAACGGTAATATATCATGCCATTAGGCAAATCATCATTTTTCTGCCAGAACTCAATAGGCGCGGTATATTTCGCGTCAACCAGGCGAAAATTAATCTCCCTGCCCCAGACGGATAAACCGGCTGCCAGCAGGAATATACAACAGATATATCTATGGTGTGACATTATAACCCCCTTTTGAAGAGAGAGGAGAGAAGAGTGAAGAGAGAAATTACGAATTACGCAGGCTCTTGCAAAACCTATTTTCTGAATTATAGATTTTCGCCTTAAAAGCCCCTCCCCTCAATCCCCTCCCCGGTTGGAGAGGGGAAGAACGACTTTCAGGGACTGACACCGAGTGGCGAAGCCAGGAAGGTGTCTGTACCATTGGGTTTTGCAAAAGCCTCTACGAATTACGAATTACGAATTACGAATTACGAATTATTTTGATAATGATTAATTGTCCATTGTCCATTGTCAATTGTCAATTCTTCTCTCTTCTCTCTTCTCTCTTCTCTCTTCACTCTTCTTCATACATATCGCCAAACATTTCCCGCATATTTTCACTTCAGTCAGATGGGCGTGGCATTTGGCAGTATCGAATCTTTCAGAAAGCGGGTCGGGTTCTGCGAATGGTTTGCCGGTGTAGGCCTGGACCGGGCAGATATTCACGCAGGCGCGACAGTCGCCGCATTTATTTTCCATCAATTCAGCATTAGTGAAGTGGGCATCGGTTAGTACTGTACCCCAGCGAATTGCCGGGCCATATTGCGGGGTAATCAGCATGCAATGGCGGCCAATCCACCCCAGTCCGGCGCGGCGACCGGCTATTTTATGGGAAAATGTTCCTAACAGCGGGTTGTTATTCGCCCGGTCGGACGCGGCAATCGCCTGTGACGGGTATCCTTTTTCCTGCAAAAATATCGCCAGTTTTGCCGTTAATTCATTCAACTGTTCATTTACCACCACGTAACATTCGCGGCCATAACGCTCTTTAGTATCTTCCTGCGGCGCCAGCAACTGGCTTACTATCTTGTTATTCAACGCAATGCCGACAGTAACCGCGTTGCGGGTAGCGATATCGCCAACCGGCCAAATCCGCGCGACATCATCCCAGATATCGCCAAGGCTGGAAAACCCAATCACGCTCGCGCCATTAGCCAGCGCAAACTCACGTATCTCATTTTCCAATGCATGATTATTCATATATGATAATTTCAATGAATCAACAAAAATACCTTGCTAAGATAAAAATAATTACACAGAGATACACGGAGGAGACACAGAGACGCACGGAGTGAATAAAAAAATCTCCGTGCATCTTGTAACAAAAAAAATTAATTTTTAATTTTAAATTATATTGACATTCCCCTGTATACCAGTATAATATTTCACGATAGGATTACAAGGAAAAGGTATGCTTGTAATCAATAAAAAGCGTGTGGATTAGCCACGCGAGGAGACCACCATGAGAAAAGTAATTCCGATTCTTGCAATCTTAATTTTATCAATTGCCATGTCGCTGGCGCAGTTGGCGAATAGTGCTTGGCCGATGTTCCGTCATGACCTGAAGCATACCGGGCGTAGTCCGTATACTGGGCCGGCGACTGCGACGCAGAAGTGGGCGTTCACGACCGGTGGTATAGTACAATCGTCCCCCACCATTGGCGAAGACGGTACTATCTATGTAGGTGCCAATGATAGAAAATTATATGCCATCAAACCAGATGGTACTTTAAAATGGGCATTTACTACCGGTGATATTGTATATTCAAGTCCAGCCATTGGTGCGGATGGCACTATTTATGTTGGTTCTAGTGATAATAAATTATATGCCATCAAACCCGATGGTACTCAAAAATGGGCATTTACTACTGGTTATTGGGTATGTTCAAGTCCTTCAATCGGCGCGGATGGCACTATCTATGTCGGTTCTAGGGATAATAAAATCTATGCTATAAAATCCGATGGTACTCTAAAATGGGAATTAACTTATAAGGGTTGGGTAAATTTAACTCCGGGCATTGGCGCGGATGGCACTATCTATGTCGGTTCTAGGGATAATAAATTCTATGCGATAAAATCCGATGGTACTCAAAAGTGGGCATTTACTACCGGGGGAGAGGTGCATTCAAGTCCGGCCATTGGCGCGGATGGCACTATTTATGTAGGTTCCTTTGATAGCAAATTATATGCCATCAAACCCGATGGTACTCAAAAGTGGGCATTTACTACCGGGGGAGAGGTATATTCAAGTCCGGGCATTGGCGCGGATGGCACTATCTATGTCGGTTCTAGGGATAATAAACTCTACGCGATAAAACCTGATGGTACTCAAAAATGGGCATTTACTACCGGGAGTATAGTAGATTCAAGTCCGACCATTGGCGCGGATGGCACTATTTATGTCGGTTCCAATGATAAAAAAGTTTATGCCATCATACCAGATGGTACTCAAAAATGGGCATTTACTACCGGGAGTGTAGTAGAATCAAGTCCTTCCATTGGCTCGGATGGCACTATTTTTGTCGGTTCCTATGATCATAATTTATATGCCATCGGTGCCGGTGGTAACACGCAAACCCTAACCATTACCCCCACCTCCGCTACTCTTAATAAAGGTGCAACCCAACAATTTACTGCTACACCGTCAACGGGAGTTACCTGGTCCGCGACTGGTGGCACTATTAGCAACACCGGGTTATTTACCGCTGGGAATACGGTGGGAACATATACTGTTACCGCTAAAAATACAACTGACACGGCGACGGCGAGTGTTACTATTACTGCGGCGCAAACCCCTGCTATCACCATCACCGCACCCAATGGCGGCGAACAGTGGCAGCAAGGCAGTGTGCATCCGATAACCTGGACATCCACCGGCGTCCCGGGGAATGTAAAAATAGACCTTTTCAAAGGCGGCGTCCTTAACGGCACGATTATCGCCAGCACCACGAATACCGGTTCATTCAACTGGACAGTTCCGGCAAATCAGGCAGTGGGTACCGACTATCAAGTAAAAATTATCGATTTGGCAGACGTCACGGTGCAAAGTAAGAGCGCGGCTAATTTTGCGGTTACTGCTGGTGCACCAAAAAGTAATGACCCATGGCCCATGTTCCATCATGACCTTCAACATACTGGACGCAGTCCGTTTACCGGACCTGCAAACCCTTCGCAGAAATGGGCTTTTACTGCTGAAGGCGTTATTTATTCCAGTCCAGCAATCAGTGCAGATGGTACCGTATATTTTGGAGCACATGGTGGTAATTTTTATGCTATCAAACCTGATGGCACCCAAAAATGGGTTTATAAAACTAATGGTGACGTAAACTCAAGTCCTACTATTGGTGTTGATGGTACAATTTATGTAGGCTCAAGGGATCATAAACTTTATGCTTTCAATTCTGATGGTTCAGTAAAATGGACATTTTTAACAAAGAATTGGGTGGAATCGAGTCCGATAATTGGTGTAGATGGTACTATTTACATTAGTTCTGAAGATAAGAATCTTTATGCTATTAATCCTGATGGTACGCAAAAATGGATATTTACTGCAGGTAACTGGTTGGATTCCACCCCTGCTTTAGGAACAGATGGTACAATTTATATAGGTTCCGATGATAAAAATCTTTATGCCATTAATCCTGATGGTACACAAAAATGGATATTCACTGCAGGTGGTTATATTCGTTCAAGTCCTATTATTAGTGTCGATGGTACCATTTATTTCGGGTCATTAGATAAAAAAATCTATGCTGTTGATATAAATGGTAAGCAGAAATGGGTCTACTTAACCGGTGGATCCATAGATTCAACTCCTGCTATTGCCTCAGATGGAACTATTTATGTAGGATCAAGAGACAATAATTTTTACGCATTTAATACAAATGGTACATTGAAATGGTTGTTTAAAACTTCTCAAAGTATTTATTCAAGTCCAGCTATTGGTGCTGATAATACGATTTATTTCGGGTCTGATGATAGTAAACTTTATGCGATAAATCCTAATGGAGTACAAAAATGGGTATTTACAACAAAAGGATTTATTCATTCCAGTCCAGCTATCGGGTCAGATGGAACAATTTATATTGGATCTTATGATGATTCCGATAAAAATCTCTATGCCATCGGTAACGGCACAGCACCAACCCTCACCATAACCCCACCAACCGCAACCCTGAATACCGGCGCAACCCAGCAATTCACCGCTAACCCGGCGACTGGCGTAACATGGACTGCAACCGGTGGAACTATCAGCAAAACAGGGTTATATACCGCTGGGAATACAGCGGGAACTTATACTGTTACCGCAAAAAATACAACTGATACTGCGACGGCGAGTGTTACTATTACTGCGGCGCAAACCCTCACAATCACCCCGCCAACCGCAACCCTTAACTCTGGCGCAACACAGCAATTCACCGCCAGCCCGTCAACCGGTGTGGCATGGCTTGCTACTGGCGGAACCATCAGCAATACCGGGTTATATACCGCAGGAAATACCGCAGGGACATTCGTTGTTACAGCTAAATCTGCGGCAGGTACGGCGACGGCGAGTGTTACTATCACCGCAAAACCAACCCTGGCAACCCCGGTACAGGTTGCACCGCAGAATAATGCCGCGAATATTATTGCTCCGGCGACCATTGTCTGGCAGCCGGTGGCAAACGCGGTCAGTTACGAATATGAAGTTTATGGGCCTGCCAGCGCGACGGTTCCGGTGGAGACCCAGACCGTCACCGCCACTTCGGCAGTTATTCAATATACCCTTACCGCAGGTACCAGCTACAATTGGCGGGTGCGGGCGATAGACGCCAATGGTGTGCAAAGCGCGTTTTCGCCAAAGTGGACATTCACCACCATCGTGAACCAGGGGCTTGCATTCCCGATACTCACCAGTCCTGCCAATGGCTCCACCGGTGCGGCAATCGCCACGACGCTGAACTGGCTGCCGGTCGACAACGCGGTTAATTATACCGTGCAATACGCGACCAACAACAATTTCAACAAGGCAACAGTGCTGACCGGAGCTGCCACCACGCAAAACGTCACCCTGTTGGGAGGCACCCGCTACTACTGGCACGTCAAGGCAATCGACGCCAACGGCCAGGAAAGCGGCTGGTCATCTGCCTGGTATTTCACCACGGCTGCCCAGACAACGCAGATGGACGCGCCGACCCTGATAACCCCGGCGGACAGCGTCATAGACGTGCCGATAAAGACGACATTCACCTGGACCACAGTTGCCAACGCGGTCGCCTATGATATTGAGGTGTCAAAAGACGCGACATTCGCCACCCGGGCGGTGATGGGCAGCAATAGCACCAGCCTGACAACCACCCTGGCGAACAGCATCGTCTATTACTGGCGGGTTCGCGGCAAAAACGGCAACAGCCTGGGCACATGGTCAGCGGTTGGCACCTTCACCACCGAGGCATTCGTCCCCACCACCGGTGTAGACGCCGCCATCGCAAACTCAAAGGTTGGCAGCCCGCTGATGGGCATCGGCGTGGTGAACAATGATGGCACCCTGCAAACCGTAACGGTAGAACAGCCGATTAACCGCCAGAGCGAGTTTAATATCATGGTGAAAAACACCGGCAACCAACCAGACAATTTCCTGGTATCCACCACCTCAACGATAAATGCCAAATGGAAAGTGACAGTATTCGATGTCAGCGGCATCGACATCACCCGGAAAGTATTCAACGGCGGCTGGTCATCATACATCGTAAAACCAGGCGAAAGCGTGATAATGCGCCTGAGATTCGCCGCCACCAGCGGACAAATTATTGACCCTACCAATCCGCCGACCCAGTCAATTATGCTGACCGCGCAATCCTGGAAAGATATCACCAATGGTGTCGCCACTCCGGCCACCGACACGGTAGTTGGCGCAGCGGTATTGGTGAAAATGTCGAAGTAAGAGAGGTTTTTATTTAGTTACACAGAGATTCACGGAGAAGACTCAGAGACGCACGGAGTGAATAAAAAAATCTCCGTGTATTCTCCGTGAATCTCTGTGTAATAATATTGATTTAATCGGGTTTTTGTGGTTAAATTCAGTAGTCAGTCACATAAAGGATGGTATAGTTATGAATAATATTCGCTGCTCTTTTCTGCTTTTTATTTTTCTTTTAGCCACGACAGTTTTTGGTCAGGATACGACGGCTAAGGGTTATGCGCCGGATGATTTTATGCGGGCGGTTTCCAAGGATATGAATAACGCGAAATATATGACTGCGCGCGATTACAACGGGACAAATTCAAGACTGATACATAATGTAGTTGAAAAGTTTACTGAAAACGGAATGATAAAAAATTACCGCATTTACGTGATGGAAACGAAGGATTGGAACGCTTTTGCCAGCGCCGGTATGTCGTCGCCTGATGTCGTTTGTGTGTGGACAGGTTTACTGGATGACATGAAGACTGAAGACGAGTTAGCGGGTGTTATCGCCCACGAAATAACCCACAACAATCACCAGGATGCCAGCAGCGAAGTTGCAAAACTAACCGCCGCCAGCGTGATAAATGCAATAATATTTGGCGATGATGGAAAAAGCGCTACCAGCCAGGGGATGCTGCTGTTATTCATGCAAAAAGGTTTTAGCCGCACCCAGGAATACCGCGCTGATCGCGAAGGGCTGGTGATGGCGGTAAAGGCTGGATACGACCCGCGCGCCACCGTTGATTTGTGGAACAAAATGGCGGATAAATATCCCAACAGCGACCCCAAAATATTTCTTGACCACCCTGCCAGCAAAGACCGCGCAAATACTCTGGATAAAATAGTAAAAGAAAATATGAAACAGGGAGCCGATGGAAAATGGCTGGTGGTTACTGAACCCACCGACCCAAAAGGCAGCACCACTGTAACCGGCAGATTTGGCAAAGCGATAAAGGCCGGTCTGTTCACCGGGGTATTAGGTGCCGGATATGGCGGACTGATGCTGCTGGCGGACAGCAGCTATTCATCAAGCAACCTGATAAACGATTCCGGCAAATGGGCACTGAGCGGATTTGCAGTATCATTGCTGTTAGATATAGACTTGCCGGCGTTAAAAAATAAAGACGGCCAAAAACAAATGGCAATAACCGCCATGCGCGCACCGAACGGAGAAATGGTGCCATGTGTGATGGTAAGCGTACGATATTAATTGAGAATTGAGAATTGAGAATTGAGAATTGAGAATCGAGAATGGAATGCTTTTGCAAAAACTATTTTAAAAATAATAGATTAGCACCTTAAAAAAGCCCCTCCCCTCAATCCCCTCCCCGGCTGGAGAGGGGAAGAACGACTATCAGGGACTAACACCGAGTGGCGAAGCCGCGAAAGTGTCTGTTCCATCGGGTTTTGCAAAAACCTCTGATAATGGAGAATTTTTGAAATAGATTTCTCTTGATGGATGAAATTCTCAATTCTCAATTCTCAATTCTCAATTATTTCATTCCCTCTGGTATTAAAATATTGTATAATACTACCATGAAGGTCATTCTTTGTATTTTAATATTGCTTTTAGCGATTCCGCTTTTTGCTCAGCCGGTGGGTGAGGAATGTTGGTTGCGGGTGGTATTAACCAGCCCGGACAAAGTGCCAATTACTATTGAAACCGGAATGGTGCCGGAATTGTACCTGATAACCGGTGAAACAAAACGTCGTGACGGTGTTGCGCAGATAATCGTGAAAAACGGCGAAATTAACCTGATTGGTCTGACTGTTGGCAAGCATGAATTTTTTGTCACCCTGGGTTCGTATGGTTTTCGTTTTGGTCCGATTGAGATTAATATTACCGAAGGCTCGAATATTTACGAATGGGAACTGCCGCGGCTGACCCCGGTTGAAATGCAGGTTATGGATGGTACAGAAAAAGTAAAAGTTAACAACCCTTTGTGCTATATAATTCCCAAAAGCCGCGGAACAACGGTAATGACAGCAGTAACCGGCGGAACCGGAGTGGCTGCCATAAAAGGATTGCTGCCGGATACTTATCGAATACTGGTTATCTCGCGTGATCCTGATTATTACATAACTGCAGATTTGACAATAACAGAAGGCCAGGCGGAAGCGATAAAAGTTAAAGATTGTAAGGTAGTAAAAATTAACAGCGCGCTGGTATTTACTATTGTACCGCCCCCGGCTATCACCGTCGCTTACCAGTTAAGAATAAATTTAAGTGGCAAATTTGATGAACTTAATTTTACGCCATACGTATTAACAATAAGAGACAAGGTGGAACGGTTTCCGCTGCCGGCGGGAAATTATACCTACATGGTGTATGTACCGACATGCAAACCGATAGTCACAAAAATTACGGTGGTTGATGGTAAAACAGAGAACATCGATTTAAAACCGACGCCATAACAATAAGCGATGTGGAATAACTACAGGACACTAATGAAAAAAAATATATTTTTGCTGATTTTAATATTCATCGCAACATCGACATTTTGCCATGCCGAAACGCTGTTCAGCGGCCGTACAGTATGGCTGATGGCGCAATCCATGGTGCGCACTGCAAAAAAGAGCGGTTATCTTCCTGCCAGCTACAGCCTTTCAACTCGTGAAGGCAAAGTAGTCACCATTTCCGCCGTGAATTCGTTTGAATTACTCTTGCGGGCAGTATCGCAATGGAGCGACCAGGGGCAATTCCCCGATGAAGTAGCACTGTCATTATTGACCCTGCAGCCGCCAGTTACTGATAATAAATTTGAACCTGTTACGGAAAATGTCGTCGAAAAACCGGTGCTGACAAAAGACCTTGGCAAATATGCACTGCAGGTACTTGGCTGGCTGGAAGGCGACAATGGCAAAGTACCTGGCTCTTTTAATTTTGGCGAAACCGAGGCGACAGCATATTCATTAAGCGCGGCGCAAACGGTAATAGCATTTGCTGTGCTGATAGATACTTCTGTTACCGAACAGAAATTCCCCAACGCTATCGCGGTACCATTAGTGAAATCACCAACTGACTGGACAGACCTGCGCAATCCTTTGATTGTTCCCAAAGATGATTATAAAGTTACTGCCAAAACGATATCGCAGACAGTAACAATGAAAGAATACACTGCCCAGGAAGCGATAGATTACCTAAAAACCCGCAAACACCCGGTAATCGCCAAGGCACAAGGCGCGCGCGACGTAATTTTAACCGGTGATGAAGCGACAGTGAAAGATGCCGCCGATATGTTGGAAAAATATGATACCCCGGCACCGCTTCCGATAGATTTGATGGTGAAGCTGGAACGTCTCGCATTGGAAGATGCCATCGCCGCAGTGAACGCGAAATACAAATTAGTGAAAATTGAACCGGCGGAAGATAAACAGGTGTTGCTTACCGGACCGGAAGGACAGGTTAATGAAGCCGCCGCCGACCTGAAAGAAATGGATGCTCCCCCGCCGCCGGTGACAGAAATACTCACTCTTGGCAGTGTTAACGCGCAAGTCGCCATGAAAAAACTTCGCGAGTTGTATCCCGACCTGGTGATGCAGGTATCGTCTCCGATGGAATTGCGTATAACTGCCAACCAGGATGTGCTGAATAATGTGCATGAATCCCTGAAAGATATTGATGTCCCTCCGCCGCCCAAGGCAGAAGTTGTTCTGCTGTTGAATGGCACGGATATGAGCACCACAACAGTGCCGCGCGGCACCGCGGTTAGTGAACCATATTGCGGAATGCTGCATTGTGAATTAAAAACATCAGGTCCGGTGGCATTCACCAGCATTGTAATTGACCTGATGGAAACAATCCGTCTGCCCGGTCCCGGTCCGCATAAATTCGACATCGCGACGCCGTTATTTAAAGATGGCCCGCACAATGTAGCCGTGGTGGTGACAGATACCAACCGCCAGCAATCAATAATGCTGTACCGCCTGACATTCCTGAATGGACAAAAAACCGGCGTTACCCCGATGCAGAAATGAAGAGAGAAGAGTGAAAGCGTGGCGTCACCGTCCCGGTGACGAGTAAGACTCCCCTCCTTTGGAGGGGCAGGGGGAGGTCATGAGTACAAATAGTGATTTAGCAATCAAAAAGTTTGAAGCAAGTTACAATTGCGCGCAATCGGTACTATGGGCATTCACCGATGAGTTTGGAATTGATTCTGACGTGTTGCTGCGGATAGCCTGCGGGTTTGGCGGCGGTATTGCCCGCCGACAGGAAATGTGCGGCGCTGTCAGCGGTGCTATCATGGTTCTCGGGTTAAAATATGGACAGGGTGAAGGCAAAGACAGAGCGTTTACCGAGAATACCTACGCGAAGGTCAAGGAATTTATCAAGCGATTTGAGGCTATACATGGTTCATGCTGCTGTAAAACATTATTACTGGATGCAGACCTGGCAACCAAGGAAGGCAAAGATTTTATAGCGGCAAATAACCTGCGCGAAAAAGTATGCAAATGTTGCGTGCGAACCGCGGTAGAGATAGTCGAGGAAATGCTGTAAGAACCCTGGATAATTATAAAATATATCATTTCCCTCAAATACATTCCTGCATTTTCGTGTCATAGTAAGTATAATCCCTGAAAGAATAAGTTTAATTAACATGGATAGGCAGGATAAGCATGAATAATTAATCTTGTTAATCTTGTTAATCATGTCTAAATTAATTATATACTGTGGGAAACCGCGTTGGATGTTGAGGCTAATAAATGCGTATATTTCATATAATAACAATCTGGTCAATAATGGTTTCGCTGTCATTTGCCGGGATGCTGGCTCCGGGCATCGGGTTGCGCGGCACCTATTATTCCAAGCCGGATATGTCGGGAACCCGGGTGGTGAAGTATGATACTGCCATTAATATGGCGTGGAAAGAAGATGCCGGTCCGATAACAGATTTCAAACCCGGTGCTTTTTCAATATTATGGCGCGGATATTTGCTGCCCGCATTTTCAGAAACTTATACCTTCACCGCTACCGCTACCGGTGGCGTTCGTTTAATAGTTAATAACAAACGGGTATTCGATGACTGGTCGGCAAAGGACACTCCTATACGAACCGGAACGGTCGACCTAAAAGCGGATAAATTAGTTTATATAGTTTTCCAGACAACCCAGCCAGCCGGCGCCGGGTCAGTGCAATTACAGTGGTCAAGTCCCAGTTTGCCGATAGAAAATATCCCCGCGGTTCGTATGTATCCGCCGGTTTTCGCG
>Ga0194052_1000522_pt1 | contig 24636 bp, 25 predicted proteins | sample SepL226m_MetaG_FD_160117 | JGI IMG/M metagenome (GOLD analysis project Ga0194052, IMG submission 160117) | Anoxic zone freshwater microbial communities from boreal shield lake in IISD Experimental Lakes Area, Ontario, Canada - Sep2016-L227-6m | ecosystem: Environmental > Aquatic > Freshwater >...
GTCCTGGATGATGAGCCTGAGATGGTCAAAGCGCTCACCCGTCTGCTGCGGGCGAAGCGGTTTGATGTGCGCGGTTTTACATCGGTGCGCGCCTTCCTCGAGGCCTGCCGTCCGGAGGACACCGCGTGTCTCGTGTTGGACGTGGCCATGCCGGAGCTGGATGGCTTGGAGTTGCAGCGGCGTCTCACCCACAAGGGAATCCTCATCCCGATCATTTTTCTCACCGGCCGCGGTGACATCCCTATGAGCGTGCGAGCGATCAAGGCCGGCGCGACGGATTTTCTGACCAAGCCGGTAGATGCCGGCGCGCTGGTCCAGGCCGTGCGTGCCGCCTTGCAGATGGCCGAGACCCGCCATCAAACGATCTCGGAAACCGCGGCCTTGGCCGCCCGACTCGCCACCCTCACCCCACGCGAGCGTGAGGTCATGGAACATGTTGTTACCGGGCAGCTTAACAAACAGATTGCGTCCGACCTCGGCACTGGGGAACAGAACATCAAGCTGCACCGCGCCCACATCATGAGGAAGATGGGGGTCGAGTCGCTCGCCGATCTGGTGCGCGCCGCGGAGCGATTGGGCGTGGGCACCGGTCAGTAGTGATTGGTGATTGGTGATCGGTGATTGGTGATTGGTGATCGGTAATCGGTAATCGGTAATCGGTAATCGGTAATCGGTAATCCGTCATCGGTTCTCACGCTGTGCCTTCAGCCCACCGGCCACTGATTACTGATTACTGATTACAGATCACTGATTACAGATCACTGATTACTGATCACTGACCACCGGCCACTGGCCACCGGCCACTGATCACCGCCGCCGCGGGACTATACCAAGGTCTAGTAGCAGCGCATCGCTGAATTCCTCTATGATCACGCTCTGATGGCAATGTCACAACCAGTGGTTGCAGTGATAGAGCGTGTTGCGCGATTGCAAATTGCAAATGGCGGTGGACGAAGCGCTGCGAGGGTTGCGGGCAGCCCAATAGAGTGGTGAGCCGAACGACGATGATTGAGATCTTTGGACAACAGCGGTGGTGGCTGGTGGCGGGCATTATGCTTGCCAGCCAGTTAGTTCATGGCGCCAACGTCGAGTTGGATTCGCCTTCGACTCCGGCGGGGTATGTCAGCCTGCTGCTGATCAATGAAGCGCCTTTTCCCGGCGAGCGCGGGTACCGGAGTGAGGAGGACTCGAAAGCGGCGATGCTGGCGGTGTTGTGGGTGCTGCACTGCCGCGCGTCGGCTATTCCCACGGGCTATACACAAAAACAAGTGGCCAGTGTCGATAGCCGCAGCGTCACTGATGTGATTACCGCCGGCGGGATCAGGGGCCAGGTGGATGGGTTCTACAAGGACAGCGCCGGCCGGCTTGTGGCTGTGCCGCGCGTCCATGAAAGGGTGACCTACCTGGTCGGCATCGCCAACCAAGGCCAGCCGGGCAAAATGGCCCGACTGCTATGCCACGCCCGCGACTTGGCACGGCTCTATTTTCAAGGCGGCCCATCGGGCCAGGATGTTTTCGCTCAACTGCGCCGGATTGGAGGAGTGTCCGTCACCGGTCGAAGCTACGCCTGGATGACCGACGTGCGGGGGTTTGACCCGGGCGGAACCTTCGTGCGCATCCCGAATGCCGACCAAGGGTCCTTGGGAGGAAATCGCTTTTACACACTGGAAAAGAAACCATGAAACACGGAACCGGTTTTTGTCTGATGCTGGTGGCGGCGGCTTGCGCCGGCTGCGTATCCTCGTCCCATCCTGCGCGGGAAAACACCGCCCGAGGGACCTCACTGCAGCCCGATTCTCTGCTGGAGAAAGCCTTCGTTCTTGATGTGTTGCGCTACGTCTATCGCTGGCACTTCGACCAATCCTATATTTTGGAGGCGGGCAAGATGAAGAAGCTCGAGGTTTGGAGCCGGCGGCTGCATCCCAAGCTGGATGCGGACGACCAAAGCGAGTATAGGGAGATGTGGATTCCGGCGGTGAACACCGTGGTGGAACTCAAGCGCGCGGAATACAAGGTGCCGGAACTGAAGTTGGAGATCGCCGAAAGCACCTTCAAAGTGACGCGGGTGAGCCGCCAGGCACGCGCGCCGGCCCCGAACGGACAATACCAGGTCCGCGAATTGCCTCTCGAAGAGGTGAGAGACTATCTGTTTACCACGCGCACAAACCAGGTGCCAATCAGCGATAGCCTGCGGGCCTGTACCCGCAAGCTCATTGCCGACTATCTCAACAAAGCCTACCCGGAGCGGCTTACCCAGGACCAGATCTGCTACATCTCGCCACTTTCTAGTGTCTGCAATGAAGTCTGGGTCTTTTGGGAGACCGGCCGCAAGATTCTCTTTTTCTCCGCCGACATGGATTTGACGAACCCAGGCTTCTCCCAGCTCAGCCAACTGCGGATGCAAGTGATCGACCTGGACAAGGATATAGTGGCCTCGACCCGGGAAGTGCCGGGCAGCAACGCCTTTGTAACCAAGGATTGGGTCGGGCGCCTGTTGTTCAACTGCATCCTGTACGGCGAAAGAGTCGTGCGCACCCCCGAACAAATCCGCCGCCTCCGCTCTGACCCAGCGGAGAAACCTCTCCCATGACTCGCGCGTGATGCTCAGTGACGGAGTGTGGGTAATCGGTGGTCGGTGGTCGGTAATCAGTAATCGGTAATCAGTGTTCACCCGGTATCTTTGGACCACTGCCCACTGATTACCGATCACCAATCACCAATCACCGATCACCGCTCCCTCCCCGGGACTATACCAAGGTCTAGTAGAATCGCATCGGTGATTTACTCTAGTCTCTCCCTGCGATGGCAAATGCAGAACCAGTGGTTGCGGTACTGGATGACGAGCCGGAAATGCGAAAGGCTCTTCGCCGATTGCTCACCTGCCGAGGCTTCCGTGTTAAAGAGTACGCGCGCGGGGAGGATCTCCTGGCTGCCCTGGACTCGCATCGGCTGGATTACCTGTTGCTGGACCTGCACATGCCGGGGATCAACGGCTTCGACGTGCTGGAGGCTTTCCGGTCCCTGCATATTCCGGTGCCGGTGATCGTCATCACGGCTCATGATGAGCCCGAAACGGCCGAGCGGGTGCGAGCACTCGGTGCTTCGGCCTATCTGAAGAAACCAGTAGATCGGGATACCCTGCTTTCCGCCATCGCGGCAGCCGCAACCCACGACCAGAAACCATGACGGTGAAAACAGACAGACTTTTTCGCAACAAACACCGAATCGTTGCGGAATCAGTGTGGAGACACCTTAACACAGTCTATCCAGGTGGCCGGGCCTGGTTTACAAACAAACGGCCATCACTGCCGATCCGGTGATGAGCAACAAAATGAAGTGAAAAACGTAATTATGGCTAACAAAGCAAAAATCAGCGGGGAAGCGACCGCATGCTCTCCCGGCGACCTATCAAGGAAGAACTTAACCATGACTAAGACCAAGGAAGCTAAGAAATTCAGCACGGTGCCGTTAAATTGGAAAGAGGTGTATTACACCAATTGTCCTCTTGTGTCCGCCAGCAATGTTGACCAGGAACTGGGCTGGACCAAAGAGGAGTTCAAGAAGCTCGGCGTGAAGTACGCCTTCTTACGTTCCACGCGCGAGAACGACTGGTATCCGCACTACATCCACAACCTCGACAACCTCATCCTCGAGATCGGCAAGGACTTCATGCTGAGCCACGGTTACATCAAGAAAGATTTCGATGTAAGAAAGTGGGCTGCGCCGCAATTCCTCGAAGCTGCGGCAAGAGAATTGATCCAGGAACGCTGGGAGAAGGTAACCGGGGACAAGTTGCCCACGCCTGCGGCACGGATCGGGTAATCTCAAGGCTGAACCCATCCCGCCAAACCAACACCCGCACAAATATGAAACACATCCCTAACTCTACGCGCCGGCTGGGACTGGCCCTCCTGGCCGGCTCGCTCATCTTGCTGCCGTCCGCCATTCACGCCGGTCTGTTTGGCCCGAAGGGCGACAGCCCCGAGGAAAAGCGCCAACTCGTCCTCAAGCAGCGCGGCGAGATGTTGGCCGAACTCTACAAAACCACGCCGGATTTGAAGGACCGCATCCCAAAGGCGGTCGGATATGCCACCTTCAAACAGACAGACGTGAACCTGTTTCTCCTGGCTTCCGGCCGTGGTTACGGCGCGGTAAGAGACAACCAGACCGGCAAGGACACGTTTATGTGCGTCGCCTCGCTCGGCGGCGGTGTCGGATGGGGCGTCAAAGATCTTCGTGTGGTGTTTGTCTTCAACGACACCAACGTCATGAAACAATTCATGCAATCAGGTTGGCAATTCGGCGGCCAGGCAGACACCTCCGCCAAATACAAGGACACCGGCGTATCCGCGGAGCAGAACGTCAAGGCGAACGTGGACTTCAAGGAAGGCACCGTGGCAGCCGGCAGCTCCACCGATGCCCGGGCGAGCGCCGCCAAGTCCGACCAAACTTCCGCGAACATGGCTGTCGGTGGGCCAATGGAGATTTATCAGTTCACCGAAAGCGGCGTGTCGCTGCAGGCCACCGTGGCCGGCACCAAATATTGGAAGGATTCCGCACTCAACCAGTAACCCCTCTTAGACCTCATTTATAGATTACTCCTTAACATACGAAAATCCCAATGAAACTTATGATTAGTCACCTCGGTTTGCTGGCGGGCCTTGTGCTCGCATCCAGTTCACTTATCGCGCAATCGCAGACGGAGCCGGCCGCGACGGACGAGCTTCGAGCCTACCTCGAGATGCTCCGCTCCGATGTCAATACGACCAAGATTCGCACGATCAACGAAGTCATGAAACTCACCGGTCCGGAGGCGGAGGCATTCTGGCCGATATATCGCAAATACGAGAAGGATTTGGCTGCGGTGGGGGACCGCAAGCTGGCCCTGATCCGGGATTTTGCCCGCCTGCACCTCAGCGGCACGCTGGATAATATGAACGCAGCCGACCTGGCGGCCCGCTGGCTCAAGAACACGCAGGAGCGGATCGACCTCTGGAAGAAGTATCACAAGCAAATCAGCCGGGCGGTGTCGCCCATCCGCGCCGCCCAGTTCCTGCAGGTGGAACACCAGATGGCGTTGTTCATTGATCTGAACATCGCCACTGAGATGCCGGTGGTGGGTGCGAAATCAGCGGCCCGCAAATAGGGGGCGAGAGGGCTGCATGCCAGACATTTGAACAGAAACTAGTTTTACCCAGGCGGCCGGGCCTGGTGTTCACATAAACCGCCATCAACGCCGGTCCGTTGATGCGCAAAAGAATGAACTGAAAGACGCAGTTATGGCTAACGAAGCAAAAAAAAGCGGAGACCCGACAGCCTGTTCTCCGGGGGATCTCTCAAAGGCGCAAGTGAAAGAGACAACATTCCAAAACACCAAATTGAACACGGTGAAGTTAAATTGGAAAGAGGTGTACTACACCAACTGTCCCCTCGTGTCCGCCAGCAATGTGGACCAGGAACTGGGCTGGACCCGGGAGGAGTACAAGAAGATCGGCGTGAAGTATGCGTTCTTGCGCTCTACCCGTGAGAACGACTGGTATCCGCACTACATCCACAACCTCGACAACCTCATCCGCTTCGGCGGGCTGTTCCCGCCCGTGCAGGTTCACGCGGACATCCGCAGGACCCGGCTTTTGGGGGTGACGCACGTTCCTCACGAGGGTGGCGTTATGATGGTGCGCGCCAAGGACGACATCTACCGGATGGGCGACCTGAAAGGCAAGAAGATCGGCCTCTCGAAGAGCATGAACCGGATCAAAAACGATTGGTGGCGCATCCAGGAGCACCAGGGCATCGAGCTGATGCTCCGGATGAATGGCATGACCATGAAAGACGTCCAGATTGTCGAATTCCCCTACGCGGACGACTGGTACAACAACCCGAAGATGCTGGATCCAATGGAGAATGCGTCTGAATTGTGGCTGAAGCGCGACCACAAGCGCGACCTGGCCTTCCGCCCGTTGGAAACGGCCTTGGCAAATGGCGTCATCGATGCGCTGTATTGTCAGAGCAAAGTGTTGAGTTGTCTCGCCGAGGCCACCGGCAACTTCGTGTCGATTGAGGATTTGTCCAGGTATCCGGATTGGCGCCTGCAGGTGGCCAACATCCCGGCCGCCATCACGTGCAGCGATGTGATGGCCGAAAAGCATCCTGAACTCGCCGTGACGTTCATGAAAGGCATGATCAAGGTGGGCCGCTGGGCCAACGAGCACAAGCACGCTGCCGCCGCGATCCTCGACAAGCAAACGTTCTATCGGGACGTTGATGACACCTACGAAGGCATCAGGCTCGTGGATATGGTGCCGAACCTGTCGCCGCAGAACCTGGCCTCCGTTGAGATCGGGAAGAACTTCATGCTGAAGAACGGCTACATCAAGCACGACTTTGATGTGCAGAAGTGGGCCGCGCCGGAGTTCCTGGAGCAGGCGGCGAAAGAACTGCTCGAACAACAATGGAAGAAGGTAACCACGGAAAAGCTTCCCAGCGCGACTGATCTGCTGAAGTCTTCGCAGCGGGTCGGGTAGTCGGGATAAAGCTCGACGGCCAACGGCGCCCTCCCGGCCGGGAGGGCGCCCGCTTGGCGGAACGCTACTAATGGACAAACAAATTGAGGAAGTGAGAATGACTGATCAAAAAGCAAATCTGCCGAAGGGAAAACAGACGGTGCTGGGTCTCTACGTGACGGCGAAGGAAGCCTACGAGAAGTGGCAGGCCGAGCCGGAGAAAGTGAAGATTATCGACGTCCGCACCCCCGAGGAATATCTCTTTGTCGGCCATCCCACCATGGCCTGGAAAATCCCCGTCGCCATTCAGCTCTATGAGTGGGACGCGGAGAAGAAGAAGTTCCCCATGCAGCCCCTGCTGGATTTCGCTTCTCGGGTCCAGACGATGGCCAAGCCCGATGACACGCTGATGCTCATGTGCCGCTCCGGCGGTCGCAGTGCCATTGCCGTCAACTTCCTCGCCAAGGCCGGGTTTAAGCACGTTTACAACATCACCGATGGCATGGAGGGGGATGCGGTCGAGGAGGCCAACAGCGTATTTCAGGGGCAGCGGCTGGTTAATGGTTGGAAGAACTCGGGGTGCCCCTGGACCTACAAGCTCACGCCGGAACGGATGGTGGTAAGCCTTCCCCTCACTGGCCCTCGCGTTTAGCCTAGCTCAAAGCTGACCAACCGCACATCGGACAGAATCACAACCCGCATACAAGAAGGATGACATGTCGACGACTCATCTAGCACAATCAGGTTCGGTCTCGGACGAGTTCAAAGATGGCTACGCTGAGGTGAACGGCCAGCGCCTGCACTACGTAGTGTCGGGGAAGCCCGACGCCCCGATGATGCTGTTCATCCACGGCGCCCCCAACTTCTCGTATTACTGGGAGGACCAACTCGCGGAGTTCGGAAAAGACCACTTCGCCGTGGTGCCCGACATGCGAGGGTATAACCTCTCTTCGAGGCCGCATGATATCGAGATGTACAAGCTCAAGTATCTGGTCGAGGACGTCCGTCAACTCACCGGGAAACTCAACGGCGGCAAACAATTCATCCTCGTCGGCCACGTCTGGGGCGGGCTCATCTGCTTTGTGTTCACGATGTATCACCCTGAACTGGTGGACAAGCTCATCGTCTGCAACGCGCCGCATCCGTGCCTGTTCGAGCGCGAGTTGGACGAAAATCCCTGGCAGCAGCACTGCAGCAACTACATGCTGTGCATCAACGGCTATGGCCACGCCGACGAGCAGAAGTACCCCGAGACGTTGCCGCGCGACGCGGCTGTCAAGCAGTTCGCGACGGGCTGGGTGGCCGACCAGGTCAAGCTCGGTCGCTACTCGGAGGCCGACCGCCAAAAGTGGATCGAAGCCGCGTCCGGCCCGGGCGCGTTTGCCGCGTGCATGAATTACTATCGCGCCAACGACATCAACCCCCCATGCAACGACACCCATCCGCAGTCGGAAGTGGTCCGGTCGTTTTCCGCCAAGGCCGTCACGGCGGGTGCCAAGTCCATCGTCGCCACGATGCCCATGCTCCTCGTATGGGGGGTCAAGGACCACGCCCTGCCGCCGGGCAACCTGACCGGCTTCGGCCAGTACTTCACGAACCTGTGGTTCAGGCTGTTTACCGAAGGGGACCACAACGTCTCGCAGATGAAGCACCGGGAAGTCAACGCAGAGATCAGGGAATTCCTGCAGGGGAAGGACGTGCCGAGGGTCAAAGTTTTATGAAAGAACGCGCCTTGAAAGTCTTCCGACAGCCGCCGGATCGGCTCAACTGTGCCCAGTCCGTGCTGCATGCCTGGCGCGAAGTATTTGGTGAGACCACGATCCCGGTCGCCGATCTAAAGCCCTTCGGCGCAGGCCGGGTTTCCGATGGGTTGTGCGGCGGCTTGTACGCAGCCTGGTTGCTCGCGCCCAGCCGGGAGGAGGAACTGAAAGCCGCCTTCGCTGCGCATCTGGGTTCGCTCTACTGCAAAGAAATACGCGCAACCAAACAGCACCCCTGTGCCGATTGCGTTGCCCAGGCGACGGAACTGCTCGCGGGCAAGGAATGACCGCTGGCACCCGGGCGATTTGCGTAGAACCGCTGTCGATTTACGGACAATACGAACAAAAGGAACATAGAATGAAAGTCATCATCGTTGGTGGAGTGGCCGGCGGCGCCTCATGTGCGGCGCGCCTGCGCCGGTTGAATGAAAAGGCCGAGATCATCATGGTGGAGCGTGGGCCGTATGTCTCCTATGCGAACTGCGGTCTGCCCTACCACATTGGGGGCGTGATCGAAAGAGAATCGAGCCTTCTGGTCGGTACCGAACAGATGTTTCGCGCCATGTTCGCGATTGATGCCCGCACGAACTGCGAAGCGATTGCCATCAATCCGAAGAAGAAGACCGTTGACCTGCGCGATGTGAAAACGGGCACAGTCACGACCGAATCCTACGACAAGCTCGTGCTGTCGCCCGGGGCGGCATCGGTGCATCCGAACCTGCCCGGCATTGATCTGCAGGGAATCTTCCATGTCCGGACTGTCCCCGACGCCCGGACAATCCGGGAATGGATCGAGAAAGGCACGACTTTCCTGGCGGGAATGTTTAACTACTCGGGCATTCAGTTGGTCAAGCCGGTGACCCGCGCGGTGGTTGTCGGCGGCGGATTCATAGGTCTGGAGACGGCGGAGAACCTGGTCCATCTCGGGTTCAATGTGACCCTCATCCAGAAGCCCGATCACGTCCTGTCCCCGCTGGACCCGGAAATCGCGTGCCTGGTCCAGGGCCACATCAAAAGGCATGGCGTGCAGGTGGTCGCCAATGACGGCGTGGTCGGATTCAAGCAGTTGGACGGCGGCGCCATCGAGGTCCAGACCAGCGCCGGCAAAGCCTTCCCGGCGGACATCGTGATTCTCGCGATTGGCGTGAAGCCGGACACGACGCTGGCCAAGTCGGCCGGCCTGAAGATCGGCGAACGCGGCGGCATACGTGTGGACGAACACATGCGCACGAGCGACCCGGACATCTTCGCCGTCGGTGATGCCATCGAAGTGAAGGACTTCGGGACCGGGCAGTGGAGCCTGATTGCGCTGGCCGGACCGGCCAACCGCCAGGGCCGGATCGCGGCGGACGTGATTGCCGGGCGCGATTCCCGTTACCGGGGCACCCAGGGCACCTCCATCATCGGTTTGTTCGGCGGCGCCGCCGCCTGGACCGGTGTCAGCGAGAAAACGCTCCAGAAGCTCGGCGACCAGGACTATGAGAAGATCTACCTCTTCCCGAACTCGCACGCCGGATACTACCCGGGCGCCAAGATGCTGGGGTTGAAGGTCCTCTTCCGCAAATCCAACGGACAGGTTCTTGGAGCGCAGGCCCTGGGCGAAGATGGCCCGGCGGTGGACAAACGCATCAGCGCCCTGGCCATGGCCATCCAGATGAAGGCGACGGTGTACGACCTGGAAGAAAGCGAGCTTTGCTACGCGCCCCAGTTCGGCAGCGCCAAGGATCCCGTCAACTTCGCCGGGATGATGGCCGCCAATGTTCTGCGCGGCGACATGCCGCTCACTCACTGGGAATCCGTGAACGGGGCCCTCCTCCTGGACGTGCGCCAGCCAGCCGAGCTGGTCGTGGAGAGCGTGCCGGGCGCGCTCAACATCCCCCTGCCGCAACTCCGCAGCCGTCTGGGCGAGCTGCCCCGCGACCGCGAGATTCATGTCATCTGCCGTTCCGCCCAGCGCGCCTACTATGCGACGCGCATCCTGTTGCAGAATGGGTTCAAAGCCAAAAACATCTCGGGGGGTATGCTGTCGCGGACAATGCGCTCATTAAGCGAAGCGAAATGACAGCAGCCTTTATGAACAAGCTGACGTCTGACGCATTCGTCTTCTTTGGGGCCACGGGAGACCTTGCCTTTAAGAAAATCTTCCCTTTCCTGCAGGCGATGGTCAAACGCGGCCAACTGAACGTGCCCGTGATCGGCGTCGCCCGGTCGGCCAAAGACGTCGAGGAGCTAAGAAACCGGACCCGCGCCAGTCTTGAGCAGAGCGGCAAATTCGATACCGCGGCCTGCGCTAAGTTGTGCGGCTTGTTGCTATATGTGCGGGGCGATAATTCGGATCCGGCGACCTTCCAGGCGTTGCGCCGAGAACTCAACGGGGCTCAGAGGCCAGCCTACTATATGGCCATCCCCCCCTCGATCTTTCCAGGCGTCGTCGAACAACTGGACAAGGCAGGCTGTGCCGCCGGCGCGCGCGTCATCCTGGAAAAACCCTTTGGGCATGACCTGGCATCCGCCCAAGCCCTGAACCGAACTCTGTCTGCAACGTTTGATGAGCAGGACATCTACCGGATAGACCATTACTTGGGAAAACGCCAGGTGAACAACATGGTTTTCTTTCGCTTTGCCAACGCGTTCCTGGAACCGTTCTGGAACTGGCATCATATCGAAAGCGTGCAGATCACGATGGCAGAGAGTTTTGGCGTCCAGGGACGGGGCGCCTTTTATGACGAAACCGGAACCATTCGCGATGTCATCCAGAACCACCTTTTCCAAGTCCTGGCCAACCTGGCCATGGAGCCACCCGTCCGCAACGACAGCGAATCCATTCGTGATGAAAAGGTCAAAGTCTTGAAGGCGATTCCCGCTTTGGCGGCAGGGAACCTCGTTCGGGGTCAGGTCCGAGGCTACCGCAGCGAAAAAGGCGTTTCGCCTGATTCCAAGGTGGAGACGTTCGCAGCCTTGCGGCTGGATATTGATTCCTGTCGCTGGCAGGGGGTGCCCTTCTTTATCCGGGCCGGGAAGTGCCTGCCAGTGACCTGCACGGAGATCGTTGTTCGGTTGCGCCAGACGCCCAGCATTTTTAGGAACCTGAATCTAAATCAGAATCACTTCCGGATTCGGATCAGTCCAGATATTACCGTTGCCTTCGGTCTGAATGTCATGGCGCCGTTGGACGAAAAGGCGGCCGTCCCGGTGGAAGTTTTGGGAAGCCACTTCGCCCATGCCGAGGAGATGGACGCCTACGAACGCGTGCTGGGAGATGCGATGACGGGAGACGCCACCCTCTTCGCCCGGCAGGATTATGTGGAAGAGGCGTGGCGGATTGTTGATCCCGCGTTAAAGGCCAGCACGCCGGTCTTCGAGTACGAGCCCGGCATGTGGGGACCGAAGGAAGTCGAGCAGGTCACGCCGGCCGGAGGCTGGCACAATCCCAACGTGGCCGGCTAGGAGCTGCCAAATCTTATGACTAACCCCTGGGACTATCCTTCTGCGTTCCGCTGCACCGCGCGATCCCAGCTTGCTCGCGGGCGGCAGCGGTGCCGGAGCGCGGCTGTCCCCAGCCGCAGCAGCAACGAATGGGGAAGGCGGTTTGATTCTTCCCCCTGCTCACATGCTGTCGGACCTGCTGCGGCTGGGGACAGCCGCGCTCCGTTCTCGGTTACGGCCTTGGCGCGCAGCGTCGCCCGCGTCTCTGCGGTTGCAACGCCCCAACGCTTCAACCTCTTGACATGTTTCACGCTCCTGACGCTGTTAATTACCGGCTGCACCACCCCCATCGGCGCCACCAAGACCAGCCTGCGCGTCGCCCGCCGTCAAGCCTATGCCAGCGCGATGCAGGGCGAGGCCAGCAGCCAGTCCCGCCTGGTCCTCCACCGCTTTGATTTGGATAAGCAATTCGCCTCGCACCCGGCTGAGGCCCTTACATTCCTGCACGAGAAAGCCTGTCAGGATGACCGCCGGGACCTCGTTTTCGCCTTGGCAGAACTTAGCTATCTTCACGCCTACCGGTTGGAGCGCAGCGTGAAGGCCTCGGAGCCGAAACGCGCGCGCGATTACTATCTTTCCGCGGCGATTTACTCCTACCTCTACCTTTTTGGCGCCGGACGTCAGCCGCCACCGACCAGGTTCGACGACCGCTTCCGCATCGCTTGCGACGTTTACAATGCCGGTCTGGCCAAAGGCTTGGGTGCTCCCGAACGCACCAATGCCGCGGTCCTGCTCGAGGACGGCCCGCGCCAGTTGCCGCCCGGGCGCGTCGATGTCCACCTGGACACCAACGCCTTCCCGTTTGCCCTGATTCGGTTCGAGAACTTCCTTTCGGCCGACCAGTTTCTGGTCCGCGGCTTGAGCGTGCGCGACCGGCAATCGGGGCTGGGCGCGCCCCTCATCGGCGTGGGCAAGCGTGTGAACCAGTCTCCCCTTGCCCGGCGGATCCCCGCCACGGTTTTCGGACGTCCAACCGGGGACCTGAAGTCGTGGAACGTAGGCCAGCTCGGCCTGACCTTGGAGCTTTACTCCGCCTACGACCGCGACAGCGTTAAGGTCGGTGATGCCACCATCCCCCTGGAAACCGATCTGACCGCGCCGCTGGCCCATGCTTTGACCGACACTTTCGTCTGGAGCCTGGGCATGGGTCAGTTCTTCTCCTCCGTGGAGCGGATCAAGAGTGATGTTTACCTGTCTCAACCCTATCAACGAGGACGCATTCCCGTGGTATTCGTCCACGGGACCTTCAGCAGTCCGGTTTGGTGGGCGGAGATGATGAACACCCTGCGCGCCGACCCGGAGATCCGGCAGCGCTGCCAGTTCTGGTTCTTTATCTATAATAGCGGCAATCCCGTGCCTTACTCCGCCCTCAAACTCCGGGAGTGCCTTTCCGCCAAGCTCAAGGAACTCGATCCTGATGGCACCGACAGCGCGTTGCAACAAATGGTGGTGATCGGCCATAGCCAGGGCGGACTGCTGACCAAACTCACCGCCACCGACACCGGGGACCGGCTCTGGCAGGCCATGGGCGTCAAGAGTCTCGACGACACCAAGCTGACCGAAAAGCAACGAGAGGTGCTCCGGCGCTACACTATCTTTGAAGCCCTGCCATTCGTGAAGCAGGTCGTTTTCATCAGCACACCGCACCGCGGCAGCTATCTGGCCACCGGCTTCACGCGAAAGATCACCCGCAAGTTCGTTGCCCTGCCGGGCGCGGTTCTCCAACATGGAAAAGAGCTGACCGGCCTGGCAGAAAACCTCAACATCCCGGGGCTGAAAAAGATGCCCACGAGCCTCGACAGCATGTCGCCCAATAACAAATACCTCCTGCAGCTCGCGGAGATTCCCCCTGGTCCAGGCGTGACCAGCCACTCCATCATCGCCGTCCAGGGCAAGGGCGATTATCACCAGGGCAAGGACGGCCTGGTCGCCTATTCGAACGCGCACGTAGATTACGCCGCCTCCGAATTCATCGTCCGCAGCTTCCATTCCTGTCAGGACAAGCCTCCCACCATCGAGGAAGTCCGGCGCATTCTGCTCGAACACATCAGCGCCTTGCCCGGGCAGTAAGCGATGACCCCAATCCTGTATCCGTATTACCCCCCCCCAAAAAAGAGAAAGAGACTAAGAAATGAAAGCGATTACCGTTGAACCCAAGCAGCCTGGGTCTGCCCGCTTGGAAGACATCCCGGAACCTGACATCCAGAACGGTTCCATACTGGTGGAGGCTGTTGCCGTCGGGGTCTGCGGCACCGACATCGAGATTGCGGATGGCAAGTACGGCTGGGCGCCTCCGGGCCAAACGCGCCTTGTGCTCGGCCATGAGTCCCTTGGCCGCGTCCTGGACCCCGGGCCGGCCAGCGGACTGAAACCCGGCGACCTGGTGGTGGGCATCGTCCGCCGCCCCGATCCGGTTCCCTGCCCGAGCTGCGCCGTGGGTGAGTGGGACATGTGTCGCAACGGCCAATACACTGAGCGTGGCATCAAACAAATCCACGGATTCATGTCTGAACACTGGCGGATCGAACCGGAATACGCCATCAAGGTTGATCCTGCCCTGGGGATTTTAGGCGTGTTGATGGAACCGACAACGGTCGTCACCAAGGCTTGGGACCATATTCTTGCGGTGGGTCGGCGCGCCTTTTGGGAGCCGAAAACCGTGCTCATCACCGGGGCAGGGCCGATCGGCCTGCTCGGTGCCCTGCTCGGCAGGCAGCTCGGCCTGGAGGTTCACGTCCTGGCCAGAACCAAGACCGGGCCCAAGCCTGAACTGGTCCGCGACCTTGGAGCGACCTATCACAGTTGCAGCGTTTCGGAGATAGGATTCCAGCCGGACGTCATCATGGAATGCACGGGGGTCGGGTCAGTCATCGCCGAGTCACTGGTCGCGATTGGGGCGAGTGGCGTCGTGTGCCTCACAGGCGTTGGGCATGGTGGCGCCGTGCCCAAGATTGCCACGGCGGATATCGCGTCTGCTTTGGTGCTCAAGAATAATGTTTTCTTCGGCAGTGTTAATGCCAACAAGCGCCACTGGTACAAGGCCGCGGAAGCCCTGGCCCGCGCAGATCGGGCCTGGATGGGGCGGTTAATCACCAAGCGAGTGCGCCCGGAGAACTTCACCGAAGCCTTTGCCCGCAATTCGGATGACATCAAGGTCGTTATTCAGTTCTCCGAGGAGTGATAAATAGAAATGACGGAACGATGTTTATGCGAACAACTCCAACAACAACACCACTTAACTTGAAAGGCAACCGACCATGAACACTGTCATGCAGTTTCTTCAGACCACATTCGGCCCAGTGGTATTCATCTTCACCGTGTCGAATCTGGCGGCCATGGGCCTCCAAGTGAAGATACCCGAGGTTGTGGTGGCGTTGCGGAATAAGAAATCCCTGGCGCTGATTTTCGTTTGGGGCTGGGTGTTAGGGCCGGCGTTCGGCTATCTGATCACCAGGGTTCTTCCGCTGGCGGAGCCCTACGTCGTCGTGGTGCTCCTCGCCAGCCTGGCACCCTGCGCGCCGTTCCTCCAGCAGATGGTGGGAAAAGCGCGGGGAGACATGGGCTTCGCAGGAGCCCTCATCCCGCTGGTGGCGATCGGCACGGTGCTGTTGATGCCAATGATGGCACCCCTATTGATCAAGGGGCTGACGATCAGCACTTGGGCGCTCGCGAAACCGCTCCTCCTGACCATCCTCCTGCCGCTGGTGATCGGAGCGACGATCCGGCATTACGCCGGGACTATGGCAACCAAGATTTTCCCGGCGGTCAAAGGGTTGGCCCTGCTCTCCACATTAACGACGATCGTGTTGTGCCTTGTGCTCTACGGCCGGGGGATGCTCAACACGGCGGGTGAACTTGCCCTGCTATCAATGACCCTGTTCATGGTCGGGATGGGCCTGATCACGTATCGCTTTGGCTTTGGCATGAAACAAAATCAGAGAAGCGTCATGGCGTTGGGGATGGGCACGCGTAACGTCGCCGCGGTTTTGGCGGCGGCTCTGGCCATTCCGAACGCAGACCCGCGCATCGTGGTGATGGTCGTCATGTGGACTTTGTGGTCGGTTGTCCTTGCGGCCATTGGAGCCAAAATATTCGCCAGGCTGGCCGGTACAACCGAAGCGGACGGTCAGGCAGCAACACCGTCCTCAACTTGATCGGAATGATTAAAGCAATCCCAGTTCACCGGAAAGGAGAACGGCGATGAACGCTCAGAACGCCTTCAGCATTGTGGCTGTGTTTTACTCCGTGGCGAATCTGGGTTCCATGGGCCTCGAGATCAACCTGCGCGAAACGATCAAGTCATTGCGGAGCGTCCGAGTCATCAGAAAGGCCCGGGCCGACATGTCCCTCGCGGCCGCCATCATGCCGCTGGCAGTGGTCAGCACCGTGGTCCTGATGCCGTTGATGGCGCCGCTCCTGATCCCGGGGCTTACGTTGAGCAGTTGGGCGATCGGGAAACCGCTCCTGCTGACCGTATTGTTGCCGCTGGTCGTCTGGCTGGCTCTGTCAAGCTTCCTCGGCTCCCGTGCCGGCAAGACCAGTGCGGGAAGTCCGGCAGGACTTCCCGTGCAATGCGCGAAATGAAACGACACCCCATGGACAATACTGTGAAATCGAAACTCAACCTCTTGGTGGCAACCTGCACTCTGCTGGCTTCGGTCACCCGGGCCCAATCAGAATCGGTCTTTTATCGCCCGCTCACGCTCGCACTTGTGGAGGCGGCTGACTCCGGCGGCGGTGGCGCCGGCGAGGACGCAAAGGCCAATGCCGCTGAAATGGCAAAGAAGCTCGCGAACCCCATCGGTGCCCTCATTAGCGTGCCCTTCCAGAACAACTTCGACTTTGGTGGAGGCCCGAACGGCGATGGCTTTCAATACAAGCTGAACCTGCAGCCGATCGTTCCCATCTCGCTCAATCAGGACTGGCTCATCATCTCCCGAACGATTCTTCCCGTCGTTTACCAGGAAAACATCGTCGGCACGTCCAGCCAGTCCGGTTTGTCGGACACTTTGCAGAGTTTCTTTCTGTCGCCGGTCAAGCCGACTCAAGGCGGCTGGATCTGGGGTGTCGGCCCAGCCTTGCTGCTCCCAACCGCCACTGATGATTTGCTGGGCGCGGAGAAGTGGGGTGCCGGACCAACTGCCGTGGTGCTCAAACAGCAGAACGGTTGGACCTACGGCGCGCTTGTAAATCACATCTGGTCCTTTGCTGGCGAGAGCGGTCGTGCGGATGTCAACGCCACCTATCTCCAGCCTTTCGTCTCCTACACCACGAAAAAGGCCATGACCTTTACCCTGAACACCGAGTCCACCTACGACTGGCAGGGCCACCAATGGACGGTGCCGCTGAACCTCATGGTTCAGCAGTTGGTGAAGATTGGCGGACAACCCATCGCGTTGACCGTGGGCGCCCGCTATTACGCGGATAAACCGGACGGCGGGCCGGATTGGGGACTCCGTTTCGCGGTCATTTTCCTGTTCCCGAAATGAACAAGTTGATTTAACAGGAGCAAACAGAGAAAACGGAGATGAACATCAGGAACGACCACGCTACGATAGGCCGCTGGCTTCGAGAATGGGGCGGAGCTTCGCCGCGAGATCGGCGGCCTTATTGGCCGCCACATCCCAGACGATCGCATAATCCACGCCGCCATAGTCGTGTATGAGACGATCCCGCATACCCGCCATCTTCTTCCATTCGACAGCCGGAAACTCCAGCCGCGTTTCCTGCGGGACTTTCTTCGTCGCCTCCCCGATCACCTCAGCACTCCGCACGAAGGCGCGCTTGAGTACCTCGTCCCGGAGAAACGCCTCCCGGCTGGTCTGTGCAGACTGCTCGGAAAGGAACTCCGCCTCCCGCAGAATGTCCCGCAGCAACTCAACTGTGGTGGGCAGCATAGCGGACGGTGGGCAGAATGAGGCGCGCCTTTGTCTCGGTGAGCGATCTGTCGGTCACGAGATCCACGCGACGATCCAGCAGGTTCTCCAACCGCTCGTGCAGAGCAAAGAAGTTGTCGTAGGTGCGCTTCGCGTCGTCGAACTCGACATAGACATCCACGTCACTGTCCCCGCGCGCCTCCTCGCGCGCGAACGAGCCAAACACACCGATTCGTCGCGCCCCCAAGGCCAGCAGTTCCGTCAGATGGGCTTGTATGATCGCCAGTGGATTCATGGATGGCCAAAATTCCTCAGGCGACACTCTCAATTTCTATCCAATCGGCGCTCATGTGCCAAACTTAGCCGACAAACCGAATGCCGCCAAGCTCAATCCCACCCCGGCCAGCCGGCGACACCAGCCCCTTGCCACGCCGAAGGCCGGAACGAAAGCCCGGATTGGGGACTCCGCTTCGCGGTCATTTTCCTGTTCCCGAAATGAAGAGGACTAAAGAACTATCGCTTCGAGGCGCCGTTGGTTTTGGTCCGGAGATTCTTGATGGCGACGTTGTGCAAACCGTCGAGGGTCACGATCTCACCATCGCGGTCCACTACCGCCAGGGAACGCGGAGCGACCAGCACCATCTCCGGATGCCGGACGACATATTTGCGGCCATCAGAGGTGCGCAACGCAAACGGGTGAAACCCGCCGCCGGAACCACGCTACCGAGTTCGTTCCAGATTCATGTCCAAAACCTATTACTGCCGCGATGCCTGTCAACGGCATGCGCCACTGGCACATCGCCGCCGATTACTGATTACTGATTACTGATTACCGAACATGGACATTCCCCTTCTCTCCAAGATCCGCTGGCCCCGCCCGTTCGCGGGCCTGCGAGGCATCACGCTGGCCGACGTCCCGCGGGAGGTCTCGGCGGGCGTCACGCTGGCCGCCCTGATGATCCCGCTGAACATCGGTTACGCGCAGGTGGCCGGTCTGCCCCCGGCAGCCGGTCTCTATGCGGCCATCATCCCGCTCGTGGTCTTCGCCCTGCTCGCCAGCTCGCGCCACCTGGTGACGAGCCCCGACGCCTCCATGGCCACCCTGGTCGGGGCCGCCCTCGTCGCCTTCGCCGCGCCCGGGGATCCGCTTCGCATGCAGTACGCCCTGGCGCTGGCCATGGTCTGCGCGTTGCTGTTTTTCCTATTCTGGATTTTCCGGCTGGCGTTCCTCGCCAACTTCCTCTCGCGCGCCGTGATGGCGGGCTTCATCACCGGACTCGGTGTCGAGGTGCTCACCAACCAGGTCCGGAAGATACTCGCTGCTCCCCATGTGGAGAACGCCACGTCGGGCCTGCTGGCGGCGGCGGAGCACCTCAAGGAGACCCTGGCAACCTCGGTGAACACCGAGGGTTACTTCGTGGAGGTCCTGGCCCTGATCCACTCCATTCCGCACGCCAACCTCTACTCGGTGGCGGTCGGAGTGAGCGCCTTCTTGATCATTCGGCTGATGAAACGGTACGCGCCAAAAGTGCCTGGAGCGTTGGTGGCGTTGGTGCTCCTGACGACCCTCGTCGCGATGCTCGACCTCCCGGCGAAGGGCGTCGCCGTGCTCGGCAATGCGATCCCCTCGGGGCTCCCGGCGTTGACCCTGCCCACCATCCCTCTGGCCGACTACCTGCGGCTGCTGCCGGGCGCCCTGGCCATCGTGGCCATTCTCCTGTGCGAGGGCCTGCTGGTGGTCCGCAGCTACAGCAACAAGTACGGCTACAAGGCGGACGGCGACCAGATGTTGTTCGCTTACGGTGCGGCCAACCTGGCCGCCGCCTTCAGCGGGTCCATCGTCACGGGCAACAGCCCGTCCCGCTCGGCGGCGATGGATGCCGCCGGCTCGCGCAGCCAGTTGCCCAGCCTGGTGGCGGCCGGGACAATCACACTGGTGATGCTTTTCTTCACCAACCTCTTGGCGTACCTGCCGAATGCGGCCCTGGCCGGGATCGTCGCCAACGCGGTGCTGTCGCTGATCGAGGTCCACGAGTTCCGCGAGCTGTGGCGGATGCGCCGTTCGGAATTCTGGATCGCCACAGTCTGTCTTCTGAGCGTGCTGGCCCTTGGCCCGTTGCGCGCCGTCATGATCGCCTTTCTCCTTTCAGTCATCGATGTGATCCGGCGGCATCCTGTCCGGACACGTCAGCGCTCTTGGAAGCGCCCGACGGCAGCCACTTCCTCCCCGTGACTGAAGGGAAGGCCGCCGGTTCTTCCGGCCTGATGGTTTACCGTTTCGGCGCTCCGCTTTATTTCGCCAATGCGACCCTGTTCCTTGATGACGTCGAGCGGTTGGTCACGCAGGCACCCACCCCTGTCCGCTGGTTCGTGCTGGACGCGCAGGCGATGGTGGACGTTGACACGACCGGTGCGGGGGTTCTTCGTCAGGCGATCACCCTGCTGAAGAAGCGGAACATCACCTTCGCCGTCAGCCGCGCTGACCGGTCCTTCCGCTCGTGGCTTGAGCGGTACGATCTGATTGAACTGATCGACCCAGGCCGATTCTACCCGACCAACCGGCACGCTGCTCAGGCGTTTCGCGAGCCTCCTCAAAGCGCGACGGCAGTACCTGACTCAAGTGCGGTGGCCGGTATCAAGCCTGATCTGGCGCGGAGCACTCTCGACGCACAGGGAGTGATCAGTGATCAGTAATCAGTAATCAGTAATAAGCAGCCCGTGATGAACGCACTACGAAAAATTCAGTTCGACGAAGTCGCCAGGGCGAAGCGTATTTGCCGCGGCGGCGACCTTGGGCAGGTGAAGTTGAATCATCGGCCAGCTTGTGGTCGGCAGAACCAAAATGGCGAGGCGCCGGTCACCCATCGCGTGACGCAAGGGAGCGGGCGTTCCCTGGTCAAAGAGAATCTTCATCGTTGTCGGCGACGTCGGCTCGCAGCCTCAGGCGGCAGCCAAACTCTGTTCGGCATGATGCAGAACGGCCTCAACATGTTCGCGGGTCACGCCGGGGAACCATTCCAGGAAATCATCCACCCTCGCCCCATCTTCCAGGTTCTCGAACAGCACTTTCACCGGCACGCGTGTGCCCTTGAAGACCCAGGCACCGCTAACCTTCCCGGGCGTCCGTTCGACCACTGCACAGTGACTCCAATCAAGCATAAGGGAAACCTCGTCGGCTACAGGTCTTTTTCCGCCAGATCGCGCTGGCACTCCAGCACCAGTTTGAACGCATCCAGCAGGTTCGCCTTGGCCTCGACCAGAGTTTCGCCCTGCGAAATGGTGGCGGGAACCTTTTCTGCAAAGCAAGTGTATCCGCCTTCTTTGGCTGGCTCAAAGACCGCTGTCAATTTCACACCTCAAGGATACTGCCCCGTGCCACCCTTGGCAAGAGGCCTCCAGGAGACCGATTCTGGATCCTGCCGGGGTTCGGAGTTCGGATGCAACAGGAGCTAACAGAGGAAACGGAGAGACCAGTAACCAGTGCTCAGTAACCAGTAATCGGCAGAGAGCGATATGAAGCTCGCAAACAGTAATTTGAAGTCAAAGCTTAGCCTTTTGGCAGTGGCTTGCGCTCTCGCGGCATTCACTGCGCGGGCCCAGGACCATTTAGGTTTCTATCGCCCGCTGACGCTCGCGCCCGCCGAGGCAGCTACCGCCGGCCGCGGCGGGGCGGACGATGAGAAGGCCCAAGAGGCCGAAATGGCCAAGAAACTCCAGAACGCCATTGCCAGCCTCATTAGCGTGCCCTTCCAGAACAACTTCGACTTTGGCGCGGGCCCGACCGGCAATAGCTTCCAACAAACATAACACACCATGAAAACAGACCATTACCTCAAATTCGTCGGCCAGTCAGTTCTGCCCCTCCTCTTGGCTGCGCTTGCGCTGCCGGGCTTTGCCCAACAACCGACTGCTGCGGAGCGGATCGCCTTGCTCAAAGCCACCATTGCCGCCAGCCAAGTCGTCCTGCGCCAATACGAATGGATTGAAACCACCGTGGTCAGCCTCAAGGGCGAAGAGAAGTCACGCAAGCAAGAGCGCTGCTATTACGGCGCCGACGGCGGTGTGCAGAAAGTTGAGATGAGCAGCAGGCCGGAGCCGGCGAAGAAGCGCGGTCTGCGGGGACGCATCGCCGAAAGGAAGAAAGAGGAATTGACTGACTATATGAAGAGTGCCGTGGCGCTGGTGAAGAGTTACGTGCCCCCCAGCCCGGCGAGGATTCAGGCGGCCAAGGACGCGGGAAAGGTATCGATCGATGTTCTCGAGCCAGGCAAACGCGCGCGCATCAACTTCCGCGACTACGAAAAGCCGGGCGACAACCTGGGCATGGAAGTGGACCTGGTGAGCAATCGTCCATTGGGCGTGAAGGTTTCCAGCTACCTGGATGACCCGAAAGATGCTGTCACGCTGGACGTGCGGATGGGCCAGTTGAACGACGGCACCACTTACGCTGCGAATGTCACGCTCGATGCCAAAGCCAAGAGCCTGACAGTCACGATGCAGAACAGCGGCTACCGGAAGACGAGGTAGTCGCAGGCCAGCGAACACGAACCCAGCCTGTGAAATCTCACATTGCTTCTGCCCTGCTCCTTGCGCTGCTGGCGGCGGTGGGATTCAACAGCGATACGGCAGCGGGGCAGCCCGCCGCCGATCCCGGCTGGCCGCGCGTGGTCCAGCAGGAGAAGAAACAACTGACCATCTATCAGCCCCAGGTGGATTACTGGAATGGCTACACCAACATCCACTTTTGCTGCGCCATCGCGGTCAAGGGTGTGACCAAACAGGAGAAATTCGGCGTCGCCGAAATCGACGCCGTGACGGTGGCCGACCATGCCGCCCGCATCGTCGCGTTGGTCCCCATCCAACGCGACCTCCGCTTTCCCAACACATCGGACTCCGAGTTGGCTGCGCTGCGTCGCGCGGTGGATGAGCTGAAGCCGCCGGGTCAGGCCATTACCCTTTCACTGGACCGTGTGCTGGCCTGCCTGGATCCCACCCAGCAGCCGACCCAGCACCCGGTCGAGGTCAGCCTGGATCCGCCCACAATTTACTGCAGCAGGCAGCCGGCCATTCTCGTCATGTTCCTCGGCGAACCGCAGTTCAAGCCCGTCGAGACAAACCGGACGGATCTCATGTTTGCCCTCAACACGAACTGGGATGTTTTCTACGACACCGTGGCCCAGCGCTACTTTCTGCTGAACCAGAACACCTGGCTGAGCGCGCCCGACGTCAAGGGGCCATGGCTTCCTACCCAGAGCCTTCCCGCATCATTCTTGACTCTGCCGGCCAATGACAACTGGTCGGCCGTGCGGCAGAACATTCCAGCCCAGCCCGCCAAGAGTGCGCCGGCTGTCTTTGTGAGCATCGAACCGGCCGAGTTGATCCTCACCCAGGGTGATCCGACTTACCGCCCAATTTCCGGCACCCAGCTTCTGCGCGTGGCGAACACCGAGAGCGTCCTGTTCCGACATTCGGGCGATGCCAAACTCTACTTCCTGGTCGCGGGTCGTTGGTTTCGCGCCGCCAGCCTTGAGGGCCCGTGGTCGGCCGCCAGCAAGGATTTGCCGCCGGACTTCGCCCGCATTCCCGACAGCGATCCGGCGGCGTTCGTGAAGGCTTCCGTGCCCGGCACACGCGACGCGCAGGACGCGGTGCTTCTGGCCTCTGTGCCGACGACGACCATGGTCTATACGACCAACGTAACGGTGCAAGTCGTCTATAACGGCCAACCACAGTTCAAACCGATCGAGACCACCACCGTCCAGTACGCGGTCAACTCCCCCTCCGCTGTCTTCCTGGTCAGCGGCAAGTATTACTGCTGTGACCAAGGGGTCTGGTTCGTCAGCGGCACCGCCATCGGTCCTTGGGCCTATTGCACGAGCGTGCCCGCAGCCATTTACACGATCCCTCCGTCCAATCCCTATTACAACGTGACCTACGTAATCGTCCAAAACTCGACGCCGACCACCGTGGTTTATAGCCAGACTGCCGGGTACAGCGGGTCTTATGTGGCCGCGACTGGCGTGCTCATGTTCGGTGCCGGGCTCGCCGTGGGTGCCATTATCGCGAACAACTCTCATTACTACTGTTATCCTCCTCCCATTCACTATTCCTACGGCTGTGGCGCCACCTATCACTACGGTTACGGCGGCTATTACAGCATCGCCCATGCCTCGTATGGCCCCTACGGCGGCGCTGGACATGCCACCGCCTACAATCCATCGACCGGCACCTACTCGCGCGGGGCCTATGCCTACGGTCCCTACGGCAGCGCCAGCGTGAAGCAGGCCTATAATCCTTACACGGGCACTTCCGCCCGGGCCGCGCAGGTCAACACGGCCTACGGTTCGGCCAGCCGCGGCGCGGCCTACAATCCAACCACCGGCAATGCCGCGTGGGGCGGTTCCCGATCCAGCGCCTACGGCAGCGCCAGCGCTGTGCGGACGAGTTCGGGGGCGGGCGCAGCGTCGTGGGACACCGCGAACAGCCAGGGCAAGGCCGTCAAGACACGGTCGGGCGATGTGTATGCCAGCAAAGACGGCACGGCTTACAAAAAGGACTCGAACGGAAGCTGGTCCCAGAACTCGGGCAGCGGCTGGCAAAATACCACGAAAGCGCAACCTGCTACCACCACCAGTTCCAGCGTGAATCGCCAGGCCCAGACCAGTTCTTATCAGCAGCCGCGCACCACCACGGGTGCCGGCAGGACGCCCAGCAGCACCACTTCCGCCGCTAGTCGCCAGCCCCAGGCCAGCGCCTATCAAAAGCAGAGCTTGGAATCGCAGGCCCAGGCACGCCAGCGGGGCAACCAGCAAACTCAGAAAGCCCAGTCGTGGAAAAGTTCCAGCGGCGGCTCCCGCAGCGGAACTTCCGGCGGCTCCCGCAGCAGCGGCGGCAGGGGCGGACGGGGCAGATAACCCATTTCAATAAAACGTGAACGCAAATCAAACCATAAAAACAACACACAAACAAAACCTCCTCGCCGCCGCGCTCGTTGGTGCGATGGCTGCAATC
>Ga0194052_1000523_pt1 | contig 24613 bp, 24 predicted proteins | sample SepL226m_MetaG_FD_160117 | JGI IMG/M metagenome (GOLD analysis project Ga0194052, IMG submission 160117) | Anoxic zone freshwater microbial communities from boreal shield lake in IISD Experimental Lakes Area, Ontario, Canada - Sep2016-L227-6m | ecosystem: Environmental > Aquatic > Freshwater >...
GCTCTGGACGCTGCGGAAGAGCCTGGATCTGGAGCTGGAAGTGCTCCACGCGGACCATGGCCTGCGGGCTGAGTCGCCAGAGGATGGGGAGCTCGTTCGCACGCTCTGCCGGAACCTGGACCTGGACCTGGCCGAGGCGTCCCTCGGGGTGCGGGCCCACCAGGAGGCCCAGAAGGTCGGCCTGGAGATGGCCGCCCGGGAGCTGCGCTGGGACTGGTTCCGCCAGGAGGCCGAGCAGGCCGGGGCTGCTGCCGTGGCCACGGGCCACACCCTCGACGACCACACCGAGACGGTCTTCCTGCGGCTGGCCCGGGGCGGTGGGCTGGGCAGCCTGCAGCCCCTGGCGCCCCGGCAAGGGCTGCGCTGGTCCCCCCTGGCGGAAGTGCGTCGGGCAGAGCTGCGCGCGTACCTGGCGGCCAAGGGGATCCCCTGGCGGGAAGACGCCAGCAACCTGGAGCCCTTCACCGCCCGGAACCGCTGGCGGCCCCTCCTGGAGGCCCTTCGCCAGGAAGCCCCGGACCTGGATCGCCACCTCTTTGAGACGCACCTCCAGGCCGAGGATGCCCGCCACCTGGCCCAGACCCTCATCGCGTCCTGGGAGGGCACCCGCTGGTCCCTGCAGGAAGCAACCATCTGCCTCCGCCGCGAGACCTGGACCGAGCCGGAGCTGCGCTGGACGCTGGAGTTCGCCTTCTCCCGCCTGGGCTGGCCCCGAGAGGCGGCGCTCCTCCGGGGGCTGACCCCCTGGCTCCAGGAACGCCTTGCCAGGGGCCGTAAACCTGCCTCCTGGGGCCATTTCTGTCTAAACCTCGAACCAAGCGGTGGGTATCTGCATCTAACTGGCAGTGCACCGCCTTCCCGGGCCTAGTAGACTGGAAGGCCACCTGGGCCGCTGGCGGCCCCAAGGAGTCACCCTTTGAATTCCATGATGAAGAGCGTTCTGGTCTGGCTGGGCATCGTCGCCCTCCTGGTGCTGGCCTTCCGCCAGATCCCCCAGAACAGCCGCCAGATCGAGATTCCCTTCTCCACCTTCTACACCGAGGGCGTGGCGGGGAAATACAAGTCCGTGACGCTGTCCGGTTTTGATGTCGAAGGCACCTACAAGCAGCCGGACAAGAACAGCAAAACCGGGGAGATCATCGAGAAGTTCCGCACCGTGGCCCCGCCCATGCAGGACCTGGGCAAGGTCATCCTCAGCTGGAAGACCGAGGGCCAGCTTGATGAGTTCAAGGCCGCCAAGCCCAGCGAGAACAACTTCGCCTATGTGCTGATGTTCTGGGCCCCGCTGCTGGTCTTCGTGGTGCTCTGGTTCGTGTTCATGCGCCAGGCCCAGATGGGCGGCAACAAGGCGCTCAGCTTTGGCAAGGCCCGGGCCAAGGGCCTGTCCGCCAGCACCAAGCGCATCACCTTCGCCGATGTGGCGGGCTGCGATGAGGCGAAGGACGAGCTGAAGGAGGTTGTGGACTTCCTGAAGGATCCCGCCAAGTTCGTGAAGCTGGGCGGCAAGATCCCCAAGGGCCTGCTGCTCATGGGGCCTCCGGGCACCGGCAAGACCCTCCTGGCCCGCGCCATCGCCGGTGAGGCCAAGGTCCAGTTCTTCTCCATCTCCGGTTCCGACTTCGTGGAGATGTTCGTGGGCGTCGGCGCCAGCCGGGTGCGGGACCTCTTCGAGCAGGCCAAGAAGAGCGCCCCCTGCATCGTGTTCATCGACGAGATCGACGCCGTCGGGCGTCACCGCGGTGCCGGCCTGGGCGGCGGTCATGACGAGCGCGAACAGACCCTGAACCAGCTGCTGGTCGAGATGGACGGCTTCGAGGGCAATGAGGGCGTCATCCTCATCGCCGCCACCAACCGCCCCGACGTGCTGGATCCCGCCCTGCTCCGCCCCGGCCGCTTCGACCGCCGTGTGGTCGTGGACCGGCCTGACGTGAAGGGTCGCCACGAGATCCTGAAGGTGCACACCACGGACAAGATCCCCCTCAGCCCCGACGTGGAGCTGGAAGTCATTGCCCGCGGCACCCCCGGTTTCGCTGGCGCGGACCTGGCGAACCTCTGCAACGAGGCGGCCCTCACCGCCGCCCGCGGCAACAAGAAATGGGTCGAGATGGCCGACTTCGAGAACGCCAAGGACAAGGTCTACATGGGCAGCGAGCGCCGCAGCCTCGTGATGACTGAGGAGGACAAGCGGATTACCGCCTACCACGAGGCCGGCCACACCGTGGTTGCCGCCGTGGTGCCCGACAGCGATCCCTTGCACAAGGTCACCATCATCCCCCGCGGCCGCGCCCTGGGCGTCACCTGGCAGCTGCCGGTGAAGGACCGCTACAACACCACCCGCGATTACATGGAGAGCCGCATCGCCATCTCCATGGGCGGACGCATCGCCGAAGAGATCTTCTTCAACCAGCTCAGCACCGGCGCCGCCAACGACATCCAGCAGGCCACGGACATGGCCCGCTCGATGGTCACGGAGTACGGCATGAGCGACAAGCTCGGCCCACTGAACTTCGGCGGGGGCCAGCACGAGGTCTTCCTGGGCCGCGACTTCGCCCAGCACCGGGAGATCTCCGAGGACACCGCGCGGCTCATCGACGTGGAGGTCCAGGAGTTCGTCCTGCGCAACTACCGCCGCGCCAAGGCCGCTATCGAGACCCATCGCGAGCAGCTGGTGATCATCGCCGAAGCCCTGCTGGTGCGCGAGACCCTCGACGGCAACGACATCGACATCCTGATGAAGGGTGGCACGCTGCCTCCGCCGAAGAACACGACCACGCCCAGCGCCCCGGCCACGGTGGGAGATCCCTCCACGGATCCCGGGTTCAACCCCGCCCTCAAGCCCGCGTGAGCTCAGCAGCGTTCGACTGGGGACCACACCTCGCGGGTGGTCCCCTTTTCATCGGCATCCTGAACCTGACGCCGGACTCCTTCAGCGATGGCGGCCGCTACCTCGATCCGGATGCCGCCCTGGCCCAGGCCCAGCGCCTGGTGATTGCTGGTGCAGGGATGCTGGATCTGGGCGCGGAGAGCACCCGGCCCGGCTCCGCCCCCGTCAGCGAGGACACGGAGTGGGAGCGGCTGGCCCCGGTGCTGGCGCGGCTTCGGACGGAGCTGCCGGACACCCCGCTCAGCCTGGATACCCGGCACGCGACGGTGGCCACCCGCGGCCTCGAAGCGGGCATCGCGGTGCTCAACGACGTCACCGGCTTCTCGGACCCCGCCATGCTGGACCTCGCCCGGAACACCCCCTGCGGGCTCATCGCCATGCGCAGCCGGGTGGCCGACGGTTACCTCCAGATGCCCGCCTATGACGATCCGACGCCAGGTCGGGCCGACGCGGCCTTCGCGGAGCTGCGGGTGGTGCGCGACCGCCTCTGCCTGGCAGGCGTTCGGGATGCCCGGATCCTGCTCGATCCCGGCTTCGGTTTCGGGACCACCTACCAGGAGGACCTCGCCCTCTGGCAGGCCCTCCCGGAGCTGCCAGGGGCCCTGGGCTGGCCCGGGGACCACGTCTGCATCGGCATCTCCCGCAAGCGCTTCCTCGCCGCCCGGGCGGGCACCCCGGACCTGACCCCAGCCCTCCGCGATCCCCTGACGGCTGCGGCCCAGGCGGAAGCCCACCGCTGGGGCTTCCGCGCGTTCCGGACCCATGCCATTGTCGCCCCCGGGCTGTCGCTCTAAGCTGACAGCATGAGTCTTCGCTACTTTGGCACCGATGGTATCCGAGGGGTTGCGCTGCAGCCCCCCTTGACCCTGGCGGAAGTCACCCGCTGGGGTGCCGCCTGGGCCCAGGTTGCCGATGAGGCTGGCGTGAGGCGGCTGGTGCTGGGCTGGGATCCCCGCTCCAGCTCAGAGCCCCTGGCCGAGGCCTTCACCCTGGGTGTCGGCTCCACCCTGGAAGTGCTCGTTCTCGGCATGGCCCCCACCCCTGCCGTCGCCTGGCACGTCGCTCAGCTGAGCGCCGCGGGCGCCAAGACCTGGGGCCTCGTGATCTCGGCCAGCCACAACCCGCCGAGGGACAACGGGCTGAAGGGCTTCAACGAAGCTGGGGAGAAGCTGGAAGAAGGCCAGGAGCTGGCCATCGAGGCCGCCTTCGAGGCCCATCCCGAGCCCTGCACCTTCGCGGCCGCGTCTGCGCCGCTTTCGCTCCAACCCTACCTTGCGCACCTGGAAGGCATCGAACTGCCCCCGGACTTCAGCGTGGTCATTGACTGCGCGCACGGAGCCACGGCCGAGGCAGCCCCGGCGCTCTTCCGCGGCGGCAGCATCCACTGGCTCGGGGTGCCGGCGGACGGTCCCGCGATCAATGTGGGGGTCGGCTCCACCCACCTCGACGCGCTCGCGGCTGCGGTGCATCGGCACGGGGCCCAGCTGGGCATCGCCTTCGACGGCGACGGCGACCGCTGCCTGCTGGTGGATGGCCTGGGCCAGCCCGTGGATGGCGACCAGATGGTGTGGCTGCTGGCCCAGGACCGCGTGGCCATCGGCGACCCGCCCCGGGGCGTGGTGGGCACCCTGATGACCAACGGAGGCCTGCCTCAGGCCCTGGGTGGGCTGGGTGTCCCGTTCGTGCGTACGGCCGTGGGGGACAAGTTCCTGCTGCGAGAGATGGCCAAGCTGGGCTGGGATCTCGCCGCGGAGGCCTCGGGTCACATCATCCAGAAGCGAGTGGGTCCCAGCGGCGACGGCATGGCAGCCGCGCTGGCCGTGCTGCGGGCCCTGCTCCACCGGCCGGCGGAGCATCGCTGGGCCTGGACCTTCACGTCCTGGCCCCAGCGGCTGGTGAACCTGAAGGCCCGCGAGCGCAAGGCCGTGGAAGACTGCGGCAGCCTTCAAGCCGCCATGATGGTCATCGACCAGCGCTGGCGCGACGGCGTACGCCAGGTGGTGCGCTGGTCCGGCACGGAGCCCAAGTTGCGGCTGATGGTGGAGGCCCAGCACGCCAGCTGGGTGGACCAGGCCCTGCTGGAGCTTGAAACCGCAGCCCGGCTCGATCTGGTCCTGAGCTAACATGGCCGCCGACGTCCGCCGCCCTGTGGACCGCTGGCTGGTGTTCTTCGCCCTGGCCCTCCTGGCCATCGGCATGGTGTGGATCTATTCCGCGTCGGCCATCAAGGCCTCCCAGAACCACGCCGCGGCCACCGCCTTCCTGATGCGCCAGCTGGTCGGCGGCGTCATCGGCATCGCCTTCATGCTGGCCCTCTCCCAGGTGGATCTCGCCACCCTGCAGGACCACCCGCGGCCCCTGATGGTCACCTACTTCATCATGATCGGCCTGCTGGCAGCGGTGCTCGTCCTCGGTCCCAAGATCAACGGCGCCCACCGCTGGCTGCGGCTCGGGCCCATGAGCATCCAGCCGTCGGAGCTGTTCAAACCGGTCTCGGTGCTCATCACGGCCTATTGGATGGTGCGGCATCGCGAGGCCTGGCGGAACCATCGGGATGCCTTGCCCAAGCTGCTGAGCCTTGCGGGGATTCTCGTGGTGCCCCTGGCTCTCATCCTCCGCGAGCCGGACTTCGGCACCACCTTCCTCATCGTGTTCGTGGCCCTGATGGTGGTCTACCTCGGCGGTGCGCCGAAGTGGATTTTCGCCCTCGCCATCCCCGTCCTTGGCGCCCTGGGCACGGCTTTCGTGGTGCTCTCCCCCTACCGCCTGGCCCGCGTCACGAGCTTCCTCAATCCCGAGGCGGATCCCCTCGGCAAGGGGCATCAAGCCCTCCAGAGCCTCGTGGCCGTGGGCAACGGCGGCCTGATGGGGGTCGGCCTCGGGGCGGGTCGGCAGAAGCTCTTCTACCTGCCCGAGGCCCACACGGACTTCATCTACGCAGTCATCGCCGAGGAGGCCGGCCTCATCGGCACAGTGGTCGTGCTCACGCTCTTCGTGGCCATCCTGTGGCGCGGCTACCGCATCGCCCAGCGGGTGGGCGACAGCTACCTGAAGCTCTGCGCCATGGGCTTTGTCCTGCTGCTGGTGGTGCAGGCGCTCATGAACATGAGCGTCGTGCTCTCCATGGCACCCAACAAGGGCATCCCCCTGCCCTTCATCTCCTTCGGCCCCAACAGCCTCATCACCAGCCTCATCTGCCTGGGCTTCCTGCTCGCCATCAGCAAGGAAACTGCCTGAAGCTCAGCCCAAGCGCAGAGGCTCCTCGTCGTCCTCGTCCACGAGGGTGATGTTGGAACCGCCACCGAGCAGGACCGCGTCCTCGAACATGTTCTTCAGCTTCGGCTCGAACCGCTCGGCCTGACCCAATCGAGGGTCCAGCTTCAGGTCCACGCCCGTGCGGGCGAGCCCCCTGAGCTCCGCCGCCTCCAGCTCGAAGAGAGCGCCTAGGACCTTCAGCGGATTCAGCGCGTGCATAGCCCCCAGGCGCGTGGCGAAGGTGAGGACAGCCTCTTCGAGGCGGGCCTCGAGGACAATGGTGCGCAGGTCCAGAGGCGCCTCTGCTTTGGCGCCACCGCGGTCCCAGAGCCAGGACTCCGCCCCGTGGAATTTGCGAAGTCCGGCCGCCACCCGCTCCCGGATCTCCGCAGGCACCTCCCAGCGCCACCGCGCCCGCAGGGCGAGTTCGCCTAGCGGCGTGGCATAGGCGGGCAGCGCAGCCCAGGTGTGAATGCAGAGGCCCCGCGGCAGCCGGCGGTTCAGGCGCTCTAGCAAGAGGGGCAGCGCTTCCGCAGGCTCCCGCTTCAGGACCGCGTCCATGCTCTCCGCCACGCCACTGACCTGGGCGGGCAGAGGCAGGCCGACACTGAGCAGTGGACGCGGACGCTTGCCCATGTCCAAGGCCAGATCGATGCCCTCGAGGCGGAACGCGTGCAGAAAGATTGCATGGAGATCGCCATCATCAAAGGAGAGCGCGCCATCTTCTTTTGAGTACGAAAACCGGATGAGCTGCCGCCTCGTATCAAGATGCCAGAGCGCGGCGCGGCGCTTCCGCGCCTGCTCGACGAGCGGCTTCAGGCTCGACTCAAGGGCGCGCAGGTCACTCCGTTCCGCCAGATCATGTCGAGCGGATCGGAGGATTTCTCCGGCATTCTCCACGAGGTCCGCTGCGATGACGGTCAGCATCCACGCAGCGGCGTCGAGGGTTCCCGCACCGTCGATGAAGGCCCGGATAGCCAGCAGTGGGGCGGGTTCCAGGCTGATGTTCGCAGTCTCCATGGCGGCGATGGTTGCCTGCAGCAGCTGTTTTCTGAGCTGAACTTCGACAGGAATCCCTGGAGGGGGGATACGTCCGGTTACGTAGCCAGGCTCGGAGTTGGACGGAGGAATGGAAGAGGGGGAGGTCATATTTGGCCCTTGGATTCCCAGGATGACAGGGTCGAAGGGGGTCAATCCCGGGAGCGATATCCACATCCACTGTGGGAACCCGCGGGCCGGAATCCAAGAATTCCTTTCAGCAAAAGCCACTTGCCTGATTGCCCGGTTTTGGTGGCAGGGGCGCTCGCGATTGACCGGTTGACATCTGCCTCTGGGTTCGTTCCTGGAACCACTCTTTGCCTTCTTTGCCCAGTCGAGGCAAGCTGGGAAGACTGCCATGATCCACGATCCCTACATCATTCCCCCGCTTCCCTCCGACTGGCCGTACCCACCCGGCGTGCCCCGCCTGCCCCTGGGCTGCCGCGTGAATCGGGAGCTGCCAGGCCTAGGTGGCGGCTGGCGCATCTGCACCCCCGGGGCCATCGAACCCGCGGGCGTGGCCGTGCCCGTCCCGGGAGCCTTCGGTCGCGGCGGCGTGCTGCGCATCGGCGACCTGGTGCTCCGCCCCTATCGCCGTGGGGGCCTCCTGCGCCACGTCAACGAGCGCACCTACCGCTCGAACCTCCGCTTCGCCGCCGAATACGCCGTGCACCGGGGACTCTGGGAGGCCGGCTTCCCCACCGTGGAACCCATGGGCTACGCGTGGCGCCCCGTGCGGTTCGGCGTGGAGGGTGTGCTGATCACGCGCCTAGCCGCAGGGGACTCCTGGCCCAACCGCTGGGACCTGAGCGCCGAGCGCGCCGGAGACATCCGTCGCGCCCTCACCTGTCTTTGCGAGTGGGGGCTCTGGTCGCCGGACCTGAACGCGACCAACGTGCTGCTGCCTCCCGGCGGCGGGGCACTCTTCCTGGACTGGGACCGCGCCGGCTTCACCGCCTCCGACGTCGATCTGATGCCCCGCTACCGGGCCCGGCTAGAGCGAAGCCTGCAAAAGCTCGGCGCCCCGGCCGAGGCCTTCTCGGTCATTGCACCAGAGCCGCGTCCGTGATGATGACCGGCTTCACCGGCAGGTTCAGGAAGTCGCTTCGCTTGTTGCTGGTCTTCACCGCCTTGATGCGGTCGACCACGTCCATGCCCTGGACCACCTTGCCGAACACGCAGTAGCCCCAGGTCTGGTCATTGGCCTTGCTCTTGAAGTCCAGCGCCGGGTTGTCCACCACGTTGATGAAGAACTCTGCGGCGGCGCTGTTGGGGTCCGGCGTGCGGGCCATGGCGAGAGTGCCCCGCTTGTTCTTCAGCCCCGCCGCCAGGGCGCGGTCCGCCTCATTGGGAATGGCGGGGTCCGTCCGCTTCTTGCCGAGGTAGTCCACGTACCCACCGCCCTGGATCATGAATCCCGGGATGACACGGTGGAAGATGGTCCCCTTGTACTGACCCTTCTTGACGTACTTCAGGAAGTTCTCCACAGTCTTCGGCGCGGCCTCCGGCTCCAGCTCCAGCAGGATCGGCCCCAGGGACGTGGTCAGCTTCACGCGGGGCTTTGGGCCAGCGGCCAGACTGAGCGTGGCGAGCGACAGCAGGACGGCGATCAGGGGGCGCATCAGGATCTCCGGGGATGCCCCATGGTAGCCGCAACCGGCCCTGATCAGTAGGCGCCCAGGCTCCGGGCCATGGCGTCCCGTTGGCCCTTGAAGCCCGGCTCTTCCCGGCTCTCCTTGATCACGGAGCGGGCCTGATCGCGCTGGCCCAGCTTCAGCATGGCCTGGGCCCGCATGAGGGCCACCCAGCCCCGCTGCTCCGGCGCGAGGGACTTGCCCGGATAGAGCGCAAGGGCCCCGCGGGCGTCGCCGACTTGCAGCCGCAGATCGCCGACCAGGATGCTCACGGGTTCGCGCAGCTCCACCTTCTCGGTCAGGCGCGTCAGCCAGCCTTCCGCCTCCGTGTGCCGCTGCGCTGCGGTCTCCTTGGGCCCCAGGGGGCGTTGGAGTAGCCGCAGGATCACCTTCACGCGCTCCGGGCCTGGCAGAGCCCTCGGCAGAGCGCTGCGGACGGCGGGCCAGTTCTCCAGGGCCGCCTCGGCTCGGCTCCGGACCAGGGCCTCTTCCGCCGTGTCCCCTTTGGGTGGAAGGAGAAGCTTCAGGATCTGCCTCGGCTGGGCCTCGGGCTGGACCTTGGCGAGCGCAGCCTTGCGCGGCGGAATCCGCTGGGCCGCAGGAACATCGGCCAGCAGCGAGGGCAGCACTTCCAGCAGACCGTGCACCGCGAAGAGCTCCGCGACCCCGATGCGCAGCCGGGCATCCAGTGCGCCGAAATGCCCTGGCTTCATTCGCGTCAACAGGTCTGCAGGAATTCCCTTCTCGAGGCGCTGCCCCACCCAGGCATTCCAGGCCTCGGCCCAGAGCTTCCGCACCTCCGCGCCTTCGCGCAGCACCTGGTCCATCTTGTCGACCAGGCTCAGGCACTCCTCCCACTGGGACTTGCCGACGAGCAGCCGCAATTCCACGACCTGGGCAGTCCCCTTGGGCAGGTTCTTGCCGCCCTTCCGCACTTCGGCCAGCAGCGACTCAGCGCTGGGCAGGTCCTTGGCATCGGGCAGGCTCCCGTCCGTCAGCAGGCTGGCGAGGGCCAGACGCGCGTCATCGGCCTGGGCGGACTTCGGGAAGTCCTTGACCAGCTTCCGGAGCACCTGGGCCGCACCCTTGGCATCGCCGGATCGGCCGAGCAGGCGGCCCCAGGCCAGCTCCAGACGGGGGGTCAGCTCGCTGCTTGGATACAGCCGGGCGAAGTCCTTGCGGGCGGACTCGGCCTGATCCCGGGCGCCGGTGACTGTGAGCACCTCGGCAATGGCCGCCAGCCCCCGCTCGCTGGGCTTCTGGCTGCCGCTGAAGGGCTTCAGAGCCTGCACGATGGGGAGCGCCTCCTGGGGCCGTCCCTGCTCCACCAGCAGCCAAATCAGCAGCTCCTGGGAGCCCCGCTTCCGCTCGGCGGGCATGTCCGAGGCGAGCGCCTGGTGGAGCCGGCCCTCGGCATCCTTGTAGCGCTTCTGGTTGAGGGCATCCTCCGCCAGGATCGTGTTGGCCTCCCCCATGAAGGGCGACTTCGGCCACTGCCGCTCCAGCTTCTTGAGTGCCACAGCCGCGCCCGGGAGGTTGCCCACCCGGGCCTCAAGCATGCCCTGGGCGTAGAGCACCAGCTCCCGCTCGGGCACCTTGCTGGACTTGAAGCTGTGCCCCTTCAGCCGGGCCAGCGCGGCCTTGATGGAGGCGGCGTTCTCAGCGCTGAGAGCCTCCTTGGCCAGCTCCGCGGCCTGGGCGTCGCTCATGGCTCCACTGTGCGCTTTGCCCTGCTTCGCCGAGGGCGCGGCGGCATGGGACGGTTCCTGCCCCGTAGCCAGGAGAGGCACGACCAGCAGCAGCGCCGCCGCCCCGAGCCGCTGGAGGCTCACGAAAGCCACCGGGCGAGGAGGTTCTTCTTGCCGTGCTCGAACTCCTCATCCGAGAGCATGCCCTTCCCTCTCAGGGTGGCGAGGCGCTCGAGGTCCGCCAGGGCATCCGGCTTCGCGACCCCGGCAATGGGCGACATCTGGTTGGCCAGGATCTCCATGCGCCCGAGGGTTGTCTCCAGCCGCTCGGCCCGCTCCGTCAGGGCCTTCACCTGGGCGCGCAGCTCATCCCGCTCGTGGGCCAGGTCCCGGCGCTCCATGAGCCGCCGCAGCGTGTTGCGGAACTGGTCAATCTGCATGGGCTTTGTGACGAAGTCAAAGGCGCCCAGCTCCATGGCCTCCGTGGCCTCGCGCACACTGCCGAAGCCCGTGAGCACCAGCACCGTGCAGCTGGGATTCTGCTTCAGGGCGCACTTGAGGACATCCATCCCGGTCTTCCCGGGCATCACCAGGTCCGTGATCACCAGATCGAAGGGAGGCTTCTCGCTCCGCAGCTTCAGCTCGGCCTCTTCCCCGGTCGAGGCGGTGACCACATGAAACCCCTCCTGGTTGAGGAGGGTCGAGAGGGTCTCCCGGGGCATGGGATCGTCATCCACCAGCAGCAGGCTGGGGGTCGGGCGATGGGGTGGAACGATGGGCCGGGTCAAGGGAATCCCCTGGTGTGATCTGACAATACCCTCTTCGGAGCGGATGCGCGGCAACTCAAGCCTTGGGGTTGTTCCTTTTGCTTCATGCGGCTCCCCTCAGCCGATAGACAAAGGCAAGCACCTGCGCCACGGCCTGGAAGAGCTCATTGGGAATGGGTTGGTCCAGCTCGACAGCGCGGTAGAGCGCCCGCGCCAGCTCCGGCCGCTCCAGGATCGGCACGCCCGTCTCCCGGGCCCGCTCCCGGATCTTGAGCGCCAGGTGGTCCAGCCCCTTGGCGACGCACACCGGGGCGGCGGTCTTCTCGTCATAGCGGAGCGCCACCGCCACGTGGGTGGGGTTGGTCACCACCACCGTCGCCTTGGGCACCGCAGCGAGCATCCGGCGGCGGGCCGAGGCCATCATGAGGCCCTTCTGCCGCTGCTTGACCTCGGGGCTGCCATCCGCATCCTTGACCTCGTCTTTCACTTCCTGCTTAGTCATACGGATGCTCTTCTCCCAGGAGCTCCGCTGCCAGGCAAAGTCTGCGACGGCAAGCACCAGCATGGCGAGCATCACATTGCGGTAGAGGGCGAAGACGGCGCTCTGGAAGAGGTCAAGGGAATGGCCCAGGGGCAATTTCAGGGTGGACAGCAGCACCGGCACCCGGGGCTCCAGGACCGAATAGGCCACCCAGGCCAGGATGGCGAACTTGGCCAGGCTCTTCACCAGCTCCACCAGGGACTTCAGGGCGAAGAGGCGCTTGAAGCCCTGGGCCGGATTCAACCGGTCGAATTTCAGCTGGAGCGGCTTGGTGTTGAAGCTGAACCCCCGCTGGCTGAAGCCCACCGCCATGGCCAGCAGCAGGTTGAGGGCGAGGAAGGGCAGCAGCAGCCGCCCGAGAATCTGCATCAGGTCGCCGACCAGGGTGATCCGGCCCGCCTCGGCCAGGGCCCCGGGCCGGGCCAGCTGAAGGAAGTGGGCCACCTGCTTCGCCAGGAGCGCCACCGTGGCGCTGCCCAGGCCCAGGAACAGGAAGAAGTTCCCCCAGAGCAGGATGGCGCCGTCAAAATCCGAGCTGCGCGGTGCCGAGCCCTCGTCCCGGGCCTTTTGTCGGCGGCGGGGGGTGGCGGTCTCGGTCCGTCCAGGATCCTGAGGCACCTCAGCCTCCCAGCAGCTTCAGGGCGAGCCTGGGACCGGACTCCAGCATGGGCCGCAACCAGGGACCCAGCTCCCGCAGGACCAGGCCCAGGATCACCATGCCGAGGGAGATCTTCAGGGGGAAGCTCAGCTGCAAAAGCTGCAGCTGGGGCATAAACTTGCCGGAGATCCCGAGGATCAGGTCCAGCAGGAACAGCACGGCCAGGACGGGGAAGGCCAGCTGGAAGCCCTTGGCCAGCAGCTGGCCGATCAAGGTGATGAGGCCCATGACCTGCAGCGGGACACCCTGCCCCATGGGCGCGACGCGGTAGCTGTCCACCAGGGCAAGGATGAGCTGGTGGTGCAGCCCGGTGACGAAGACCATGAGGGTCGCCATCTGCATCATCAGCGATCCGGAGACCGAGGCGCTCTGGCCTGTGGCGGGATCCAGGAACTGCACGAAGGAGAAGCCCATCTGCGTATCCATGAGCGTTCCTGCAAAGGCGACGGCCTCCAGGATCCAGGCGACCACGGTGCCCAGCAGCATGCCGATGGCCAGCTCGCCCGCCATCAGCGCCGCCAGCGCCGGGATACCCGTGGGCAGCACGGGAGCGGTCGGCAGCACCGGCAGGATCACTGTCGCCAGCAGGGCACCTACGGCCGCCCGGAGCTGCATGGGCATCTGCTCAGAGCCCAGGATGGGGAAGGTCGCCAGAAGCCCCGTGACCCGCGTCAGCACCAGCACCCAAAGGGCTGCCTTGGCCCCCGTGAGGGCCCAGAGCCCGGAGTCCATCAGGGTCGGCGTCATGGGCGACTCAGGACAGCTGCCGGACGAGGGTGTTGAACTCGGTGAACATGCGGGTCGTGAAGTGGACCATGGTCTGCATCATCCAGGGAAAGCTGAAGGCGACCACCAGCATCACGGCGATGACCTTGGGCACGAAGGCGATGGTCTGGTCCTGGAGGCTGGTCACGACCTGGAACACCGAGACGATGAGACCCACCACCAGCGACACCACCAGGGCCGGCCCCGCCACCAGCAGCGCCGTCTTGAGTGCTTCCTTGCCGATCTGCGCGATCACAAGCTCATTCACAGCCCACCTCCCGACCCATGGCCGATAGCCGATAGCTGACAGCCGCGAGCTTCATCCCGTATACCCCCGCACCAGGGAGCCCACGATGAGGTACCAGCCGTCCACCAGCACGAACAGCAGCACCTTGAAGGGCAGCGAGATCACCACTGGCGGCAGCATCATCATGCCCATGCTGAGCAGGATGCTGGCCACCACCATGTCCACCACCAGGAAGGGCAGGAAGATCATGAAGCCGATCTCGAAGGCGGTCTTCAGCTCACTGATGAGAAAGGCCGGCAGCAGGCACTCCATGGGCACGTCGGCCTTGGTCTTGGGCGCCGGGGCCTTGGCGATCCGCAGGAAGAGGCCCAGGTCCTTCTTTCGCGTGTGGCGCAGCATGAACACCTTCAGCGGCGCCCCCGTGCGCTCCAGGGCCTGCTCAGTGGTCAGCTCGTTGCGCTGCAGGGGCTGGAGGGCGGTGGTGTTAATCTCCCGGGCCGTGGGCGCCATGATGAAGAAGGTCAGCACCAGCGACAGGCTGATGAGCACCTGGTTCGAGGGCGTCTGCTGCGTGCCGAGCCCCTGGCGGAGGAAGTGCATCACCACGGCGATGCGGGTGAAGCTCGTGGCGGTCATGAGAATGGTCGGCGCCAGGGAGAGGACGCTGAGGAGCAGCACTGCCTGGAGGCTGGTGCTCAGGGCCGGGCCTGAGGGCGTCTTGCTGAAGTCCACCGTCACCGAGGGCAGCGGGGCCGCAGGCTGGGCGCAGAGGCTCGCCGCCGCCAGGAGCAGCAGGACCGCCGGCAGCCAGCGCAGCAGGCGGCTCACCGGCCACCCCCGCCCTGCTTGAGGAGCGCCTCCATCTCCTTCACCGGCACCGGACGGCCCAGGTCCACCTGCCGGGACAGGGCCTCGTCGAAGGTGCCGGGTTCGCCCCGGTCGCCGGGGTCCAGGCGGGAGAGCAGGCTGATGCTCTGGGGGGTCAGGGCCAGGAGGAAGCGCTCGCCCTCGACCTCCAGGATCGACACGAAGCGGCGGTCGCCCAGGGCCAGGGTCTCCTCGACCCGCAGCTTGCCGCCGCCGCTGCCGGGCAACCGGCCGCGGCCATATTTCTTCAGGCCCCAGAGGCTGGCGCCCGCCAGGCCCAGCACCAGGACCAGGGAACCGAAGGCTCGCCAACCCGAGGCCGGGGCCTCCGGGGCCTGGGCCTGCGTCGGTTTTCCGTCTTCGAGCGTCAAGGGAGCCTGCAGTTCCTTCTCGGAGGCCGTGGGCGGCAGGGGCGCCGACGTCGAGCCCTGGGCCCCAAGACCCAGGCCCGCCAGCAATCCAAAGAGCAGCACCATCCGTCGCAGCACGACAAACTCCCGACACAGGCAGGGAGTAGGGCGAGAGGGATGCCAGGACTAGGTCGGATGCGGTAGGCGCACGTCAAACAGCACCTTCCAGGCCCCGGACTCGAGGCTCCAGACGCGCAGGAAGCTCGCCGCCCCCCCCTTGGCTGAGGCCGGGGCCTCGCCACAGGTCCACGCCAGGTCTCCGCTGGGGGCCACCTGGAGCCGGACGGGCTCCCATCGGCTCCCCGCGGGGTCCTTCGCCAGCAGCGCCCCGATGGCCACCTGTCCCCGGGCCGGAGCAGCCCCCGGACGCAGGATGCGGGCGTCCCGGGCCAGCCAGGGGAGCAGCCCCAACCCCCCTCGCTCAGCCCAGGCCACCGCCAGGGCTGCCTCTGCCTGGCGCAGGGTCCGGGCCGCTCCCAGGGGGACCGCCGCGCCCAGGGCCGGCCCGAGAGTGCCCCCGGCCGGGGCCGCGAAGGGCTCGCTGGGCTTGTCGGGCGCCGGGTGGGGCACGCCGATGTCGGCCACCACCTTCCACCCGCCAGTGCCCTGTCGCCGCCAGAGCGAGAGGTAGTGGCCCTGGGCCTGGGCCGGAGCTCCCGGCTTGGCGGCATAGGTCCAGGGGCCGAAGCTCCAGGCCAGGTCCCCGGACGCGGCCAGGCCCATGGCTTCCGGATACCAGGCCAGGCTCCCGGGATCCCCCGGAGTGGCCCCGTAGGCCGCCTGGACCGAGGTCATCCGGGGCGTGAAGACCCCGGCATCCTCGGCCAGCCAGGCCAGGAACGCTGCCCGGATGCCCGCCTGGGAGGCCTGGCGGGCGAAGGCCAGCTCCGCCTGAAGCACCGGCTCCAGCGCCTGGGCCTGGGCCCCAGTCACCGAGGCCAGGAACAACCCCACAAAGGCCAGCAGCGGGTGGACCATGGGGAGCCTCCGGGAAACCGCCACCCTACCACCGTTGCGGCCCACTCCAGCAGGGCGTAGGGTTGAACCCTTGCCAGCCTGCGGAGTTGCCATGCCTGCCTTCCAGCTCACCCTGAGCGGCCTCGGCCCCGAGAGCTTCACATGATCCCGGGCGTGGTCCTGGCGGCGGGCTCCGGCCGGCGCATGGGCGGACCGAAGGCCCTGCTGGAGCTCGACGGCGAGACGCTGCTGCAGCGCGCGGCGCGCCTCCTTGGTGGGGCTGGTTGCAGCCCTGTCTACGCAGTCGTCGGGGGATGGGACCCGGGTGTGGTGGACGCCATCCTGGTTCCAAATTTCGAAGCAGCCGAAGGCATGGCCAGCTCTATCCGGGCCGGAGTGCGCGCCCTGCCAAAGACGGCCCCCGCCGCCCTCTTCCTCGCCGTGGACCAGCCCGCGGTGGACGAACCGCTCCTGCGCCGCCTGCTGGCGCTGGCCGCATCGGACCCGGACCGGCCCGCCGCCTGCGGCTACGGTGACACCTTGGGCATTCCCGCCGTGGTGCCCCGGCGCCTGTTTCCCGACCTGCTCAGCCTGCGCGGCGACCGGGGGGCCAAGGCCGTCCTCCTGCGGGAGCAGGCGGCGGTCCTGCCTTTTCCGGAAGGCCTCGCCGACCTGGACACGCCCGAGGACCTGGACCGGCTCAGGCGCTGAGCGCGGACTTCTTCTGGGCGTGATCGTAGCGCTTGCGGGCGTGCTCGAGCTCCCCGAGGTGCATTCCCGCCCAGTCGCAGAGGGCGCTCATGGGCTCGATGAGGGTGTGGCCCAGCAGCGTCAGCTCGTATTCCGTGCGCGGCGGGACTTCCGGATAGACGTGGCGGGTGACCAGACCATCCCGCTCCAGCTTCCGCAGGGTCTGGGTGAGCATCTTCTGGCTGATGCCGCCCACCTGGCGGTGCAGCTCGCCGTAGCGCTGCCGCCCACGAGACAGCAGGTAGATGAGCAGCGTGGTCCACTTGTCGGCGATGAGATCCAAGGCCTGCCGGGTCGGGCACTGGGCGCTGAAGACGTTGGGAGCCAGGGAACAGGCTTTGCGAACCATTGGGTGCCTACCTTCCAAAAAGGTGCCTACTTTCTTTTTGATCGTAACAATCTAGAGTCTGGAATACGGGCCGGATGATTGCAAGCCCGATAGGAGCAGCCATGACCAAGATCAGCATCGTGTTTCACAGCGGCTACGGCCACACCAAGGTCCTCGCGGAGCAGGTGAAGGCTGGCGCCGACCAGGTGCCCGGCGCCGAAACCCGCCTCATCCCCGTGGAAGAGGTTGACGCCCACTGGGCGGACCTGGAGACCTCGGACGCGATCATCTTCGGCAGCCCCACCTACATGGGCAGCGTCAGCGGCCCCTTCAAGACCTTCATGGATGCCAGCTCCAAGCCCTGGTTCGAGCAGAAGTGGAAGGACAAGGTGGCCGCTGGCTTCACCATCAGCAGCAGCCCCAGCGGCGACAAGCTGAACACCCTGCAGACCTTGATGATCTTCGGCATGCAGCACGGCATGATCTGGGTCGGCACGGCGGAGCTGCCGGGCGGCGAGGGCGGCATCAACCGCCTTGGCAGCATGACCGGCGTCATGGCCCAGGCGGGCCAGGTGCCCCCGGAGGTCGAGCCCAACGAAGCTGACCGGAAGACCGGCCAGGTGTTCGGGCGCCGGGTGGCCGAGGTCACCGCCCGCTGGAAGCGGGGCGCTTGAGCGTTTCTGGCTGTCGTGACGCTGATTGGGCTCGAATCCGTTACCCTGAGGGCCGCCACAGGAGCCCCTCCATGTCCTCTCTCATCCATGACCTCACTGACAAGACCTTCGCCCAGGCCGTCTCCAGCGGCCTCACCGTGGTGGATTTTTGGGCACCCTGGTGCGCCCCTTGCCGCGAGCTGGCCCCAATCACCGAGGCCCTGGCCGCGGAGCTCAGGGGCAAGGTGACCTTCGCCAAGCTGAATGTCGACGACTACACGCCCCTCTCCGAGCAGTACGACGTGCTGAGCATGCCCACCCTCGTGATCTTCAAGGATGGCGAACCCCTGGACCGCATCGTGGGCACCCTGCCCCTCGACCAGCTGCGGGTTCGCATCCAGAAGTCCCTCTAAATCTGAATCAACCCGCTTTGAGGCACCCATGACCACCCTCTCAGGCGAAAGCCTCCTTCAGCAGCTCAACTGGCGCTACGCCACCAAGAAATTTGATACCACGCGGCAGATCTCCGCCAGCGACTGGGCCGTGATCGAGCAGGCCCTGGTGCTGTCTCCCTCCAGCTACGGCCTGCAGCCCTGGAAGTTCATCGTGGTGACAGACCCAGCGCTCAAGGCCAGCCTCCGGGCTGCCAGCTGGAACCAGGCCCAGGTGGAGGACTGCAGCCATCACGTGGTCTTCACCGCCAAGACCGACATCACCGAGGCCGACGCCGACCGTTTCCTGGCCCGGACGGCAGAGGTTCGTGGCGTGACCCTCGAGAGCCTCGCCGGGTACAAAAAGTATCTCATCGGGGACCTGGTGCATGGCCCGCGCCACGCCATCATCGGGGAGTGGGCGGCCCGCCAGGCCTACATCGCCCTGGGCAACCTCATGACCTCCGCCGCCGTGCTGGGCGTGGACGCCTGCCCCTTCGAGGGCCTCGAGCCGGACAAATACGACGAGATCCTCGGCCTCGTGGGTACCGGCTTCCACACCGTCTGCGCCTGCCCCATGGGCTACCGTTCCACAGAGGACAAGTACGCCAGCACCCCCAAGGTGCGCTTTGAAGCCTCGGACGTCGTCGAGCACCGGTGAGGCAGCCATGCTGACCCGCGCTCTCGGCACCCAGGGCCTCACGGTCTCGGCCTTGGGCCTGGGCTGCATGGGCATGTCCGACTTCTATGGCCGCCGGGATGACGCCGAGTCCACGGCCACGATCCAGCACGCCATGGACCGGGGCGTCACCCTCTTCGATACTGCCGATGTCTATGGTCCGCACACCAACGAGGTGCTGGTGGGCAAGGCCCTGGCCGGAGTGCGAAACCGGGTGGTGCTCGCCACCAAGTGCGGCATCCTCCGGGATCCCTCAGACCCCAACGTCCGTGGGGTCTGCGGCCGCCCCGACTACATCCGGAGCGCCTGCGAGGCCAGCCTGCGCCGCCTGGGGGTGGAGACCATCGACCTCTACTACCTGCACCGGGTGGACCCCGAGGTGCCCATCGAGGACTCCGTAGGCACCATGGCCGAGCTGGTGGCCCAGGGCAAGGTGCGCTTCCTGGGCCTGTCTGAGCTCAGCCCGGCCACCCTGCGCCGGGCCTACCAGGTGCATCCCATCACCGCCATGCAGTCCGAATACAGCCTCTGGACCCGCGATCCCGAGGACGGCATCCTCCAGGCCTGCCGCGAGCTGGGGGTGGGCTTCGTGCCCTTCAGCCCCCTTGGCCGCGGCTTCCTCACCGGCCAGCTCCGCCGCTTCGAGGACTTCGAGCCCGACGATTCCCGGCGCCTCTCCCCGCGGTTCCAGGGCGAGAACTTCCAGAAGAACCTGAACCTGGTGGCCCGCATCGAGGACATGGCCGCCGCCCGCGGCTGCACCGCCTCCCAGCTGGCCCTGGCCTGGGTCCTGGGCCAGGGCGGCGACCTCGTCCCCATCCCCGGCACCAAGCGGCGGGACCGGCTGGACGAGAACCTCGGGGCCCTCGAGCAGGTGCTCTGTCCCGGCGAGTTGCAGGAGCTGAGTGGTCTGTTCCCCCCGGGCGCCGCCGCTGGACTGCGGTATCCCGAGGGGCTGATGCACCTGGTCAATCGCTGAGGCAGACCAGTCCTAACAGACCCGGGCGGGCCATGGGAAACTGGGGGCGTTCCACCGGAGCACCCCATGACCAGCGCCTCGCCCGTCCCCATTGTGACCGCCCCCCGGGGCACGCACCTGCACTGCAAGGGCTGGGTCCAGGAAGCCGCCCTGCGCATGCTCATGAACAACCTGGACCCCGAAGTCGCCGAGCGGCCCGAGGACCTGGTGGTCTATGGCGGGCTGGGCAAGGCCGCTCGGAACTGGGACTGCTTCCACGCCATCGTGAAAGAGCTGAAGCACCTCAATGACGACGAGACCCTGCTGGTGCAGAGCGGCAAGCCCGTGGGGGTGGTGAAGACCCACGTGGACGCCCCCCGGGTGCTCATCGCCAACTCCAACCTGGTGCCGAAGTGGGCCACCTGGGAGGTCTTCCGCGAGCTGGATCAGAAGGGCCTGATGATGTACGGGCAGATGACCGCTGGCAGCTGGATTTACATCGGCAGCCAGGGCATCGTGCAGGGTACCTACGAGACTTTTGCCGAGGCCGCCCGCCAGCACTTCGATGGCACCCTCGCCGGCACTTGGACTCTCACCGCGGGTCTGGGTGGCATGGGCGGCGCCCAGCCCCTGGCCGTGACCATGAACGGCGGGGTCTGCCTCGCCATAGAAGTAGACCAGACCCGCATCCAGAAGCGCCTGGACACCCGCTACCTGGACGAGTGGACCGACAGCCTGGACGAGGCCGTGGCCCTGGTCGAGCGCTACGTGGCCCGCCGTGAGGCCCGCAGCATCGGGCTGCTGGGCAATGCCGCCGAGGTGCTGCCCGAGTTGCTGAAGCGGGGCCTGAAGCCCCACCTGGTCACGGACCAGACCTCGGCCCACGACGAATACAACGGCTACATTCCCGCAGGGCTCTCCCTCGAGCAGGCCGCCCTGCTGCGCCAGGAGCAGCCCGAGGCCTACGTCCAGCGGGCCCTGGCCTCCATGCGCACCCACGTCGAGGCCATGCTGGGGTTCCAGGAGCAGGGCTCGGTAACCTTCGACTACGGCAACAACCTCCGCGCCCAGGCCCAGCGGGCCGGCTGCGAGCAGGCCTTCGCCTTCCCGGGCTTCGTGCCGGCCTTTATCCGGCCCCTGTTCTGCAAGGGCATTGGCCCCTTCCGCTGGGTGGCCCTGTCCGGGGACCCCGCCGACATCGCCGTCACGGACGCGGCCATGATGGAGCTGTTCCCGGACAACGAAGGCCTCCACCGCTGGCTGAAGGCCGCCCAGGAGAAGATCGCCTTCCAGGGGCTGCCCGCCCGCATCTGCTGGATCGGCGCGGGTGAACGCCACCTGGCGGGCCTGAAGTTCAACGAGCTGGTACGCACCGGCCAGGTGAAGGCGCCCATCGTCATCGGCCGGGACCACCTGGACAGCGGCAGCGTCGCCAGCCCCAACCGCGAGACCGAGGCCATGAAGGACGGTAGCGACGCGGTCTCCGACTGGCCCCTGCTCAACGCCCTCACTGCTGCCAGCGGCGGGGCCTCCTGGGTGAGCTTCCACCACGGCGGTGGCGTGGGCATGGGCTACAGCCAGCACAGCGGCGTGGTCATCGTGGCCGATGGCACTGAGCGCGCGGACCGCTGCATTGCCCGGGTGCTCTGGAACGATCCGGCCCTGGGCGTCTTCCGCCATGCCGACGCCGGCTACGAGACGGCCCGGGAACACGCGGAATCCATCGGCCTGCACATCCCCATGAGGGCCTGAGCCCACGGTATCCTGGCAGCCCCACCGAGGTTTCCATGGCCGTCCGTCTGCCCCAGCTGCTGTCTGTCTTCCTGCTCTGCCTGGTCCTGGGCGCGGAGCAGAAACCCAAGGGCGCTGCCGCGCCGCCACCGCCGCCCGCCGGGCCCACGGTGACCGCCGCCCAGCTGGTGGCCCTGAAGGCCCGCAGCATCGGCCCCGCCATCATGGGCGGCCGGGTCTCGGACCTCGCCGTGGACCCGGTCCGGCCTGACACCTTCTACGTGGGCCTCGCCACCGGGGGCGTTTGGAAGACCACCAACGCGGGCGGCACCTTCACACCCCTCTTCGACAAGCAGCCGGCGGCCTCCATCGGCGCCCTGGTCGTGGCCCCCTCGGATCCGAAGGTGCTCTGGGTCGGCACCGGCGAGGCCAATGACCGCAACAGCTCGGGCTGGGGCAACGGCGTCTACCGCTCCACCGACGGCGGCGCCACCTGGAGCCACGTCGGGCTGGGCGACAGCAAGGCCATTCCCCGCATTGTGGTGCACCCCAAGCAGCCGGACACCGCCTGGGTGGCCGTCATGGGCGACCTCTGGACGCCGGGCGGCGCGCGGGGCCTCTTCAAGACCACGGACGCGGGCAAGACCTGGAAGGCCGTCCTGAAGGCCCCGGGTGGCCTGGACATGCGGGTGGGCTGTGGAGACGTGGTCCTCGATCCAGCCACGCCCGACACCCTCTACGCGGCCCTCTACGCCCGGCGTCGCACGCCCTGGTCCTTCAGCTACGGCACCGCGGCGAGCGAGGGCAGGGACGCCGGCGGCCTCTTCAAGAGCACCGACGGGGGGACCACCTGGCAGAAGCTGGACCAGGGCCTGCCGACCCTCACCGGCCGCATCGGCCTGGATGTGTCGCGCAGCAACCCCCGGATCGTCATGGCCGTGATCCAGAGCGACCGGGGCGGCACCGGCGGCATCGACGAGCTGCTCAGTCGGGAGGGGGGCGTCTTCCGCTCCGAGGACGGCGGCGACCACTGGACCCGAGTCAACGCGCTGAACCCCCGCCCCTTCTACTTCAGCCAGGTCCGCATCGACCCGGTGAACCCCCAGCGCGTCTATGTGGGCGGCTACATGCTGCACGTCTCCGAAGACGGCGGCCGCACCTTCCGCGAGGACCTCTTCGGCAAGGTGCACGCGGACTGCCACGCCCTGGCCTTCCCCAAGGCCGACCCCCCGCCGGTGGAGGCACCCGAGCCCGGCGAGCCCGCCCGGCCCGGCATCACCTCACGCCTGCTGCTGGGCACGGACGGCGGGGTCTACCAGAGCTACGAGGCCGGCCAGACCTGGCTGCACCTCGACCGGCTGCCCGCAGGCCAGTTCTATCGCATCGCCCTGGATGACAGCACCCCCTACCGCATCGCCGGGGGACTCCAGGACAACCTCAGCTGGGTGGGACCCAGCGCCACGCCCACCAAGGACGGCATCCGCAACAGCGACTGGACCAACATCGAGGGCGGGGACGGCTTCTCATGCGTGTTCGATCCTCTGGACCCCAACACCATCTACGCCGAGAGCCAGGAGGGCATGGTCCATCGCTTCAACCTCCGCACCGGCGAGATGAAGCTGCTGCGGCCCAGCCCCTCCGAAGGCCAGCCCGCCTTCCGCTTCAACTGGAACGCCCCGCTCCTCGGCAGCCGCCACGCCAAGGGCACCCTCTACCTGGGTGGCAACCGCGTCTTCCGGCTCACGGACCGCGGCGAGCGCTGGACGGTCATCAGCCCCGACCTCTCCACCCAGGATCCCCTGAAGACCACCGCCACCGGCAGCGGCGCCGAGACCTACGGCGTTGTCTACACGCTGGCCGAGTCGCCCCTCAAGGCGGGCCTGCTCTGGGCGGGCACCGATGACGGCAAGCTCTGGCGGACCGACGATGACGGCGCCCACTGGACAGATCTCAGCGCCACCGTGCCCGCCGCGGCCCGGGGTCACTGGGTGAGCCGTGTCGAGGCCAGTGCGCACGATCCCAAGGTGGCCTACCTCACGGTCGACGCCCACCGCACCGGCAGCTATGTCCCACTAGTCTTCCGCACCGCCGACAGCGGCCAGACTTGGCAGAGCCTCGCGACGAACCTGCCCCCGCAGGTGCCCGTGAAGGTGCTGCGCGAGGACCCGGTAAACCCGGACCTGCTGTTCGCAGGCACGGAGGCCGGGCTCTACACGAGCCTGGACCGGGGCGGTTCCTGGGTGAAGCTCGGCGGCCTGCCCGCCGTGGCCGTGGATGACCTGCAGATCCAGGCCCGGGAGCATGACCTGGTCATCGCCACCCACGGCCGCAGCCTCTACGTGCTGGACGACATCGCGCCTCTGGAAGGCCTCACCCCGGCGGCCCTGGCCAAGCCCCTGGAACTGTTCCCGGCCCGGCCCGCGCGGGGCGCCTACCTGCTGCCGGGCTGGGAAGACTCTGCCGGCCAGGGCACCTACCGCGGCGAGAACCCGCCCGAAGGTGTGCTGCTCACCTACTGGCTCCGGGACCTGGGCGAGGAGCAGCCCACCCTCAGCATCACCAATGAAGGCGGCCAGCCCGTGGCGTCCTTCAAGCTCCCACGCACGCCCGGCCTGGGCCGGGTGAGCTGGAATCTGCGGCCCACCAAGGACCTGCTCACCCCCTACGGCGGCCTAGGTGCCGACAAGTTCGTGCGGCCGGGCACCTATACCGCCACACTCAGTCTGGGGCCGGCCAAGGCGCAGCAGAAGCTGCAGGTCACCATCGCCCCCGGCATCGAAACCCGCTGACCAGCACCCACCGAGAGTCCCCATGTCCCGACCCTGCCCCTGCGCCTCCAAGAAGACCTACGACCGCTGCTGCGGCCCCTACCATGCGGGTGCGTCCCTGCCGGAGACCGCGGAGCTGCTTATGCGCTCCCGCTACGCCGCCTATGCGCTGGCCAAGGTGGACTACCTGATCGCCACCCTGCCCGAGGCCAAGCGCGCCGGGGAGAACCGCGACGAGCTGCTCCAGTATTGCCGCTCCGTCAGCTTCGTCGGCCTCAAGATCGCCGCGAAGGAGAAAGGCGGAAAGGGCGACGACACCGGCATCGTCACCTTCCATGCGAGCATCCAGAACAACGGCCGCCGCAGCCTCCACATCGAGACCAGCACCTTCGCCCGGGAGGGCGGGAAGTGGGTCTATGTGGACGGCATCGTGAAGCCCTAGGCCGAGCCCCGGGACAGTTACGCCGGCAAAAAAACGATTCATCGCGGAATAGCGTGTGCCAAAGTGTGGACCTTTATGAGGTTGTGCCGCGCAAGGGGACTCCGCACCCGGACCAGATCATCCCCGGCCCAGGGGCGTTCCCATTCGGGCGCATAGACCTGA
>Ga0194052_1000525_pt1 | contig 24486 bp, 21 predicted proteins | sample SepL226m_MetaG_FD_160117 | JGI IMG/M metagenome (GOLD analysis project Ga0194052, IMG submission 160117) | Anoxic zone freshwater microbial communities from boreal shield lake in IISD Experimental Lakes Area, Ontario, Canada - Sep2016-L227-6m | ecosystem: Environmental > Aquatic > Freshwater >...
GATATTCCTGAAGATGAGATAAATTAATTGAGAAAACCCGCCATAAAATAAACTTTCTGGCGGGTTCTTTGTCTAAAACAAAGAGGTTCAAATAAAATGCAAAACCCAATCGTTTCAGTCGTAATCCCCTGCTATAACGAAGAAGGCTCTATTGAAAAACTTTACAGCTTAATTCGCGAGCAGTTTAATAATCTCGGAATAACTACAGAAATTATATTCATCGACGATGGTTCTACCGATACCAGCCGGGATATAATTCGCCAATTAGCTGCGACTGACCCATTATGTAAAGCAGTCTTCTTCCGCAAAAATAGCGGTAAAGCTGCCGGATTAGATACCGGATTCAGAATAGCACGCGGACATTTTATAATTACCATGGACGCCGACTTGCAGGATGACCCGACTGAAATACCTCGATTTCTGGAAGCATTAAAAACTGCTGATGTCGTAAGTGGTTGGAAAGAAAAACGTCTGGACCCAATCGGGAAAACATTTCCATCAAAAATATTCAACTGGACTGTCCGACATTTCACCAATTCAAAGCTTCATGATATGAATTGCGGTTTTAAAGGCTATCGCGCTGAAGTTTTAAAAGAAGTAGTTTTATATGGTGAATTGCATCGTTATGTGCCAGCTTTAGCAGCAGCACGTGGATTTAAAGTCGTAGAGTTATCTGTTACCCATCACCCGCGCACCACCGGTGTCAGCAAGTATGGTTGGGAAAGATTTCTGCGCGGATTTTTCGACCTTGTAACTGTAGTCTTTATTACAAAATACCGAAATAGGCCACTTCATTTCTTTGGAAATTTCGCCATAAGCTTTTTTGTAATTGGCTTACTTTTTACTTTCTTTTGGGGTTCATTTTCAACTCTTGATAAAAGTGTATTTACTGGAATCATGTTAAATATTTCTATAGGTACTATATTGTTAGCACCTATTCTTTTATGTCTGGGAATAATCGCAGAACAGCAACTATTCTATAATTATCGCAAAGGTCAGCAACCGCCAATTGCAGAAACCATAAATATTTCAGAGGAAGCATAGAGTATAAAAAAAACACCGCCTATAAAGACGGTGTTTTTTAATTATTTACGATTTAAAATTATCTTGCAATAATTGAACCATTTATTACTTCATATTTGAATACATTATCTTTATCACCCAGACCATACGCATCAGTATCTGTTGTTGTCAGTAATGTTTGACCACCGGAAGCAACAGCGTCTAATAATGCAGCACGTCGAGTACCATCTAATTCAGATAAAATATCGTCAAGCATAAGAATCGGGGTTTCTTCAAACATTTTAGTCAGCAACTGGAACTCTGCGATGCGCAAAGCTAAAGCAGCGGTTCTGCCTTCACCTTGTGAGCCATATCTGCGAACATCTTTGCCTTCAACTAAAATACGCAAATCATCACGATGTGGTCCGGCAGCGGTTAATCCACGACGCAACTCATCTGGAACTGACTCTTCTAATGCCAGTAAAAGAATTGCATGTAAATCTTCGCGATTACATTCGTTTAAATCAGCCTCTGTCCAGCCTGGAACGTATTCTACAACCATTTCTTGTGAAGAATTAGTTAAACGCTGGTAAATATCGCGAGTTAAAGCTGAAATATTGCGAATAAAACGTAAACGAATATCAAGAATACGAGCACCGGCAGTTGCCACACCCTGGCTCCACGGCCAAAGGTCATCAGTGTTGCCATCACGGTCGCGCAGTTCTTTCAATAAACGATTACGCTGGTCAAGATTTGTTTTATACTGCTGCGCAGCAGCTGTATAGCTCTTGCTCATAACACCAAGGTCTACGTCCATGAAATTTCGGCGATTCTGCGGTTCGCCACGTACAATTTCAAGGTCTTCAACCATGAAGAGCACTAACGGAGTAAGGCCGGACAAGTCTTTCGGCATTCTTTCGACATCGTTAATCTTCAGTTTTTTAACTGCTCCACCCGCTGGCATAGACTTGTCAGTCTCTTGTTTTCGGGCCAGATCAATCTCAACAGTAAAATCACCACGTCGTTCGCTGTAGAACTCGGCTGTTACACGTGCAGTGTCTTGACCCCACGTGATAACTTCAGCATCCTGCCAGAAACTGGCACGGGCTGAACGTCCTGTAGCGCATAAATATACTGCTTCCAACAGGTTTGTTTTACCCTGTGCGTTGGCTCCAGCAAATAAATGTGCGCCTGTCGATAACTCAATAGTGAGTTCAGAATAATTTCTGATGTTTTCTAATGTTAATTTTCTTATTTCCACGACCAAATATAAACACAAATTTCAACTTTTGGCAAGAATTTTTCAAAAAAAAGAAATATCATTGTTTGACAATGTTAATTTTAATGGTATAATTAGTTCTGCCACATTAAAACCTTGGGGGCGTAATTGGTTTCGACGGGTGATGGAGTGGCGTTGGAAGCGAGCCGTGGCGCCTGGCCACGCTAATCACGGGCAAAAAAAACTAACTGCCAACAACACGCAGTATGCTCTTGCTGCCTAATAAGTAGCATTAAGCAAAAGCTTCGTCTTAACGGAGCCGTCTTAGCTTAGTTCCGGGTCGGTAGGGATTAACAAGGCGTAATATAAATCCGGCTACACCAAGGTCTGTAGTCCTGCAGATCCTTGGGTGATACTTGAACCAGGGCTGGCGCGTGTGAGTCTGCCGTTGGACAGCACACCGCAAGATTAACCATCGGCTGCGCTCGGAGATACTGACGTGGCACATTGTTCGGACGGGGGTTCAACTCCCCCCGCCTCCACCATGATTCTCATCGTTATTGAACAAAACGATGATATAACAAAAGTATGAATATTGATTTGAAAAAATGTTTGAAGAACGTACAGCTAACTTCCCCGATGATATTAAAAAAGTTCATAATCATAGCAGTCAACATCGCGAAGAAATTTTAAGCAGTACAATTTGTGGCTGCTTTTATTGTTGTAAAATATTTTCGCCATCTGAAATCGATGACTGGTGCGATGAAGATATAAATGATGAAGGACAAACTGCACATTGCCCTAAATGTGGAATTATTGGGGATAAATCTGGTTATGAGATAACAAAAGATTTTCTCGCTAAAATGAATAAATATTGGTTTAATTAATTTCTACTTCACTTTGACTTCAGAAGGTTATATCTTTCATATTGAGCAAGGCAATCAATCTGAATTGCTGAATAATAATAACCTTTACGAAAGCCAATTCAAACATAATATTAATTAAATTCAGTCTAATCTTATATTGACAATCATCCCTTAGATTTGTACCTTTATCATAATGATTAATAAATATTATAAATAGAGGTAGCAAAATGGAAATATGGAAAATTGAAAGCAATCCTATTAAACAGTTGATTATGTCATGTTTAATATCAATAGTCGGCCTTATTTTTGTTATTGGCTTGCGTAATGCTGACATTCATGCTTCATCTAATATCATGGCTGGCTATTTATTAGGATGGCTTTTATTATTGATTGGAATTGCAAGTATTCTTGCTTTCACCAAACAATATATCACAGTAGACCCCATAAAACGCTGCATAACAATCGAAGATATTAATGTGTTAGGCAGCAAAATTATAACACTGTCGTTTGACGAAATTATTGATATCCGGGTTGCTGAAATAGGTAAACGTTCTAATTACACTGTTACTTATTATGTATCACTAAGGTTAAAGTCAGGGAAAACATTTCCACTTTTCTTTCCGGCTTATTATGATGGCAGGTGGGATGTATCAGTAGCGGAAAATAGATGCAGTCGATTGAAAGAATACATTCAACATTTAGTGAAATAAATTACCGATAAAGAAAACTTTTACATTACTTTAAACGTCTATAGTAATTAAAATCTCAAAAAGGGGTCTGTTTATGTCGAAAAGTATATTTGCGGTTTTATTTTTATATTATTTAATGCTTATTTCATCTGTTAATATTAATGGTGAAATGCTATCACTCTCAAAAGCTGTAAACGGAGCAAAAACAGGTTCTACTGTCAAATTATCCGCTGGTACATATCAAGGTGGTATCACGCTTCCACAAGGGATTAGCCTCAAGGGTGCTGGTGTAGGAAAAACTATAATTGATGCTTCGAATCTACCTGTTGGTATAGAAATTTCTGGTGGTACAAAAGCTGTATTATCTGACTTTACAATCTCGGGTGCAACACGGATAAATATCGCAGTCCATGACTCCGCAGATACAACAGTTCGATGTATACGAACTACCAGCAGTATAAATGGTATCACATTTACAAATGTTACGAATGGACGCATGGAAAATGTTATAAGTGATAATAATCGATACGGACTGGTAGCCGGAGCAGGAAAAAACAATGTTATTGTTAATTGTACTGCTGCCCGCAATTCAAGCCTTGGTATTAGTCTCTCATCAGGTTATGGTACTACTGCATTTAACAATTGTATTACAGAAAGCGCTACTGGTATATATCTTGGCAGCAAACTGTCAAATGCTAAAATTGATTATAATTTATATTCTGCTTTATACGCTGGTAAATTAGAAGGTCAACTCGGTCGTAAATCCATTGGGGAATGGAATTATTTATGCGGTCAGGATGAACACTCCATTACAATCCCGATAGTATTCAAAAACCCTGAAGCTGGTGATTTCACTCCGGTTAATGCACTTTCATGGGCTTTAAACCGCACTCCGGTTACTGGTTTCGGAATAGAAAAGTTTGCGAATTATTCTGCACCATCTTACGACATTCTTGGCAATAAACGCACAAAATCAATTGATCTGGGTGCATATAATGCAAGCCTTCCCCCACCCCGAAATGCTGATGGTATATTTATCGTAAAAACAGGCACAGGAATCACCAGTGCAGGCATATTCACAAAAGAAGGAAAAGAAATTTGCTATCTTTTTCATAATCTTCCTCTCGAAAAAGGAACTTATTCATTTTGGCTTCCGTCACGTGATTTCCAATATAAACCTATCTCTGCCGGTACTTATGAAGTGAGATCCGTCGAGAGCAAATTAAAGTGGGATTACCTGTGTAAAATTGGCGATACAGGTAAAGAATCTCCATTTGGTGCAGATGCTTCTTTGGGAGCAGCACGAATATCTTTTGATGAACAAGGGCATTTATTGGCAGGCAATGATGGCTGGGCAGAAGATTTTATTGATGTTCGAGGTTATGATGGTACCACCGGCAAATACTTGTGGGCATTCAGAGCCGGTGCTGATACTCGCGGACTGGTTGTCGGTAAAGATGGCAATAGTTACCTGTTAAGACGTGCTGATAAAGATGCCAGATTAACAAAACTAAATCCAACAAATGGCCAGGTTGTAACATGGAAAGATGGCGGATATAGTGCTATCTTAACCGGCGGCGGCAACATGAATGGAATAACTGAATTAAATGGAATGCTTTATATCACAGATAATTCCGGTATTTATATCATTAACTCTGTAACACCAATAATGACTCCCCCTATTATTCTTCCGGGAGCATCATATCAATCAGCAGATACTTCTAATAACCTAATTTGGGTTCTATCCCAGGGGAAATTAATTGCGATAAAACCAGACGGTACGAAAATATTACCGATTACCCCCGTAGAAACGCCAATTGCATTGGCTGTACGCAATGGACGCATGGCAATAGCATCACAAAGAAAAATATTCCTTTTTAATTGTACTGATCCAAATTCGCTTAAACCACTTGGAAACATTGGCAGCGGTGATGGTCCTTATGGTGAATTTTCACCAGATCGTTTTACTTTCCAATATCCACCGAGTATGGCAATAAGTCCAAAAGGCGAAGTTGCAATCGGTGATGGAGTTCGAATACTTGTTTTCGATTCTAATGGAAAATCACTATGGTATTCCCTTGGTGTATTTGGCAATGGAACAATTCCATCATTTGGAGTCACTCCGCGTTGTTTTGACGTTTCAAACTGGTCATTTGCATTCGATTTGAAAAATAAAACATGGAAACCTGAAGCATTCTGGCCACAAACGGCATATTTCCCTAATTCGCAATTCCGTGGTGAAATTTCTTATAACGGCAATACTTTCGGGATTTATGCCATTAATGCCGGTAAAGATCACGGTACCGGATTCACAAAAGTTGTCAGATATAAATCAACACCTATATTACAAATTACCGGCAATGGTAATAATTGGGTAAGCAGAAAAGACACTAATAAAGACGGAATTATAAATGACCAGGATACAGCAACACCTTTTGCAGCTAATGGTTTAACATTTGACAATCCTTCGCCACGTATAAATGGCGACATTATGGCTGGTACTACATTATGGCATTGTACCGGTATTGATAATGATGGTGCTCCTATATATGCGGCGAATAATACAATCTCATGGAAATCACCAAGTTCAAGCGGATTTATTTCACCTTATACCGGACAAAAAGAAAATTTTAATGTTGCCAGCCTGCATGAGATAAATGATGATACACTTGGGGCATTAATAAATGTTAATTCTGCCCCGGGACGTACCGGTTTGTTTAACGGTGCAGGTACTGACATGGCCGGTTTTGATGCATCAGGCAATATGCATTGGATACATCCGCTGGCAATTCATAAGGGATTATATAACTTACAGGCGATAGGTCCAGTATATTTAAGCGGTGTCGGTCAAACATCAGAGATCATATGCGTTGACAAGGATGGCCTTGGTCTCGGTACTTTTGGACAATCTGCTATCAGCAATTATACTGGTTATTGGCTTGATCATCCCGGTGCAGTGCAGGCATGGCAAGGACAGGATGGAAAATATTACTTGTTAATTGCTGATAATTACCACGGTATGCACCACTGGTATCAAATGAGCAATCAAGATAAGATAATTCGTAATATATCAACAATTACGATATCTGACATTCAAGCAAAAACACTCGCTGACTTACCGGCACCAGACCCAAAATTTGCATCAGAACGACCAGCAACACCAAATGTAATCTTACCACGATTAAAAGAAGCATTACCAATTGATGGCGACCTTGAAAAATGGCGGAAAGCTGGCATTTCGCCCAATATTATTATAACTCCAGATACTGCCGTAGATGGAATAGATGGTCCATTAGATGCAAGCGCAGTAATAAGAATGGCTTATCATGATAAAGATTTATATGTGCAAATATTGCGTTTTGATAATAATCCGGTATTCTTTCAGCCTGTATCGCGCCATTACCTTCAGCCATGCGTTGAAATGTGCATCAACGGTTTTGGACCAGGATTTAAATTTGATATCTCCAAAACTACAGATGCTGGCGATATGATAATACGCCAAAGATTTTTCTTTACAAAACTTGAAAGATTATTATCCAATCAAAACGCTCCCCGGGTAATAAAAATATTGGATAACGCAAAAGATGTAAGTGAACGAGGAATGATTGAAAGTGTCTATGGAGTAGACTTATCCGCTGACAAAGTTATTGTTACTGAATTTAAACTACCGATGGACACAACCACATACGAAGGTGCGGAAGCAGACACACCTTCTATGAAGCCAGGAAGTTCATTCTGGCTGGGATTCATGATAGACGACAATAACCAGCCTGGTGCAGATTTGCAAAACCTGATGGTCTGGCCAGCTACCTACGGTACATTCAACCCGCCAGAAGATGGCGCAAAGGCTATTTTGGGGGAATAGAGAATGACAGATAAAAAATATGCATTACTTATCATTGATATGCAAAACGATTTTGTTTTACCTGATGCACCTGTATGTGTAGCCGGCGCTTATGCAACAATTCCATCAATCTGTAAATTGCTTGATTTATTCAGAAAGAAGAAATCACCGATATTTCATATCATCCGTGAATATCGTGCTGATGGCAGTGATATTGAGTTCACACGATTAAATAGTTTTCTAAAAAAACCTTATGCGGTTCCAGGTACAAGCGGTTGCGAAATTGTTAAAGAGTTATCACCAGTACAAGGTGAATATCGAATTATAAAAAATAGATTCAGTGCATTCATGAACACTGAACTGGATTTTATGTTAAGAAGACTTAGTGTAACAAATTTGGTTGTTTGTGGAACGCAATATCCAAACTGTATCAGAGCAACAATATTTGATGCTATTTCGTATGGTTATCCAGTCACAAATATTATAGATGCAACTTCCGCACAAACAATTGCTATCGCAGAAGCAAATATTACAGATTTACAAAATATAGCTGTAGAATGCATTTCCTTTGATAGTTTTGAAAAGTTTTTCAACGGTTAAGATTCACACCTGAATATATCAATATAAAAAAATCTATTGCTAAATCAGAAAGGTAGAACCTATGAAACTTGCACCTTGCGGCATTGATTGCGATGCCTGTCAACTAAAACCAGAACAATGCGATGGATGCCATGCAGAAAGCAATCATTTATGGTGTTCTGATTGCAATATTCGTGTTTGTTGCATTTTTAAACATAAGTTAGACAATTGTTCGCAATGTAACGATTTTCCCTGCAAAAATACCACAGACTTTGAAAATGACCATTATGTTCACCACACACATGCTGTTACTAAACTGCGAGAGATGTATTTAAAAAATCAATAAATATTATTTTTTCTTTGTCTTTGTATCTTTCATCATTTCATCGATTGTCACGAACTGGTATCCTTGCTTTTTCAAAGTTTCGATTAGTTGCGGCAGAATATCTATTGTTTGCTGAATACCATCATGAATAAGAATAATACCGCCAGGACTGGCCTGCTTCAATGTTCGCTGCAATATTACTTTATCGCCAGGACTTGCATAATCACCCGGGTCATCAGTCCATAATACGATGGTATAACCCAACAATTCTGATGCGGCAGCAACCTGGGTATCATAATCGCCACCCGGTGGCCGAAATAAATGTGGTGCTTGCCCGGTGATTCGTTGTATTGATTCACCGCAAGCTTTTAGTTCTGTGGCAACATCTGGTTCCAGAATTTTAGTTAAATTAACATGGTGATAGGTATGGTTGCCTACATTATGTCCCGCTTTCATTTCAGTAATAACCATCTCGGGACTTTTATCTGCCATTTCTCCAACGACGAAAAAAGTAGCTTTGACTTTTTCTTTATCTAAAATATCCAGAATCTTTTGGGTATAGATTGGATGTGGTCCATCATCAAAGGTTAATGCTATCTGTTTTGGTTTTAATTTCCCGCGCATTAATTTATGATATTTAATATTATTTACTAATTCATTCTGATGTTGTGCTGTTATTTCTAAAACGCTCTTATATACCTCTTTTTTTGCATGCTGCCAATATGGGTCATTAGCATAATCAGGTTCGGCAGTCTTTGTTTTTGGTTCAGTAGCCTGTTGGGCATTTATCTTTGATGGATAAATAAAATAAATACTTGCAGCCAGTAATAGCATCAATAATAATCGTGAAATCAGGGATGAAAACAAAGTTTTAATATTCATTATCGTATTCTCCATTATTTTTCAATATTTATACCTAATTTCCAACGAATAATCAATAGCAAAAATAATTGTAAAAATTTCTATATTCCATTTCACTGGTATATAAACTATAATAATTAAGGAAAAATTATTGATTAACAAGGGGGAGAATTCAATGCAAGGAATAGCTGCCGTATATACCGGTGCAAACAAACCATTAGAAATTCGAAGATATCCAATATTGGAACCTGATATTGATGAAGCACGCTTAAAACTTGGTATCAGCGGTATTTGCGGTACTGATTTACATATACTCAAAGGGCGATTAGGAATTCCAGGACCGTTAATTCTTGGTCATGAGTTTATCGGTTCTATAGATGCGCTTAACAAAGAAAATGCGATTGATGGACTGGGACAATCTATTGCTCTCGGTGATAATGTTATAGCATGTGTTGCAATACCATGCGGGAAATGTTTTTCATGCCAACGCGGCGAAACTGCAAGCTGCCTGAACTTCGGGGTAACATATTTTAAGAATCCAGATATTGCTCCTCATTTTTTCGGTGGATATTCCGACACACTTTTTTCTCCTTTATCAAATATAGTAAAAATTCCAATTGATATAAATATTGAAGCTGTTGCCGCATTCCCATGCGCTGGACCTACTATCATTCGCGCCTGTGCCTATGCTGGCGACCTTGAGAAGGATGAAATAGTAGTTGTACAGGGAACTGGGGCAGTTGGACTTTTTGCAATCGCCTGGGCAAAAGCCGCAGGATGCGAAGTAATCGCTATCGGGTCTGGGTCATCACCGAAAAGAATGCAGTTAGCCGAATCATTCGGTGCTGAAACAATTATTGATTATAAAACAACAACACCAGAAGAGCGGATTGAAATAGTTAAAAAGAAAGCAAACGAAATGAATCGTGGAGATGGTGCTGATGTGGTAATTGAAGCAAGCGGCGCACCATCTGCCGTACCAGAAGGTATAAACTTACTGCGAACCCGTGGACGATACTTAATTCCTGGACAATATTCATCAAGTGGGACAGTAAATATTTCTCCAGAGATAATTACATTTCGCGCGTTACAGCTTATTGGCAGCGGACAATTTACTCTTGCAGATATTAAAACATATCTTGATTTCCTATCTACACACCCGGAATTACAAGAGAAATTCGCATCTGTTATAACTCATCGTTATACAATAGATCAAGCAGAAATGGCAATGAACGCAGTCGATACAGGTGAAGTCGGCAAAGCGGTATTTATAAATAAATGAGGTTTAAATGTATAATTGGCAAAAAATCAAAGAAGAAGTAAGACAAAAGACCCACGAATTATGGAATCTACCTGCAATTGATATGCGACCGGTATGGCGCGCATTAGCATATAGAAATTATGCAGATCAGCCAGAACCGATTGTTAGAGCGATGGCATTAAAACGTGTTTTAATGGAAGATAAACTCTTTATTTATAATGGTGATATACTGTGTGGAAGTCATTTCGGCTGGTATAATTCCCAGTTGCCAGATGGTATCAACGAAGATAAATATCAAAAATTATTATCAGAACACCATTTACGCGGACAGCGTGATTTCTGGGCGGGATGGGATCATACTTTAGCAGACTACCCTACCCTTCTTTCAATTGGGATTTCAGGATATATCGCTAAAGCAAAAGATTCAATGTTGCAGCATACCAGTTCAAAAGAACAGACGACTTTGCAGGCAATGATTATTACTTTAGAAGCATTCAGTTCTTATATTCTTCGTTGGGCAGATGCTGTTGATAGTAATGGCAACAAAATAGCTGCTTCTGTTGCACGAAATATCGCCTTAAAACCACCTGAAACATTTCATGAAGCGGTTCAACTCGTCTATTTTACCCACCTTGTATTTGAAAGTGAAGGGCGAGGAGCAATGGCTTTAGGAAGGATTGATCAATATTTATATCGATTTTTCAAGAATGATTTAGATGAAAATCGAATAACTCGCAATGAAGCTCTTAATATAATTTGTCATCTGTGGGTTAAATTAGAAGAAAATGGTGGAATCCAGAATATATGTATTGGCGGAGTTACTCCTGATGGTGACGACGCAACCAATGAGTTAAGTTATATTTGCCTTGAAGCAACAAAACTTGTTCAGTCGCCATCAACTAACCTGTCTGCGCGACTTCATGATAATACACCTGAAGAGTTTTATCGCGCATGTTTTGATGTTATTAAAACAGGGGTAGGATTTCCTGCGATATTTAACGACCATGTCTTAATTCCCGGATTACTTGAAATTGGTATTCCTATTGAAATTGCCCGCGACCATTGTATGGTAGGCTGCATTGAAACCATGCTTGCTGGACGGCAGCAGGCATGGTCTGACAGTCGTTATAATATGCCGTTGCATTTAATGAACTCATTGCATAAAATAAAAGGTCAAAAAAATATTACTTTTGATTTAATAATGAAAACCTTTATAACTGAAATGCAGATAAGTATTGCAGATCATTGCAGCAATTATAATGAATATGTCGCTGGTTTTCCACCAGATAAGTATCCAGACCCTTTCTTGTCTGCATTAACTCGTGATTGCATAAACCGTGCTCTTGACATAAATGATGGCGGTGCGGAATACAGACGTATGCATGGAATTGCTGTTATGGGTCTGGCAACAACTTCAGATTCATTAGCAGCAATTAAAAAGACAGTATTCGGTGATAAACGCTTCACTTTTGATGAAGTAATGAATGCTATTGATAACGACTTTCAAAATAATGAACAAATGCGTCTTGCTTTGATAAATTTCGCTCCTAAATATGGCAACGATGAAAATGAAGTAGATGATATTGCATCCTTGCTGGTAGATTGGACATCAAAAGAATGCCTGAAACATAAAACTCTTGATGATGGTCGATTTGTATCGGCGATGGCAGCAAATACATCTAACATTCCTGCAGGTCTGGAAGTTGGTGCTACACCAGATGGCCGTCATGCTTTCACACCTTTGTCAGATGCTGCAAGTCCTTATTTTGGACGCGATATTAATGGCCCAACTGCATTTCTAAACTCTGTAGCAAAGCCTGATTACCATCGTGTATTAACTGGCAGTGTAGTAAATATGAAATTTGAACCATCTTTCTTTCAGGGAATAGAAGGTGAAAAAGTATTTATCTCGTTAATGCAAGTATTTGTTAGCAAACGTATACAGGAATTGCAATTTAATTTCACTGGTGATGAAATATTATTGGAAGCACAAAAGAACCCGGAAATGCACCGCAATTTAGTGGTAAGAGTCAGCGGATTCTCATCATATTTCACTCAATTATCCAAAGAAGTGCAAGATGATGTTATTCGAAGACGAACACATACGTTGAAATAGAAACTTTCCAGTGAATTTGTCTTACCATATTTTGCAGGATTTTAGTAAATCAAGTAGAAGTTATAATATAATCAGATTTTCTGATTATATAAAGATTAAGGAGCATTGGTAATGGCAACCACCATTGACTTAAGCGGACAAGTCGCGTTAGTAACCGGCAGTCGCCGCGGATTAGGCAAATCAATTGCGATGAAATTGGCTGAAGCCGGAGCAGATATTGTGATTAATGATATCGCAATGGGACAAGAAGAAGCTGAAGCAACAGCAGCAGAGATACGTGCCATGGGACGCCGGGCAATTGCGGTTTGTGGCGATGTATCTAAACCTGAAGATGCAACAGAATTAATTGATAAAGCCTGGGCTGATATGGGTAAAATTGACATTCTCGTTAATAATGCTGGAATAACCAGAGATAATTTATTAATCCGCATGAGTGACGATGAATGGCAGAGCGTAATAAATATTAATCTTTCCGGCGCATTTTACTGCACCCGCGCAGCAGCAAAAAAGATGATGAAAGCACGTTATGGCCGCATTATAAATATCGCGTCAGTTATTGGTTTAATGGGTAATGCAGGTCAAACAAATTATGCAGCCTCAAAAGCCGGCTTAATTGGCATGACAAAATCAAATGCTAAAGAATTAGCTGCTCGTGGCATTACTGTGAACGCTATAGCACCTGGTTTTATTGTCAGCGCAATGACTGACAAGTTAAATGATGAACAAAAATCAAAAATGCAGGCACAAATCCCATTAGACAGATTCGGGACAGCCGAAGATGTTGCAAATGCAGTAGTATTCTATGCAAGCCCGTTAGCGGGATACACCACCGGTCACGTTCTCAACGTAGATGGCGGAATGGTAATGTAATAAATCACCCCCGTGACACCTTAATCACGGGGGATTTTTTTCTTATGATTTCTCAACAAAACACAGATACGATAACCGCTATTGCCACTGCACCCGGGGAAGGAGCAATAGGCATTATCAGGATATCTGGCAAAGATTCACACAAAATAGCAATTGAAATCTTTAGAAGAAAAAACGGCCAGCAAATAATTTCTCCACAATACTTCCGCCAATATTACGGCTTTATTATTAATTCTGATGACAAAATAATTGATGAATCCCTATTATGCCTGATGCGTGCTCCACGCAGTTATACTTGTGAAGATACTGTTGAAATAAGTATTCATGGCAGTATAGCTTCTCAGGAAGAAACTTTATCGTTAATTTTAAAAATGGGAGCACGTTTAGCTGAACCAGGTGAGTTCACTATGCGTGCCTTTATAAACGGGAGAATAGATCTTACACAAGCAGAAGCTGTTGCAGATATTATCTCTGCTAAAACGTCAGTCGGGCTTCGTGCTGCACAGGAAAGATTATCTGGAAAATTAGGAGATAACATTAGGCGTATTCGCGGTGAATTAATCCAGATGTTATCCTTTTTAGAAGCTGCTATCGATTATTCTGAAGATGATATAACTTTTTTAACTACATCAGAAATTAAGTATAAATTGACTTTTATAAGGCAAGAAATCAGTGATTTAGTTAATTCATATAAAAGCGGTAAAATCCTTCGGGAAGGTGCAAAAATAGCTATCATAGGACTTCCAAACTCTGGAAAATCAAGTTTGTTAAATTATCTGCTTGGTGAAGCGCGTGCTATAGTAACACATCTTCCAGGTACTACAAGAGATACCCTGGAAGAGCAGTTAATTATAGGCGGTTTACCTGTCAGATTAGTTGATACCGCTGGCATACGCGATACTGATGATTTGGCAGAGAAAATTGGTGTTGAAAAATCAATATCGGCTATGAATAGCGCAGATATAATAATAGCGGTAATTGATGGATCAATAGAAACTTCTCTGGACGCAACAACTTTTTTAAAATCTATACCAACAGAAAAATCCATTATTGCCATAAACAAATCAGATTTGCCTTCTAATGTAGAATTAACAGCAGTTAAAGGAAATATTGTAAAAATATCCGCAATAACCGGCGATGGTATTCCTGAATTAGAAAAGAAATTATATGATTTAGCATTAGGTAGCAAAACTGATTTTGCAGGATTGCCCAATATACGCACACATGAAGCCGCGATGAAAGCTTTGGAATCAATTGATGAAGCAATTATCTCTCTCAACAATAGTGCTTCAGAAGATTTACTTTCAGTTGATATAACTGCCGCGGCTGAATACCTTGGTGAAATCACTGGAGATAATGTGCGAGATGAGATAATAAGCGAGATTTTCAGCCGGTTTTGTGTGGGAAAATAACTTTAATTCATTTCTCGTTTCTAAGCATATATAAATTATTTGCTGATTTAGTTATGTATTTGATAAGATATGGTCAGGAGTTAACTTTTAATGTCTATAACATGTTCGCGATGTCAAGCTGAAAATAACGATGTAAAATATGCCTGCTGGAATTGTTGGGCAGTGTTGCCGCGTCAGTTATCTGAGGAAGACCTGTTGGCAGAAGCAACAAAAGGTAAAGGAAACAAAAAAACATCTCCCATAATAGAACCATTACAAGATGAGACATTAGATGTTACTGCGATTATCCCACCACAACCTGAACAAAAGAAAGGTGGACTATTTGGCGGTCTCGGAAAGAAAAAAGTTACCGAACAACCAGCACCTGCTGAAGAATTGACAGATATGTTTGCCGACTTCGCAGAGTCAGAGAAAGTCGATACTGCTACAGCGGCAGCAATTACAGAAAATGAAGATATATTTGCACCATTAAGTGATAATGTAGAATCACCAGAGACAGTTGAAATTGTTCCAGAACCAGTTAAAGAGAAAAAAGGGTTATTTGGATTTGGTTCTAAAAAGCCAGTTGTTCCCGCTGTTACGCCTGAAGACACATCAATTGCACCAGTTAAAGGCGAAATATCAAAACCGGAAAAGAAACCATTATTAAGTTTCGGCAAGAATAAATCTTCTATCGTTGAACCTGTTCAATCAGCAGAACCTGATGCGTCAGAAGTTCAACCTGTAATATCTGAAATCATTATTCCAGACATTTCACCAATAGTGCCGGATTCAGCAGTGCCTGACATCTCACCAGTTGTACCAGAAACCCAACCTGTTTCAACTGCACCAGTAATCAATAATGAGCCAATTCTCTCATCATCAGAAATAATTAACATTGAACCTTCCAATGATACAACACCTGCCGAAACAATAAGCACGGCATCAACAATAGAACAAGAAGTTCCATTTGATTTCGATTTTAAGGCTGAAGTTGAAAAAGTATTTGGAGGTACTAACCAGGATTCGACAAAACCTGCAACACCTCAACCAAATAGACCGAAGAGAATCAGGCCGGTTCGTGAAGAAGATGGCGGGTTAAAACGTCCCAAACGACCCCAGTAAAAATGAGTATTATATGACCAATAAACCTTTAAATGTAATTGTCATTACTTCTGATGAAATGCGTGGCGATTGTCCGAGTTTTATGGGTAATCCTGATTGCCTAACACCTTATTTAGATGAACTCGCGTCAAAGTCAGTAGTATTTGAAAATCATTTTGCCAATCACGGAAAATGCCTTCCCTCTTGTATCGGTATGTTAACCGGCAGATACTCTCATACTGATGGATTTAGAACTGTTAATGTTGAGAACTTACTCCCGGAAACCGACCCTTGTTTTGTGAAAAAATTGCGCAGCATCGGATACAAAACAGCGGTATTTGGACATAATCACATGTGGGAAAACTTCTGGGGTGACGATAGTTCTCCAAGCAGTATTGCAGATTATCATTAATTTTGCAATGATGAATACAAAGAAATCCTCAATAAAGAATGGCCATCAGAACAGGATGGTAAATATGAACCGCTGGAATTATCTAACCATAAATTAGATTATGGAGGTAGAATTACAGGTTCTCGCAAAGGCTTTATTGATGACAATAAAATTGAGCAAGCTATACATTATATAAAAGATGGACGAGACCGTGAAAAACCATTTTATTTACATCTTGTAATAGGGTTGCCACATCCACCGTATCAAATAGAAGAACCTTACTTCAGCATGTATAACCGAGAAGAAATCACGCCTTGGCCCCATGAACTACCTGCTAACGCACCATTGAATATGCAAATGATGAAAAAATATCGCACAGAAGATGAGATATCTGACATTGCTTGCAAGGAAATTCAAGCTGTATACTATGGGATGATAAGCAAAGTGGACAATATGTGCGGCCGATTATTTAAAGTTATTGAAGATGAAGAGTTAATGGAGAACTCAATTATTATATTTTGGGTTGACCATGGTGATTTTGCCGGTCAATATGGTTTAGTAGAGAAATGGGATACCAGTATGAATGATTGTATCCTGCATGTACCACAGATATTATATGCACCTGGTCTACCGCAAGGAAAACGAATATCGAGTTTAACTGAACATGTAGATATTGCCCCTACGATTCTTGACATTTTAGATATCGAACAGGATTGGGGAATTCACGGAAAATCTTTACTTCCTGTTATTGATGGAATATTTGAAAAAGATGCAGTATATGCTGACGGTGGACATGAAGATGAGATGCACACCCGATTCTCTTACGATAAAAAAATACCTGATGACGATAAAAATAAACCGTTAAATGCAAAGCAGGTTACGTATCGCGAAAATCCTGACAGTATGGCACGTACATCAATGGTACGAACTAACGAATGGAAGATGGTCATCAGGTTGCGAGGAGGCAATGAATTATATAATATGGTAAAAGACCCTTATGAAATGAATAATTTATGGGGAGATTCAACATATAATGCGGTTATAATGGAATTGCAACAAAAAATGATAGAATGGAACCTGCGCACGTATACAGATCGACCAAGACAAGAATTTGTTGGTGCGTAATGTATTAGACAAGCCTATTTGCTTGCAGTTAACATCTTTTGCTGAAGTACCTGAAATTCCGTTGATAAATAAGTTTCTCCATTTATCGGTGCTATTAAAACAGCCATCTTTTTGCTTGCTGATATCTTTTTGCCATTATCCAACCCCATAACATAAATCCCGGTTGAATAAGCATCTGCTTCAGTAGCAGTCAGTGCTACTACCGTTACCGACAACATATCATTAACCGACTTGCCAGTTCGGGGGTCAACAATGTGAGAAACAGGAACTCCTGCTATTGATAATCCCCTGGCATAATCAGCAGATGTCGATATCGAACCAGCAACTAATTTAACTTCAGCCAATCTGTTATTGATATTCCAAGGATCATGCGGATTACGAATATCAATTGTCCAAAATTCCTGTTCTGGTGGCAATCCAATTACTAACACCTGACCACCAAAATTTAATAACGCAGATTTTATGCCATGTTCTTTTAATATTTTAGCAGCTTTATCTAATGCATAACCTTTCGCTATACCTCCGAAATTGGCTTTAACACCAGGTGTTTGCGAAAATACAGTTTTATTATTATCATCAATAATTAATTTTGATATACCTACCGAGTTTTTCGCTTTTTCAATTTCTTCAGTTGTTGGCATTACATTTCTAATTTCAGCAGTTTTCCAAATTGATATTAATGGTGCCGCTGTAACATCAAATGCACCATTTGTTTCTTGAGTTATTTCATTACATTTTGATAATAATTTAATATAGTCTTCACTGACCTTAACAGGTAAATTGCTGGCAGTATTCACCCTGGAAGCGTCGCTATCTGGTTTATATACAGAGAATATATCTTCTAATCGTACTGTTTCATCAAAAGCAGCATTAATTGCGCTATTAGCAGTTTCACTGTTATCTGCATAAACCTGCAACTCTAATAAAGTTCCCATCAGATACCGCGCACGTGCATAAGGTTTAACTACTGAAGTCATTAATGGTATGACATATGAAGACATCGACGCGGTTTTCTTCGGTTTCGGGACAGCTTTTTTTTCTATTGGTGCAATTACGGTTAAGCAAGCAAGATTTATACGAACACTATCTGTAAGGTTTCTGCAACTTATTGTTGCACCTGCAATATTATTTATATCTTCTTTCACTTTAATTTTATTATTGCTTGATTTGTTTTTATACTGCACTAAAAAATCTTTATTAGTTATTTCGCTGCCGATATCTTCATTATAAGACATCACTTCAACCGATCTGATTGTTCCATTCAGATTAACTACTAACAAAAACTGAAAAGAAGCCAATTTGCTGCGAGTATCTGCAATTACAGCAAAACCAGTTATTTTTTTCTTCAATACTCCGGTATAGTAAGTAAATTCACCTGGTGAAGAATCTATTTTTGCCAATGTGCATATTTTTTTCTTTTGCTCTGCAGAAAAAGTTACTTTCTTTGGAATTACTTTATCATTTTTTGGAAATGCTAATTTAAGTGCCGCATCATTAGTTAAATAAACAGTAGAGTTGCCAAATATAAATGCCAACACCAACATAGAAACAAATAGACAAAATCGACGCATTATTTTTCCTTGAGGATTAAGATATATTATTATATGTAAAAACGACAAAAACTAAACAGATTTACAAAATCACATTGAGAATCGGTCACCGAGATAATATTTTTGTGCATCCGGATCGTTAATAATATCAGCAGCATTGCCATGTGTAAGTATTTTTCCTTCAAAACAAATATAGCTGCGTTCGGTAATAGTCAATGTTTCGCGAACATTATGGTCAGTTATCAATACCCCAATACCACGGTCTCGCAAATGAATTACCATATTTTGTATCTCTTCAACAGCCTTCGGGTCAACTCCAGTAAATGGTTCGTCAAGTAGAATATATGCAGGTTCACAAACAAGAGTACGGGCAATCTCTGCTCTACGTCTTTCACCACCACTTAATAACCCTCCCTGGGTATGTCGACGTTCAGTAAGACGAAACTCTTCCAATAATTTATCAGTTTTTTCTTTTCGCTCAATTTTAGAAACACCACGCATTTCCAGCACACTTAGTAAATTGTCTTCCACAGTCAATTTACGAAAGATAGATGCTTCCTGCGGTAAGTATCCTAACCCCAATCGGGCACGACGATACATGGGCAGATTAGTGATATCTTCATCACCGAGAAAAACACGACCAGAATTTGGACGTATTAAACCAGCTATCATATAAAAAGTTGTTGTTTTGCCAGCACCATTTGGACCTAAAAGACCGACTATTTCACCAGGCTTCATATCAATAGAAATTTCATCTACAACAGTTCTTTGACCATACTTTTTAACCAAATTTTCAGCTCTTAATACTCCAACATCAGCCATTTGCTTTATCCTCGCCACCACTAACATCGCCATCTTTTACGGTTAATTTGCCTGTCTTCTGGTTATAAATAATCGTTTTTCCCGTAACAACAGTTTTCTCACCGGTATCTTTATCTATTGAAGTTAAAATTGGCATCACTTTTTTACCATTAATTTCAGCAGATTCCATCTTTAGCTGCGCTTCATCATCTTGCATAAAGTATGTAATTATTGGAGCTTCACCATTTATAGATAAAGGTGAATTATTCTTATCAGTAGGTGTAGTTACCATTGAAACTTTAACATTCCCAGAAGCACGAACCATTGTGGTATTTTTTGCGCTATTAGAATCAGAAGTTATTTTATCACAAGTCAATTTTGTAGAATTATAATTTGTTTTAAATATTACATTTCCAGAGTAAACTTGAGTCTTTAAGTTTAAATCAATTTCCATTTCATCTGCAGTAATTCTAAATGGTGGTAAAGAAGTTTTTTTCTTAGCTTGCTCACCAGCACAGAACGACATTAACAACGAAAACAATAAAATTATTACCAGTAATAAATTACGCATCAAATTATCTCTCTTTTAAATATTTTGTCTTGCTTATTATACCATTTTCAGATAAATTGGTCAGATATCCATAAAAAAACCGCCTGTCATATATAAAAAGACAGGCGGTTATTATTAGACCAGTTCAGATTTATATAGACCCATAGTCAATACCATCCGTTGTAGTTCCAAATGTATTCACCCATACTTTACCAGTTGTCTTGTCATACACCCAGTGAGCAGCGGTTGATGGTACCGTGGCTGCTGTTGGTGCAGCAGTACCAGCTACTTCTGATACCGCAGAGGTGATAAATGGATTTTTAGGAATACCGGCATTGGTACCGACACCACCCTGCTGGCGCATATATGGACCTTTGTAAGTAGTCGCTACACTTACGGCAGCTGTTCCATCATAACCCTGGGCACCAGTAGATTTTACCATATCTTCTAATGTATTTGGATAGTAGCCGGTATCTCCCTGGAACTGCTCAAGCGCATTGCGAATCATTCCAAGGTTCGCTTTCATAGTTGACTCTTTAGCCTTGACGCTTGCACTTGCCAATTTCGGGATTACGATCAAAGCCAGAATCGCAATAACAATAATGACGATCATTAATTCAATGAGTGTAAACCCGCGACGGGATTTCGGTGATGAAAACATGATGTTTCCCCTCCATTTATATATTTTAAGTTAAATCGCAGATTTAACGCTATTATCAGATTTTTACTTTATCATTATTCCATAAGATTTTTCTAATTTACCATAATTTAAAAAAAAGTTTCAGACCAATAATATTATAGATAATAAAAAGCTTCTCTTTTATTTTGCTATTTATATCCATTTATCATATATATTATATTTATGATAAATGGATATAAAATAAACCGCCTGTCCTATTAAAAGACAGGCGGTTTATTTTTCAGGATAGTTCAAATTTACAGAGCGCTATATGCTGTACCATCTTGTGTAGTACCGAATATATTAGCCCATACTTTACCAGTAGACTTGTCATATACCCAGTGAGCAGCGGTTGATGGAACCGTAGCTGCTGTTGGTGCAGCAGTACCAGCTGCTTCTGATACCGCAGAGGTGATAAATGGATTCTTAGGAATACCGGCATTGGTACCGATACCACCCTGCTGGCGCATATATGGCCCTTTGTAAGTAGCCGCTACACTTACGGCAGCTGTTCCATCATAACCCTGGGCACCAGTAGATTTTACCATATCTTCTAATGTATTTGGATAGTAGCCGGTGTCTGACTGGAACTGTTCAAGAGCGTTGCGGATCATGCCCAAGTTCGCGCTTACTGTTGACTCTTTTGCCTTAACACTGGCGCCTGCCAGCTTCGGGATCACTATCAAAGCTAAGATCGCAATAACGATGATCACGATCATTAACTCAATAAGTGTAAACCCACGGCGGGATCTCTTAGTTAAAAACATTGGTTTGCCTCCCATTTATTTTTGTAGAGCCTTTATTTCATAATTACCATAATTATGAGCTCTTCATGTTATACTTATTCCATGCCGATATAGAATTTTACCATAAATTTAAAAATATTTTTTAAAACTTTATTATAGTTTATTGATAGTAAACTATGCCTATTAGAAATTTATGTTATATTGTTAGTACCCATAATTAAGTTTTTGAAACACGTTTTATCAACACTTGCTTATATATTTTATTTTATTCTATGATATATATTCTTTTTGTATATTTTACTAATAATCTTCTATCTTATCTTATCAATAAGGGGTAATTATATAACATAGAAAATTATTCAGTTCCCCGACGCAAAAAAGCTTTCCCTTTTATTGTTATACCGCCTGCATCAACAACCCAATTTTCAATACGAGTTTTAAATCTTAATCCTGATAAATCCACCATGGGATTTAACCTGGACTTTAGTAATGTCGCGATATTTGCAGGCGCACCGACACCAATCACATTTAATGTTTGGATCTCATAAGCCAACCTTACTCCTTCATCATTACGAAGATACCCGGTTGTGGTTATAGGAAAATCGATGCCATATATTGGTACTGTAGCAGTTACCCGTACCAAATTGCGTTCAAATTGAACGTTAATATTTTGAATAGATGATCCCGCTATTACGTGATTAACACGAATATATTGATTTACAGATGCCTGACTTACTCTACCTTCAAAAACACCATCAGCAATGCTTGTGATATGAAATGGTTTTAATGCATAAGTAACACGATTAAGCTGCAGGGTTAATGGGTCGATAATGAGATTCGGATCTGGTTTTACAGCCATCCCTACGATAGTAACTTGTTCGCATGAATTTTTAGTAACGCCTTTTACTTCAGCACGATATTTTTGCGCTTCCCCCATCCATTCTGGTGCACGCGCCGTTACTTCTCGCATAGCGACTATATCTGGTGAATCACCACCACATCCGCTTAAAAAAAATATTAATGTTGCAGCTATGCAAAGAAAAACGGTTACTTTCATTAAATGAACCTCATTCTTCTCTTGTTTTTTTTGCCCTACGATTACGCGGTTTCATTTCAGATTCTTCACCACTGCTTTCTCTAACCACTATTTTCAATGAAGTACCTTCTAATGAAAACTTCTCGCGTATTTGATTTTCCAAATATCTTTCTGTTGAAAAGTGAACAAGCGATGTATCATTAACGAATAATACAATAGTAGGCGGCTTTACTTTCACTTGAGTTGCATAATATATTTTCAACATTTTTCCACGTCGTGAAGTAGGTTTATCAAATGCAGCATCTCTAATAAGACGATTTAATTCAGACGTAGGAATACGTGTAGCATGCTGTTCTGCAACTTCAACTACAGTTGTTAGTAAATCTTCAATACCTTTTTTCTTTAATGCTGATATAAACACTAATGGAGCATAAGCGACAAATACTAATTCGCGACGCAAATCGGTAGTGAATTCATCCAACATGGCTTTGCGTTCTTTACTACCCAATTGTTTATTATCTTCAATCAAACCAAATCTTTCACGTTCTAAATTTAATCGTTCATCCCATTTGTTAACGGCTACAATAATACCAACGCCATGTTCATGCGCATGACCTATAATACGTTTATCCTGTTCTGTTAATCCTTCAACAGCGTCCAATAAAACAACAGCAACATCGCACCGTTCAATAGCTCCAAAAGCACGAACTACGCTGTAATACTCAACATCTTCATCCACTTTGCTTTTTCTTCTAATTCCCGCAGTGTCTGTCAGAACAAACAGTGTGCCATTCCATTCGTAATCAATATCTACAGCGTCGCGAGTAGTACCCGCTATTTCACTTACAATTGCTCTGTCTTGTTTTAGGATAGTATTTAACAATGATGATTTTCCAACATTCGGCCTGCCAACGATTGCAAGATGAAGTTTTTCATCTTCTTCTTCATTATCCTTTTCACCTTGAGGAGGCAAATAATCGCATATCTTATCCAGCAGCATATCAACATCTAAACCATGCAGGGCAGAAACAGTGATAGTGTCTTCAAAACCTAATGCATGAAACTCCAATGCTTCATCCACTCGCTTTTTGCTTTCTACTTTATTCACACAAAGTATTAATCTTTTTCCAGTACGGCGAAGTATTTCCGCAATATCCCAATCGTCAGGAGTTATACCATCTCGTCCGTCAACAACAAAAATAATCACTGATGCTTCATTGATGGCAAAATCAACTTGTTTGCGTATTTCTTCGGCAAAATCAGCCTTATATAACTGAATACCACCGGTATCAATTAGTGCGAATAATGTGCCAAACCACTCGCAATTAGCATATAATCTATCGCGAGTTACACCTGGTGTTTGTTCAACAATCGCAATTTTTCGACCGCTAAGTCGATTGAATAATGTAGATTTCCCCACATTAGGACGCCCAACAATGGCGACAACTGGTTTTTTTTCATATCTTGTCATGTCGAAGTTA